>Ga0207134_1042_pt1 | contig 36611 bp, 30 predicted proteins | sample Alteio_BWMinHeat_12_FD_153527 | JGI IMG/M metagenome (GOLD analysis project Ga0207134, IMG submission 153527) | Enriched cells from forest soil in Barre Woods Harvard Forest LTER site, Petersham, Massachusetts, United States -... | ecosystem: Environmental > Terrestrial > Soil > Temperate forest >... | reverse complement strand
TGAATTCACCGCTCTTGAGCGGCTTGCCGTCCATGTTTGGGAAATCATACGTGTAACCGGAAAGAATGTCGAAAGAGAGAGGCTTGTAGTCGGCCCTGTTGAACGGCGTTGTGGGCGGCGCCTTCGCCGTGCCTTTCGAAGGCTTTGAAGTTTCATCAGGAATGACGGTCGAATCGCCCTTCACATTTTGAACATCCAGAGTGTGGCTGCGACCGCCCCCGCATCCGATCACAAACAACAGCGCGCCTGCAGCAAGCCAGATTCGGCATCTCTTTAATTGAATCAATATCGATTTCATGAACTTGGTGTCAGATTTGTTGCAACGTCCGTCCGGTAGGCTTTGAGGGCCGGGACCACGCCCGACAACGCTCCCAGCAGGGTCATTCCGACGGGTCCGGCGATCATCACCGGATGAAACTGAAAGATGTCGAGCACCACGCCAGTTTGCGCCCGGATGATCAGCGAGCCGGCTTCAAGAATTGCGGCATAAACAAAAAATCCGCAAACGCTGCCGAGGGCCGCGATCGAAGCCGCCTCCAGGACGATTACGGAAAATACCGTGCCGCGGCGGGCGCCGAGTGCGCGCAGGATCGCAAACTCGCGCCGCCGCTCGTTCATCGAGTTGTAAATGCTCGCGAGAATGGACGCCGCCGCCACGACCACCACCAGGTACGCGACGAACGCCATGATTTTGTTGATCCACCCGATTTTGTCGAAGAGGTCCGCCATCACCTTTCCAATCGGCCAGGCGAGGGTCGCCACCTTGCCCTGCTTGTTAATGGTTTGGTCCATTGTGAAGCCGACCTGCGGCGATCGAAACTTGAGCATCACCGAACTTACCTCTTTGCTTTCGTCGGGAATCGCCTCTCCAGCTTTTGCCTGGTAGGTCTTTCCGCTGCCGCGAAGGACGTGGCCCGACATCCGAAACATGCCATCGATCGGAATCCAGATGACACGGTCCGACGGCGTATTGGTCGGTTCCAGGACTCCCGTGATCGTGTATTGGTCGTCATGCTTCATTTTCTCGTCGAAATAAACGCCATGGTAGGGGTTGAAGATGGAGCCGACTTTCAGCCCGGTTTTTTGAGCGACGAAACTGCCAATGACGGCTTCGCGGGCCGTGGAGTTGAACACCCGGCCTCCCGGCTGGACCTGAAACTTGTGGCCCCTTTGATATTCGTAACCGGTGAAAATATCGTCGCTTGTGCCAACGATCCGGAACCCGTGGTAGTTGTCACCGACCGCGTACGGAATTGCCAACTCCACCCGGGGATCGCTCTTGATTGCGCTGTACATCGACCACGGCAGATTTCCCGGCGAAGTTTCCAGGTGAAAGACAGTATTGAGAACCAGCTGGAGCTGGCTGCCGCGAGCTCCGAGAACGGCATCGTAGCCGATCGGCCCGCCGGTGAATGCGCGGTAGGATTGCGCCTGGATGCTGAACACGGCCATGAGAAGCCCCGTTCCCAGGGCCACGGAGATGACGGTGACGAGGGTGGAGAGAGCATGCTGCCGCAGGCTCCGGATCACGATGAAGAACAACTTTCCAACGCCGCCCATTTTGACGAGAGCACTCATGAGCGCACCTCCTCTTCCGTTCCGGAATCGCATGCCGCGCGATTGATCGATGAGAGCTGTTCGACGCGTTCGAACTGGCCAAGGACATCGTGATCATGGCTGACGAGAAGCAGCGCGGCGTTATTCTCGCGGCAAAGCTGGCGGATCAGCGCAAGGGCGCTGCGCGCATGAGTCCGGTCGAGGTTTCCGGTCGGTTCGTCGGCGAGGACCAGGTTCGGGCGGTTGGCCATGGCTCGCGCCATGGCCACGCGCTGCTGCTGGCCGACGGAGAGCTGGCGTGGCCGGTAATCGAGCCGGTCCTTCAATCCCACTTCCTCAAGGAGCGAGCGCGCGAAACCGGAATCCACGCCGGGTCCGAACATCATACCGAGCTCCACGTTTTCGATCGCCGTGTAATTCTGAAGGAGATTGAAGGTTTGGAACACGTATCCGATGTGCTTGGCACGGACCAGGTCACGTTTGGCTTCGGAAAGGGAGGATAATGACTCACCCGCCAGGATGATTTCACCTTCATCTGCCTGGAGGATTCCGGCGATTAGATTGAGCAAAGTGGTTTTTCCCGATCCGCTGCTGCCTTGAAGGGCGATCTGTTGGCCGGCTTCAAGGGCGAAATGCGGCACATCGACGACGTGGCTGATTTCCCCATCGGGTGCGAGGTAACTTTTCTTCAGGTTTCGAATCTCCAAAATCGACATACATTTCCTTTCTGCTGGTGCAACAAACTCTGGGACAAGCCCGGGCAAGATCAGCAGAAGGAAGGAGGCGCTCGTGGAGAAGTTCCCGTCAATTCAGCGATGCCGGGAACATGGGAAGTGGTGGAAAGAAAATGGAATATGTTCAACAACTGCCATCCGCACGGTTGTAAAACCGGAGTGATGTCAGCGAAATATTTCGATGTCAGGAAGGACTGGCAAACTTTGCAGGTCGCCGGGTCGTGTTGCTTGCGTCCCTGATTTTGGGGCGCTTTGGCGTTTTGCCCGGCCTCGGAAAAGGCGCGTGCCACTTTCTGGCAAAAGCCATTGGCGGGACCCAAGTTGTAAAAAGATGAATTCTTCGAGACTTGGATCTGGTGGACAAACGGGGCTGACACGAGCGCCACAAAGGCAAACGCGCACGCCATCGAAGCGAGTCGGCGAAATCGTTGGAAGTTAAATATCATGACCGACCTCAAACATCAGCTTCCATAACAAACAACCGAACATCCCTGTTTTCAAGCACTTTCATTCTTATACACGCGAGTGGATACGCGGGTAAACACGCACATACGTGAGAGATGCCGCGCCTGATTTGTCTACATATTTGAACACGCGGGAGGGAGAGATGACTCAACGAGCGCGCAGAACATTATGGACCATTCCAAGAAGTTTTTCGGCGGTGTAGGGTTTGGAAAGGAATGTGCAAAGGCAGGCGTTGTCTTTGCAAAGTTGCTGATGATCATCAAGTCCGCTCGTCAGGATCATCCGGATGCCGGGCTTGATTTTTCGCAGCGCCAACATGCATTCGGAGCCATCCATCACAGGCATCGACATGTCGACGAGAACCGCTTCGATCTTGTCCTGGTTCCGCTCGAAAAGTGACACGGCCTTGCCGCCATCCTCCGCGGTGATCACGTTATAACCGAATGTGTCGAGTGTTTCCTTCGTCATTTCGCGCATCGAAGCCTCGTCGTCGACAACCAGGATCCATTCGCCGTGGCCCTGCGGCAATTCATGCCGGGTCGCCCGCGCCCTGCTCACCTCCACACCTTCGAGCGCGGGCAAATGAATTGTGAAAGTCGAGCCGTGGCCGAGCTGGCTCCACACTTCGACGAAGCCTCCGTGGCTTTTGACGATGGCTTGTACGCTCGAGAGTCCCAATCCTGTTCCCCGGCCGATGGCCTTGGTGGTGAAAAAAGGCTCGAATATTTTTTCGAGATTTTCCGCTGGAATTCCCTCACCTGTGTCCGAAACCTGGAGATCAAGGTATTGTCCAGGCGGACAATCCCTGTGCAGGCGGGTTTCGTGTTCTTGAAGGACTCTGTTTTTGGCGCGAATCAGCAGCGTGCCGTTTGATTGCATGGCATCGCGCGCATTGACGCACAGGTTGAGCAGAACCTGCTGAAACTGCGTAACGTCCCCGTAAATTGCCCAGAGCCCGGTTGGGATCTCGGTGCGGATCTGGATGGATTTTGGGAACGTTTCTTCGAGGATTTTTTTTATGTCGTTGATGAATTGGTCGGGCTGGATGATGGAATGAACACCTTCAACACCCCGCGCGAACATCAGCACGTGTTTGACCAAATCCGCGCCGCGCTGGGCGCTTTTTTCGATCGTCGAAATGAGATTGTTATCTTCTGGATTATGCTTCCTTTGCTTCAAAGTTTCGGCCGCCATGAGAATGGGAGCGAGAATGTTGTTCAGATCGTGCGCGATCCCACCGGCGAGCATGCCGATGCTTTCCATCCTTTGGGAACGAAAAAGTTGGGCCTCGATTTTTTTCTTTTCGGTGATGTCGGTGTTGACCACAAGAATGGACTTGGGATTCTGGTCGGTGTCACGGATCAGGGTCCAGCGGCTTTCCACAGTCAATTCTCCGCCAACCTTGGGAGACTGGCGAAGTTCTCCAACCCACTCTCCCTTTTCGATGGCCTTGGAACGCGCTTTGTCGAGGTGGTCTCGCGAGCCTTTGAAAATGAGATCGGCGACATTCTTGCTGACGGCTTCATCCGACGACCACCCATACAATCGTTGTGCGCTCTGGTTCCAAAACAAGACACGATCCTCCAAGTTGAGAAGGATGATCGCATCCCGCGCCTTGTCGAGGAGCGTGGCCTGCTGGCGGATCCGTGCCTCGGCCTTTGTCAGTTCGGCATTCCGGTCCGCTTCGACGAGCGCCCGGCGCGCGGCCGGGACCAGGCGTGCCATTTTGTTTTTAAGAATATAATCGGTTGCGCCTTTCTTGAGCGTTTCGATCGCCACCTCTTCGCCGATCGTTCCGGAGACGACAATGCAGGGAACATGGGGCGCGATTTCCTGGACGATGCGGAGCGCGGCCATGGCGTCGAAGGAAGGGAGGGAATAATCCATCAGGATCAAATCGGGCACACAACGATTCAGCTCATTGACGAAGGCCTCGCGTGAATTGACATGCACGTGGGTGAAATCAAAATTGGCCTTGTGCAACTCGTGGAGAATGAGTTCCACGTCGGTCTCGACATCCTCCAGAATCAGGAATCGGAGTTCTCTGTCCATGTTGGTTCCGGCGCCTTTTTTGGGTCATTTTGCCCTTTGGCGCCTGATTTTTGGTCTCCGCAGGAAATATAATATCGCTCCGCTATAACTAGGCTGTCAACCCCGGAAGAGGACTTTATGACGGCAGCCGGCGTAACCCATGGTGAATAACGTTTCCCAGTGGGCAAAAACGGAGGGAGCATTTTTCGAAGAAAACCGTCGGAAGGGTTGAAAGCTAAAAAAGGATACTCTCATGAAACTGAAAGAACTCTTATTGATTGGTGCATTTCTCGTTGGCGGCGCGGCAGAGGCCACGCCCACCCGCACATCCCATTCGACGGACTCAGGGGCGGCCGGCGGCTTGACGGTGAACTCCAAAATCGCCGAGGTGATGGTCTATTCGGATCGCGCGCGCATCACGAGGACGGCGAAAGTCGAGTTGCCAGAGGGCGAATCGATCATTTCGTTCATCGGCCTGCCCGCGACGCTAGATGAGTCAAGCGTCCAGGCCTCGGGCGACAGCACGGGCTCCGTAAAAATCGAGGGGCTGGAAATCCGGAAAAAATTCTCCGAAAGAACGATCAACGACTCCGTTCTCAAACTCCAGGAACAACTCCAGGGCATCGATGACCAGGTCGCAAAACTGGACGACGAAGCCCGGGACGTGAACGATCGCCGTTCCTTCCTCCAGCAACTGCGGGACGGGGTGTCGCGCGATTTCGGAAAAGACCCGAAGGTTGCACCGATGACCGCGGCGCAGTTAAAGAGTCTCTACGATTTTTACGGCAGCGAGATCAAATCGCTCACGGAACGCGCCCGATCGATCGAGTTGGAAAAGCGTGCCTCGCAGCCGAAGCGCGCCAAACTCCAGAATGAGATGGCGCGGCTGATGGGCGGAGAGCCGACCGTTCAGCGGGAAGTTCTCGTGTCCGTTCAAAGCGGGGGTGCGACCTCCGCGAAATTGAGCATCAGCTATGTCGTTCCCGGCGCTTCATGGGTGCCGGTTTATGATGCGCGCGCCCGCGTGGAAGCTTCGCGCGTTGACCTTGGCTACTATGGCATGGTTCGCCAGCAGACCGGTGAAGAGTGGAAGGATGTGAAGCTCTCGCTATCGACGGCGAGACCCAATGTCGCCGCCCGGATGGACGAGCTTGGGACATGGTGGCTGAATGTCGGAATGGCTTGTGGCGGGGCGATGCCTGCCTCCTGTGACGAGGTGAGTCGAGTGCTGTCGCTTAGGGACCAAAAGAAGGCTGAATGCAAGAGCCTGGTCATGGCGCAAAATTCGATGGGTTATCTGGCAGGAGAAGTTGAGGAGAAAGACAAGGAGGCATGTCGCCTCGAAGACATGGGGCAGACCGAAGCTGTGCTCGACTCCCATGGCGTTTCCGCGGTGTTTCATGTGAAGTTGCCGGCGACCATTCCGAGCGACGGTGAACCGCACCGCTCGATGATCACGATCCAGCAGTTCAAGGGAAAATTGGACTATGTCACGACGCCCAAGTTGCTCCAGGCGGCATTCCTCAAGGCGCACCTGACGAATTCATCCGACTTTCCGATCATCGGTGGCCAGGTGAATCTGTTCCTCGAGGATGACTTCATCGGCAAAAGCTGGGTGAATTACATTTCGCCGTCCGCCGAATTCGATTTTTATCTCGGCGTCGATGACGGAATCAAGATCACGCGCAAGCCAGTGGTTGAGCGCACCGAGACGGCCGGTTTGATCCGGAAAGACACCGTTTCCATTCGCAAGTTCGAGATAGAGGTCCAGAACTTCAAGAAGACCGCGCAGAATGTCACGGTGTACGACCAGATCCCTGTCTCGCAAAACGAACAGATCAAGGTAAGCGGAGTGGAATATTCCGAGAAACCCAAGTCGGTTGAAAAGGAAACCGGCAAGGTGGCCTGGGAAATTGCCCTCAAGCCCGGCGAGAAGAGGAAATTGACGCTCGAGTTTCAGGTTCAGCGTCCGGAAGGGGTTATTGTCGCGGGTATCTAATACAAGAGGTCAAGATATCGAAAAGGGGCTGGTTCAACACCAGTCCCTTTTTATTGCTTGGCTTGAGCGACACGGCCGTCGTCATCAACGGCATCACGCCAAGAATATATTTTAGCTTGTGCAATTTTCTCTTCACGCGCGCAAAAGCTGGGGCAGGTGGTCGAAATGGCGGTCCCCCGAACAGAGCATCAGGTCGTGTTGCACAACGAGGGCAGCGATCCAAAGATCGTTGACGGGGATGGGTGTGCCTTGCTTCCGGAGTTGGACGTAGATGCGCGCGTAGTGGTGAGTCGTTTGCTCATCGGCATAGAGGACTTCGACTCCCAGGGAATTGAGAAACTTCGTGAGTTCTCTCTCATTTCGTCCAGAGCGGCTTCCTCCAAAAAAGCCCGCTCGCAACTCGGCTATCGCCGCAAAAGGCAGAAACACCGCATCTGCGTCTTCCACCAGATCCACAATCTGGCGCTCTCCACGTATCATTCGAACGTAAGTATTTGTGTCGAGCGCGAGTCTCATTTCCACATTTCCGGATCGATCTGGTCCTGCTCCTTGATGATGGCGTCGAATTCAGGGTCTTCCACCCAGGTTCCTACGAGATCGCTCAGATCACGGCGTTTGACCGGCTTGTCACCAAGTCCGGCACCTACCGTCAGGGCCTCAACCGCGACCTGGTTGAGGCTCTTACCCTCGGTCTTCGCCTTTTGCCGTAATGCCTCGTTCACGTAGAGAGGAACGTCCCGGATGGTGTATTGGACCTTTGAAATTTTGGCGTGCATTCTTTTAATGTAGGCAATGTATTCTAAAAATGAATGCGTGTCAATGTCCCGTATTCATGGTGGATTCACACCTGCCTGTGCTACGTTCGACTAAAACATTATTCGGCCAAGATCGCTCTGGACCAGGTGCAGAGCGCGAATTTCAACTGATCCGCGGACAGCGGTTTTTAAAAGCTTCCATCGCCGCAGGGGATTGAAGTGTATTCCATGGACCACCTACTGTTCCTTTCCCTTCCTCCGTTGCGGATTCTGTGGCAGGTCGTCATGGGTCAGCGCATAATCGCGGATCATCGATTCATAAATTTCGCGCATGGCGATTTCGTAACGGTTTTGAAATTCATCGGCGGATTCATTTTTGGACGGGGCCAGCGCTTCGCCGTACCGGATCCAGACGGTGTTGCGCTTGAACCAGTCGCGCCACTGGTAGAGCCGGTCGGAGCCGAGAATGACACATGGGACAACCGGGACATTCAACCGGTGGGCGAGCGCCATCGTGCCCTTTGGCATTTCAGCGCCGCCCAGCAGCGAAGTCGTCCCGGCGCGCAGACCGCGCTCCGGAAAAATTGCCACGAGCCGGTTTTGTTTGAGCCTGCGGATTGCTTCACGGGCGGCCAGGCCATCGGTCGAGCGCTTGACCGGAAAAACGTTTGCCCAGCGAAGCCATGCGCCGACGATTGGAACGTGGAAAAATTCCTCCATCGCCATGAAGTCGACAGGCCGGCCGATGGGAGGGCCGACGTAATACGGATCGAAGTGGCTGATGTGGTTGCCGGCGAGGATCACGGCTCCTTGGGGCGGCACGTGTCCGACTCCCTCCAGTTTAACTCGCGTGAAAGTCTTGAGCAGGGTGTTGGTCAGGAACGCGGAAAACCGGTAGCCACATTCACTCATGACTGTACTTATAAATTTAAACCCATCCTTCGACAAGCTCAGGGTCCCGGACTTGGTCCGGGAAATTCAAAATTTAAAACTCGCGTTCTTTCCAGACGAAACTAAACTGTCAATCTGTATGCCATTCCTGATTGCGCTTCTGGCATGCCTCTTTCTTTCTGTTCCGCTTTCCGCCGAGCATCCTGCCAAAGGCAGTTTCCCACCCTCTCAACCTCTTGAATTTCCACCGACGGTCGAGGGAACGAAGTCGTTTAAAAAAACAAAACAAGCGCCTGCACCGAAGCCGCCATCGTCGGAGTCAAAACCCGCCGCTGAAAGTGAACCTCACGGAGGGCTGGCTGCGGTCTTGCTGTCCGGGGCGAATCTGGACTTTGCCGTAAACTCGGCCTGGACCGGCGGCCCGGACAATTACAAGCGCGAGATGAAGGAGCTGGTGGGCGTGTTGAAGAAGCAGGGGGTTGCCGCAGAAATCATCACGGATGAGCAAATCCGGGCCGGCGAGCTTTGGAAATACAAGTCGCTGTATGTTCTCGACACATTTGCGATCGATAAAAAGACTTTCGAGAAAATCCGCGATTTCGTTCAAGGCGGCGGCCTGCTGGTCGGCATTTGCGAGGTGGGCCGTTTTCAAAGCGGGGGATGGGCGCCGAATTGGCCATTCGAAGAGGTATTCGGACTCAAGACATTCATCCTCGACGAATGGGGCGGCGGAGTTTCCAACGATGGGTTTCTCTACCGTCAGGCGGTCGTCACGGAGGATGGCAAGAAGGATCCGTTGTTGAAAGGATTTGGGGAAAAAATCGATTTTGGTTCGCTCAGCGCAAATATTTGGGCAACCAGCCCCGCCGGAGCCAAAGTTCTCGCCGAATTTCCGAAGCATCTGAAGACGGTGAAGCAGGCCGGGGGAAATAACAAGTACGAGACCGTCGACCAGCCGGTCGACGCCGTCACGCTTCACCACTACGGCAAGGGCAACTCCATTTTCATCGCGACGCTCGTCGGCGGTCGCAAGCCCGGCCGGCTCGAGGATGTGCCCGACCTGGCGTTGCTTCTGAAGAATTCGCAGGCATACGTCTCCGGCAAGATCGAAAAGATCATGCCGCCTGTGCCCGAGCCGGTCCTGGCCTATTCGCAGGGAGGTTATCTTCCGGGCCAGAAGAAGAAGGCCGTACTTTCCTTTGACTCCGGTGCCGCGCCGCGCAATCCGCATTTCACGATCTATCAGTTCCCTTCGGGCAAAAAAATCTTCGATGGCAAATGCGTTGCTGTGGACAAGCCCTTCTGGGAATCGAAGGAATGGACCGCCGATTTCAGCGCCGTCCAGAATCCGGGCAGTTATTGGATCGAAACCGAATGGACTTTAGGAAAAGCGGCGAAAAAAATCCGCTCCTCGGTCTTCGACATCGATTCTCTGATTTACCGGCTCAGGTTGATTCCATCCCAATATTCCTTCTTCCATGATTATCGCTGCGGCCGGCGATGCCACACGGACAGCCCGTTGCCGGGCGGCTACCACGACGCGACCGGAGACTGGAGCGTCCGGATGTGGTCAATGCCTCACGTGGTGTATGGACTTGCACGCGCCTTGGAGGATGACCCCTCGAGCGTCGACGATGCGCGGGAGGAGCTGACCTATGCAGTAGATTGGTGTCTGAAAATGCAGGGCGAAAATGGCGAGGTCTGGGCCGGTGTCGTTCCACCCAACGAGCAGTCCGACAATCATGTCCGCCCGTGGGAAGAGAAGGCCGCAAGATCGGTCCAAAAGAGTGACAGTCAGGGACACCGTCTTCCCTACATTGCAGGAATGGCCCGCGCCGCCAAGGCATTGAAATCAATCGATCCGGCGCTCTCAGCAAAAACGCTTGCTGCTGCGGCCAAAAGCTGGACGTTCACTCAGAAGGAGATTCAGAAGGATCCGAGCCGGATCAACGACACCGGGGACATGGGGAACTGGATCTGGGCAAGCGCGGAATTGTTCCGAGCCAGCGAGGATCCAAAATATCTCGAGGAGGCAAAAACCTGGGCGACCAAACAACTCGAACGGCAGCATCGAAATGTTGGGGAGGTTGAAGGCGCAGATGTGTGCGGAGATTTTTTCGACAGTGATAAAAAGGAACAATTCGGCAGACATCAATACAAGACCTTTCATCAACTCGGGATTTACGCGGGTCTCATTGACCTTCATGCGGCCTTGGCGCCGTCCGACCAGCTCTGGTGGCCGGTCCATGCGGCTCTCGAGAGACTCGTGCATGGCTATTTCGTGCCGATGAGCTCGGTGACGCCCTACGGCCTCGTCGGCAAGGCGCTCGAAAGGAACGACCCGAAGGAAAAATTCCAAATCCGGTTCTTCGATAATGCAAAGGCATGGGACGGCGCGCATTACGGTTACAACAGCGACTACCTCGCCGAGGGCCTGATGGCGCTCGACTACGCGCGTCAGACCGGTCAGCCCGGACTGGTTTCCTTCGCCGAAGACCAGGTGACATGGATGCTTGGCAATAATCCACTTGGTTATTCCATGGTCGATGGCGTCGGAAATCGGATCGCGCCGATGATCGACGACAAACTGGGAACCGGCCGCGTCTTCGGCGGCATTCCCAACGGGTTTGAGGGCGAGGGCAGCAAAAATCTTCCGGTCTGGGGTGAGAGCTGGGGCAGCCGTGAGTATTGGCTTCCGCACAACGCCTATTTTTTGCCATTGATTTCGGAGTTGCAGTGGCGGCGGAACATTTTTGAGCCAGAAGCGCCGTTCACGTGGGAAATCAAGCCGTCCGGGAACAAAGTCACTGTCTCAACGCCGCAGAAAGATCTCGATGATCACCATTTGGAGCTGCTCGTCGAAGGCGGGACGGCTGCCTCGATCACGCCATCCATCGAGAATGAAAGAGCCGTTTGGACCATCGACTGCGCTGTCACCGAACCGCTGATCCTTCTGCTTCGCGATCACGAGAAACCCGAGGTTTATGTGCAAAAGTTCCTGATGAAGCCTTAGGTATTCTAGAAATCGATGATCCTTCAGAAATTATCGATTAACGAAGCCATGCCGCGCCGTGTTAACGGTCAGGCATGGAAAAAACAAAAAGAACTCTCCGGCAGGAATGCCTCTTCGATTGCCCCCGTTGCAACTCGCCCACCTGCATCCGGCTCAACCCTGTGACCCGCGCCCGGCCTCAGGTTATCTCCTGTTGGACCTGCCGCCACCCCGTCCGGGTCAAATACCGCTTTGGTCGTGGAAAACTGACCTATTTTGAGGCAGAAGTTTCAGGATAATCGTGTCATTAAGCGCTGCGCTGTGCGAGGATTTCTTTGGCGCGGATGAGGGAGGCGTCCAAATCTGCGCAGACATTTTGACGCCCCAGCTGTTCGAGAAAGCCTGCCTTTTCCATCATGAAATACGGCTGCATGTGCGGACCGCTCAAGATGAGATATTTTCCGCGGGCGCGGAGTTTTTCGTGGAGACTCTCGAGTGCATTGAGCCCGGTTGCATCCATGGCGATCACCTTGCGGACGCGGAGGATGAGAATATCCGGTTCCTGGCGCGCGCGGATGAGCACCGTTTCGAGTTTCTCGGCGGCGCCAAAGAAGAACGCGCCGAAAATTCGGTAAATCATCACGCCGGGGGGAATGTCCTTGCCAATGATCGAATGGTGCGGGCCTTCGGACTCCGTTGTTTCATCGACTTCAGTCACCTGCGTCGTTTCTGAAATCAATTTGATAAACAACAGGGCGGCCATGACCATCCCGACTTCAACGGCAATTGTCAGGTCGACGACCACCGTCAAAATAAATGCGGTGAGGAAAACCGCGGCGTCACTGCCGGGAAGTTTGGCCAGCCGGCGAAATTCATGCCACTCGGCCATGTTGATCGCGACCATGATGAGAACCGCGCTCAACGCAGCCAACGGAATGTATTTGGCCAGCGGTGCTGCGATCAAGATAATGACAAGCAGGACCAGCGAATGCACAATGCCCGAAATCGGCGAGACGGCCCCGCTTTTGATGTTGGTGGCTGTCCGAGCGATGGCACCGGTAGCGGGGAGTCCGCCGAAAAAGGGCGTGACGATGTTGGCGATGCCCTGCGCCATCAACTCCTGGTTCGAGTCGTGCTTGTCGTCAATCATTCCGTCGGCGACCACGGCGGAGAGAAGCGATTCGATGGCCGCGAGGATGGCGATGGTTGTGGCGGGCGCGATGAGATGCTTGAGTTTGTACCAGTGAAGATCCGGCACCTGGAAATGCGCAAGGCCCTGGGGAATGCCGCCGAACTTGCTGCCGATCGTTTCCACGGGAAACTTGAAGAGTGTGACGGCGATGGTTGCCAGAACCACAGCGACAATAGAGCCGGAGACGCGGCGCGCCCAGTGTTTCGGCCAGAGAAAAATCACGGCCAGAGATGCCGCGGCAAGCACGAGCGTGGGCCATTGGATCGTGCCAATATGATCGACGAGCGATTCCATCCTCGGGAAGAAATCGGCGGGCATCTTGTCGATCTTCAGGCCGAGGAAATCCTTGATTTGCGTCGAAAGGATCAGGATCGCGATGCCGCTGGTGAAACCGGTGGTGACGGGGTAGGGGATGTATTTGATGATGCTGCCGAGGCGCGTGATGCCGAGAATGAACAAGATGACGCCGGCCATCACCGTGCAAACCAACAGGCTGTCGAGGCCATAGTTGGCGATGATGCCATACACGATCACCACAAAGGCGCCCGTCGGTCCGCCGATCTGGACGCGCGAGCCGCCGAGCGCTGAAATAATGAAGCCGGCGATCACCGCCGTGAAAATGCCCGCTCCCGGTGTCGCGCCGGAGGCGATCGCAAATGCCATGGCCAGCGGCAGCGCGACGATTCCCACCGTGACGCCGGCCGTCAGGTCGGCAAAGAAGTTCCGCTTCGAATAACCCTTCAGGCAATCGAACAGTTTCGGATGAAATAACGGCGCACGTTCCAAGGGAACAGCCTTCAGGCAACGGAGGTTTGCCGTCAAGAAAGAATGCGGAATGCCCGGAATTTGCGCTCTTCAGCTTCTCAATGCGCGATGGCGGAAGCAGTCGATGACGTGGTCGTTGACCATTCCGACTGCCTGCATATGGGCGTAAACGACGGTGGGACCGAGAAATTTAAATCCCCGATTCTTCAAGTCTTTGGCCCAGGCAACCGCTTCATTGGTGAAGGCGGGATAATCCTTAAGCGTCCGCAGCTTGTGTAGAATTGGTTTTCCGCCAACCCATGACCACATGTATCTGGCAAATGTCCCGAACTCATCGCGAACTTCCAGGAAACGATTCGCGTTGTTGATCGCGGACTCGATCTTGGCCTTGTTCCGGATGATGCCCGCGTCGCGAACGAGGCGCGAGCGTTCGCGCGCGCCGAACTTCGCGACCTTTCGAAAATCGAATCCGGCAAATGCCTTCCGGAAATTTTCCCGTTTATAGAGCACCGTCCTCCAAGAGAGTCCGGCCTGAAAAACTTCGAGCACAAGGAACTCATAAATTTTCCGATCATCATGAATAGGCACACCCCATTCTTCATCGTGGTATTTCAAATAGAGCGGATCGTCGGAGGTCGGCCAGGGGCAACGTTTCATCTGGAAATTCATATAGCAGACCGCAAATTTTGAGTCATGCAAAATGCAGGCGCAGGCTGTCTCACAATTGCGATCTGCGATGTCCGGGCATACCAACATGGGGTTGAATGGCGCATAAATGCCGACCGATCATGTTGGCACGGCTTGTGCTTTTACAATAATCAATCTTATGAACCCAAATCATCCCGCGAATGAAACAAACCGGATTTTCAGGGTTGTCTGCCTGTCGCTATGGGCGCTGGGAGTTTTCCTCTATTTTTCTCCGCAAAAAGCCGAAGCCCGCACGTCCGTATCCTTCAACATTTTTTATGATTCCCTTGGATCGTATGGGCATTGGGTTCACGTCGACGACTATGGAGATTGCTGGGAACCGGAGGTTGCTGATGTGGACTGGCGCCCATACTGTGACGGTTACTGGGTTTACACGGATTGCGGCTGGACCTGGGTTTCAGACGAGCCGTGGGGATGGGCGACGTATCACTATGGCCGCTGGGTTCGAGCCAGCGGTCACCGATGGTTGTGGGTGCCCGGGTACGAATGGGGACCAGCCTGGGTTTCCTGGAGATCTTCCGATGTTTATGTCGGCTGGGCTCCGTTGCCGCCGGAAGCGGTGTGGGATCCGGGCAGCGGATTCGGCGGTTCGGTGGACCTTCGTTTTGACATAGGCCCTTCCGCTTACAATTTTTGCGACTCCCGGGATTTCGGTTCACGCCGGTTGCGAAACGTCCTCGTACCTTCCGATCAAAATGTGACGATCATCAACAATACCGTCAATGTAACGAAAGTCGTTAACAACAATTCAACGGTCTTCAACGGCGGCCCGGACTTCGCGGCGGTCAATCAGCGGAGTGCGGAAAAAATTCAGCGCCTGACAATTCAACGGAATGAAAACATCTCAGCCGTTTCAGATGGTGGAAGAGCAAGCGTCAAGGGCGGTCAATTGCAGGTGTTCGCGCCAACGGTCCGTCCCGCGACTGGAAATGAAAAACCCAAAGTCGTGAAAGAGAGCATCGCGAAGGCTCAAATTGACCGGGGTTGGAATGCGGGCGACTCCGCAACCGCCCAGCAAGTTCGCGCCAAATATAAAAAAGACGTCCAGGGCAACGCCACCGCCACCAGAGGAGCAACAACGACAACGACAGCCACCACGCCCACCACCGGGGAACAACGCGCCAGGGTGAAGTCCGGGGGTTCTGGCGGGCCCAATGAAACGATCACCCAATCAAACCCCGAAATGAAGGCCGAGAAACAATCCAAGAAAAAACAAACGGATGAGATCTCCGATCTGCCGCCTCCGGCGCGAGGTGGTCCGGCTGCAACTGCGCCTGCGTCGAACGAGCGCAAGGTAGAAAAAAAGAAACAAGAAGCTGTCCCAACGACGACGCCCAACACAAATAAGAGGAAGGATACGTCCGTTGCGCCATCACCATCTCATTCATCCGGTCCAGAAATGACTGATCAGGGCGGAGGATCCGCCAAGAAAAAGAAATCCTCCAACCAGGATGGATTCGAGCCGTCTCCTCCCCCGCCGTCACGGGTGACGCAACACAGGAATGGCATGTCGAACATTCAACCCTCGAATAAGGAAAGGCGATCGCAGCAAGCGCCGTCGCCAAGACCCTCTCCTCCCCAATATCAACCGCCTCCCCAGTCGCCGTCACGGGTAACGCAACACGGGGATGGCATGTCGAACATTCAGCCCTCGAAAAGGGAAAAGCAATCGCAGCAAGCGCCGTCGCCAAGACCTTCTCCTCCCCAATATCAACCGCCTCCCCAGTCGCCGGGCGGAAATGAGGGCGGTGGTGAGCAACAGCACCACCAGGGCGGCGGAGATAAACACGAAAAGAAAAATTATTAGTTGGCAGGCCACGAGCGAAGACGCTTGCTACTATTTTTCCAATTCGACTCCTTCGACTGCACATGCAAAACAAGTCACGCCTTGGCTACAAATTAAAGTCAGCCGGCGTTTATGTCGTTTGAGTGAAGAGCTTATTGCGATTGTGCTGATTGAAACGATCCATTCCTTCACATTTTCCGGAACGTTACTTCGCCGGTAAATGGATGTAACCGGCTACCCATAGCGTAACCACGATTCAAAATGAATCGGCATTAACCTTCAACCAGACGAGGCATATGAAATTAATAAAATCCCAATTCATCAGGATGCTTGTTTGCGTGATGGCGTCGACGGTCCTACTCTCCGGCGCGCCGGGTACCTACGCTGACACCGGGAACGGTGGCGGCGATAATCAGGCCCTTCGAAAGATCGGCCATATCATCGTGATCTACCAGGAAAACTGGAGCTTCGATTCGTTGTATGGACAGTTTCCCGGAGTCAACGGATTGGCCAATGCATTCGATACCCTGCCCCAGCTCGACAAAAATACGAACTACACGTCCTATATTTATCAAACGCCACAGGCCAAGAACAATGGCGCGCCGGACGTGAGGTTTCCACCAGCCAACGGCCATCCTGCGTTACCGCTGATTCCGTATAATTTCACGGATTTTGCCGGGGTGGACCAGAAGACGGGGGACATCATCCACCGGTTCTATCATGAGCAGCTTCAGATCGACAACGGCGTGCTGGAGCCAAGTGCCGGCTCCATGGACAAGTTTGTCACCTGGAGTGACAATGGCGGACTTGTGTTGAGCTATGTCAATGCAACCGATTTGCCGGAAGGAAAACTCGCCCAGAAGTATGTGATCTGCGACAATTTCTTCCACTCGGCTTACGGCGGCTCGTTTCTCAACCACCAGTATTTGGTCGCAGCAACGGCCCCCGCATGGAACCAGGCTTTGCCGGCCAGCAACCCGAACTTTGTTTCGAATTGGAATCCGGCGACCAAGGCCCTCAACGATGGCAACTTGACGTTCGACGGAAAGTTTGCGGTCAATACGACGTTCACTGTCAACACTCCGCATCCTTCAACGACGCCGGCGGATCAGCTGATGCTCAATCTGAGCAACCCGACCATCGGTGACCGGCTCAGCGACAAGCACGTTTCCTGGAAGTGGTACTCGGGCGGATGGAACGATGCGGTGGCCGGACATGCCGATCCGCTCTTCCAATATCATCACCAGCCGCTGGCCTATTTTCAAAACTATGCGGATGGAACACCGGGCCGCGCGGCGCACTTGAAGGACGAGCAGGACTTCTTCGGTGATCTAACCGCGGGGACCCTTCCGGCGGTCAGCTTCATCAAGCCGCTGGGTCCTGACAATGAGCACCCGGGTTACGCGGACTTGCAGCGGGGTCAGCAGCATGTGGCCGATCTGGTCAATGCCGTAAAAAACAGCCAGTATTGGAAGGATTGCGCAATCATCATCACCTACGATGAAAATGGCGGACGTTGGGACCATGTGATGCCTCCGCCGATGCCGGATGGCTGGGGTTTGGGTACCAGGGTGCCGGCGATCATCGTTTCGCCGTTCGCGAAACGGGGCTTTGTCGACAGCACTCCCTATGAAACTGTTTCCATCCTGAAATTCATCGAACACCGGTTCGATCTGCCGCCACTGGCAGTGCGCGACGCCAATTCCTCGGTGAATGATCTGTCCAATGCATTCAGTTTCAGCGACGACCATGATGGTCATTGAAAACTCAGCGGATCCGAACTGATCTGCTGGAGAAGAACATTGGCGGGGGTGTCTTCCAGAGAGGCACCCCCGCTTCATTTAAATTGTTGTGTCCGCCCTCTCCAATCGTTTTGGTTGCCAGCAGAGCGGAATCGACAACAATCCGAGAATCGCCGCAAAACACGCGCTTTATTGCGGACACAGGGCGAGCGAAAGGAACAGACAATCCAAAGACAAAAACCGATGAGTCCGCCCGGTACGTCAATAGTTCAGGTACGGATTTCCGGCGATGGGGATACCGCCATAGTAAGCTTGGTTGAAGGTCGCGATGTCGCCGGGCAGGCTCAGGCTCATGTACTGGACATGCCCATCCAAAAATAGGGCGTTCACGCCACTGCCGTGGACCGGCTGAATGGGATAATTATAGGAGCTGAGATCTCCCGTCGTGGCGTCCCAGTCGTCCGGGTTCCAGTTGGCGCCGTTGCCGTCCGCCATGATGATGTATTTGGAGGGAGTCTGATAGAGAACACGCGTGTCCACGCCGAGCAGGGCCGTGTTCGACCAGGGCCAGCCGTTGGCTTGCCAGGAGATGGATCCGCGCAAATGGTTGTAGGAGTAACCCCATTGGTTGTGCGGATCGGAAAGCTGCACGACCTGGCCGAGCGGACCCGTGATGCAATGTGCGACCGTCGTCGGACACAAGAGCCTTGTGGAAACCCGGATCACCGGTCCGACGGGGTTTCTGGACCGAAGGTCGTTTTGACTCCCAAAGTAATTGCCGCCCTGGGGATTGTCGACGAGCATGGATTCCCAATTGTAGGAGTCATCGAACCAGTTGTTAGGGAGCCAGCCGGAATTTTGATCCGCGTACATTTGGAAGGCCATGCCAAACTGTTTCATGTTCGAAGAACACTGGGCCGCACGCGCCTTGTCGCGGGCGGTCTTGAGCGCTGGCACCAGCAAGGCAGCCAGAAGGGCGATGATGGCGATGACGACCAGCAGTTCGAGCAAAGTGAATCCGGGCGTCCCTGCGGACCGCCTGCCCAGCCTAGCCAATAGGAGAGGCTTTTTCATACCTTCAAACTTGGTGGAATACAGTTCATTTTCGCGGATTTATCAATAAATCGGCAGGCCCCTGGGCCGTTGATTGCGTTATCCGCGGGGTCAACCGGAACGGGACGTACGACCTCCCGCATGGATCTGGTATGTACTGGATTGGGATGGGAAGCGAGAAAAAAGATGTCGGGAGAAAACTGGCGGGAGCCAGTGACCAGACCACACTTTTTGAGTTAGTTGAAAGTTAGCGCCACCGTTTGTGGACGCATTTGTGCTTGCTCACACGCACTCGCAGTTCTTCATCCGGTGTGCTCATCACGACATTGCGTTTCATGATGGTCTCCTTATTTGAAAGTAAAGGGCTCGATCGATTTACGGGTTTCAATCGAAGAAATTATTCTATAGGATGCTTCACGAGCGGATTCTGTGTAAAACGGTTTTTGGAAATAAAGGCGCTGAGGGTGATGCTTTCTGGACAAGTCAAATGATCGTGACTGCCGGTAGTCAAAATGATTTTTCAAGATCGCCAAGATGCGAGACTTCAGCCGCGCATTAAGGCAAACCGAACGAAAGGACTTGGGTATGGAACAAGGACGTTTTGCTGGAAACGGCGGAACGGTTGCCGAACGTGAGGAAATAAATAGAGTTCTTTTAGGGTCGCTTGCCATCTCAACCGGTTGTCGATAATTCTTCCGTGTGAATCTGTCAGGGTTCTTCAACAAAATTTCTACCGACGATTGGCAACGACCATCCGTCATTGCGTTGGTGCTGGCGAATCTGGTGCCGGTGTTTGGTGTCCTTTTCCTTCATTGGGAAGTGTTCCCGCTGATGTTTTTGTTCTGGTCCGAAAACGTGATCGTGGGAGCCTTCAACGTTTTGAAAATGCTGCTGGCCAGCCCCGGATCGGTGGAGGCTTGGGTCGGCATATGTTTTAACATTCCATTTTTCTGTATTTACTACGGGATGGTCACGTACATTCACGGGGTTTTCGTTGTCATTCTTTTTGGGGGTGGTATGAACGCCGTCGCCCCGCTTCCCCCCGACCCGGAAATATTCTGGCGGATCATGCGGGAAAATCATCTTGGCTGGGCGACCCTCAGCCTCGCCGTCAGCCGGGGTATTTCATTTGTGACCAATTATCTTTGGAACGGCGAATATCGTCGCGCCAACTTGCAGCAGCTTATGAGGCAGCCGTATGGACGGATTGCCGTGCTGCATATCGCGATTTTGGGCGGCGGACTTTTGATGCAGACATTGCACTCGCCGGTCGTGGGATTGCTCCTGCTCGTGGCGTTGAAAATCTTTTTAGATCTGCTAGGCCATCTAGCTGAGCGCAAAAAGTTCGCGGAACCATCCTCGACCGCTTGATCAATGATCGATTGTCGTTGCGAGACACAGTTGGAAATCCATATGTCTGTTATTGGTCACTGGTCGCCAAGTGTGATCGATCTATCAAAAAATAAATCCCGGGATCTTGAAATAGACCCCGGGATCATTCGTCAAACCGACAACTTGTTCAGAGACTTCGCGTCTAGTTAGCTGGCGCGGCAGCCGTCCCACTTGCAGGAGCCGAACCCGTCCCGGTGGGTGAACCACCGTCTTCCTTGCGGTCTTTCTGCCTGTGGTCTCTGTGGCGCTCACGCTCCCTGTGGTCTTCCCGATGGTCGCGCCGATGGTATTGCCCATGGTGTGTGGTGCCTTGATTTCCACCGCCCTTAGCTTGCGCTTCGAAAACAGGAGCCAGTCCAAATAAAACAACAAACAACATGAATAAAACAGTTCTGATTTTCATGATCTTCCCTCTTATTGAATTAGAGTTAAGAGCAAGCTGGCCTGGATTTTTCCAATGAACTGATTAATGCGTTCTTTTATATAGACCATGCTCACTCACTAATAGAAGAGACGAAAAAGACGGCGATTAGGTTACAAGGTTTCCGGTGCCCGACGTAAAGAAAATGAGACGGTGAATGGTGTGAACGGGAGCATTCACAAACCGACGCCTTTCTTGGCAGGTTTTGTGTTTGGTTGGCGGCGGAGTAGTCGTGCCGCTTGCAGGAGCTGGGGTGAGCCGGTGGTTGAGGTACTGCAGTTTTTCAATGGCGGGGGAGGAGGTTGGTCGATGAGGGCGGGCTCTGGTGTTGAACCGTCCGGATGGATTCAGGAATGAACGTAGCCGCTTTAAGCCACACCAAATTCAAGAAGTTTACCCATCAGTTGTTTGGCGGGCTCCGAACCAGTCTCCGGAAGTGAAAATGAGCGGCACTTGCTATTGTTGCCAGTTTAAAAAAGAAGCGGTGGCTTAATGAAAAGCCGCCGCCTTCAAATCCAACATTCTCTCTTTACGGAGTTCCTCCTGTCGAAGTTCCTCCGGTTTGAGTTCCGCCACTCGGAGTTGCAACGGAACTTTGCTTATCGTGATTCAGGTCTTTCTTGTCCTTATTCAGATCGCGGGCGTCTTTATTGCGGTCGGTGCGATCTGTTTTCAGGTCAGCTTTATCCTTCTGAATATCTGCAGTGTCGCCTGACTTGATGTCCTTTTTGAGATCCTTCTTGTCTTTGTTGATGTCATGTTGATCATGCCTTAAGTCTTTCTTGTCCTTATTGATGTCGCCCTGATCATGTCTCAAGTCCTTTTTGTCATGATTGATATCTTTCTGATCATGATTCAGGTCCTTCTTGTCCTTATTGATATCTTTACGGTCATGGTGCCTGTCGCCGTGCTCCCGTGCCTCTGCCTTGTTTGGTAGGCTAAAGAGGGCAATACCACAGCAGAGAACTGCCAGGATAAGATTTAAGTTCATTGTGTTTTTCATAGTAACTCCGTTGTTCTTTGAGATTTTGTCTTAATCTAAGTGCAAATGCTTCTACTTTCATCTTTAAACCATCACTTCTTTGAAAGTGTGTAAAAAGTTGCCTCGGCTGACCGGTTATCATTGAAAACTGAAAATGATTATCTTTTTATACATTTCTACCAGTCCTCTGGACCAACTTGACTTCGTTGAATAGACGCTTTTGGTGGGTCCTGCCTCATTCTTTTCGAACCAGCTGGAGAGTGAGCCCTGCCGATTTTTTAACAAGCTGCCCTTCGTGAACGCATTTAGAACTTGGTTGGCGCTGCCGCCGTGGGTGCAGGAGCTGGCACTAAATCTTCCAGAAGAAAAAAGGGGCCTCCGGAATTCACTCCGAAAGGCCCCTTTTTTTATTGAGCCTTATTTTTCCAAAACAATGTCATCAATATTGATGGCACCGACCGTTATGGGCGAGGCAGCACTCTGTTCAAAAACCACCGTAAATTCATTGAGCTTCTTCAGATCGACACCCGCATTGGCAAATGTATCGAGGGGAACTTCGATCTTCGTCCACTGTCCCGTCAGATCTCCGATGTACTTCTTGCCGACCTTTCCGGAATCACCTTTCAGCTCCACTTTGAATTTGTTGGGGATGCCGCTCTTCTCATCGCCTTTCACCCAAAATGTCAGCTTTTTAAAACCGGAAGCGTCGAAGTTATTGCCGGTGTCTGCCGGACCCAGCTTCATCCAGAAACCATTGTAGCTTCCGCCTTTGCCCACGTTAAAATCCAACCGCAGCGATGAACCAGCATCATCATGTTTGACGGCAGAGTCGATGGATGCGACGCACACATACGTCTTGTCGCTGGGATCGGGGCTAAACACTCCGTAAGTTCCTCCTACATTATTAGGCCCATCCGAATGCAAATCGGCGATGACTTTAGTGCTGTCCTGGGCAGGAACTTCAGAAACAATCGATGCAAAGAGCAAGACACATGCTAAGGCGTGACTTTTTTTCACTGAGGTACCTTTCTTGGATTTTTCTTGTTACTTAAAAACGATTGGAAACGCCTGATGTAAGCGATTACATTTCTTTCTTCAAGTAGAAACTTGGGATGGTGGCCTTCAACACAGACTCAGGACATTCGACTCCTGGTGGACGCATTTAGAACTTTTTTGGTGTTGCCACCCTAGGAGCAAGAATTAACCCTGAAGCCTTTGTTCTCGGCAGCTTGACCCCGAGTGGCGGTATTATGCTGTGGGTGTGCTGAAGTGATGGGACAACCACATTAAGCCGCACCAAGTTCAAGAAGTTTCCCCGCCAGTCATTTGGGTGGCTCTTGCCATGCTATTGGCTGTCCGTTTCCGTCAAAACTCCCAATGAAAACGTGCTGCAACAACGGGAACAGGACCGCGATCTTGGTTGAAAGCGGGGTTCTGGATATACTGAAAATCCAGTGCGCAGTGAACTGTCTTGGAGATCTGGAAGTCGTAATAGGTTTCAATGATTTCCTCCAAGCCATACGTCAATGCGCCATCCCCAACGAGAATGCCGGTGCCGCCTGCAGCGAGGAAGCGCTGGTGGACACCAGAAATGCCATTGAGGACACCAGCCACACCCACGGTGTCATTCGAGCGGCCCCAAGACTCGCCTTTGATACTGGTGCCCAGGGACGCGGTCCAGCCCACGTCCGTGAATGCCCACGGTTCGGTCTCATCGTCGTTCCACCCCAGCCGTGAGAACATGCCGACATTCTTGACAACCTCCTGCTCAACATTCAGGCCGAAGCCATATTTGCAACGGTAAGCTCGCGTCGCGACGATATCCGCAGGACGAGTCGGATTATCCAACGCTTCCTGAAAGCTGCCCATGTGGGCACGTTCAAGATAACTGAGGAGCCGCACCGCACCGGGATGTTCGCCCACTGTCCAGCGGCGCTCGAGCTCCCCTACCATCGACCAGGCGTCGAGCACATTGTAATCCTTTCCAAGGCCGTTGGACACCTTGGGCACTTGAAATATCCCGTATCGCACGGTCCAATCCGGTTGATTGAATTCGGCGGCAAACCCCGGTATGAATCCCAGGCTGTCCGCAGGATAATCCCACGCTCCATTGGCCATCAAACTCCAGTTCATGAACTGGGTTCGGGGATCGTTCGCGTATGTATTGTTATCGAAAATATCCTTGGCGCTTATTTTTCCGAGCGTAAGGGTGACCCGCCGGACATCCTGCCGCCCAGCCAGATGAAGCGCATCGTCCTCGATCGTTTCCTGTTCGCCTCCCAGCCCGATGGTTTGGCGGATGAAGACGCGAGAGAAGTTGAAGTTGGGCTCTTTAGTTCCAAGCCGGAATGCCTCTCCATTTGGAAACCCTGCCACGCCAAGAGCCTTGCTCAACCCGAAGCCCTGCCATGCCAATGCATCCACGTGAAATTCTGCATCCTGCCAAAGCCGGGCACCCGCCATGACATCCAACGAGATGGTATCCCTGATCTCGCTTTCGTGCGAGAGGCTGTTGGGTCCGGAGTATTGCGCATGAAATTCAGGGTGATACTGCACGATGTCCGTATTTTGAAGGTGAACGTTCCAGATTTGCTCGTGAGCTTCTGCGGATTTCTCAATTGAGTCAGCCGAAAGTGCCTTCAGCCCATCGGCCAGACGTGGGTCCGCGGAATCTGCAAACGTGAGGATCGTCAAAAAGACAAGTACAGCTATCCAATGCGAAGTTATTAGAAATTTAGTATACACTACAGTATTTAGTTAATAATAAATTATGTATCATGTACTACATATTTCAAAGCCTTGTCAATAATCTGGTTTTTTGTTTCTCTAAGTGCAAGTGAGAACTCCTGAAGTCAGCCTCCCAAAAAAGCGGAAATCCCGCGCGAATCTTCCACAGCATAACCCCCAGCGAACCCGGGAAGAGCATTCGCAGGAAATCGCGCAGGATTACGCCGAGATGATTGCTGAATTGATCGCGACCACCGGTGAAGCGCGGGTGATTGACTTGGCCCGCCGTCTTGGAGTCACACACGTCACCGTCAGTCGCACCATCCAGCGCCTGCAGCGTGATGGGTTGGTGGCTGCGCAGCCTTATCGCTCGATCTTTCTTACCGAGGCTGGCCGAAAGCTAGCTGAAGAATCTCGCCGTCGCCACGAGATCGTTTATAAATTCCTGAGATCATTCGGCATCCCGGAAACGGTGGCCCAATCAGATGCCGAAGGCATTGAGCATCACGTTAGCAAGGAGACGTTGAGCGCGTTTCAAAGACATCTCAAGGATATGGGTGGAAATAAACAAGGACATTGAACATGCCCCACCCGAAGGGCAGGTATTATGCTGTGGTCGCTGAGATGCTAGCCGCGCAGCGCCGCATCAAGTTCAAGAAGTTTACCCGCCTTCTGTTTGGCGGGCCTGTGCCAGAACACATTTCTCTTGAGGCACGCGTTATTGGTTGCCACCGCTCGCCAGCTCGTTTTGAGGGCAAAGCCTCAGTCCGGTGAAACCATGAGATTGTTGGTGGTTGCCGACCCCATCGAAAGTGGGAACTTGGCGCTGAAGCTTACCTGACCACCTACGAAGAGAACCATTGCTCCTTGGCCCAGATGTGGGGAATTTGCAGGCCAGGGTGTCCCGTTGATGAAAGTGAGGTCGAAGCCGTCCAAACGATCATCGCCGCGATCGAAGACCACCGGCGTATCATAAGAAGCGCTGTCCGTGAGGCCTCGCACATAGACATAAGAAATATTTTGGAAGGTGATTCCAGTCACGGTGTTTGTCGGAACCACCATCAAGCCGCTCCCAAAAAGCGGATTATGATTGTCGGAAGGACAACAGAAGATGCCCCCTGTATTGCCTACTATATTGGAAATAAGTTGATATTGAGGCGACGGATCGGTACTACCGGCCATCGTGTTCGCCTCCGGGTAACTGTTTCCATTATCGCTGGCATACTGTTTCAAGCCTAATCCAATTTGACGCACGTTGTTCATGCATTTGGCGCGGCGCGCCCGCTCCTTCGCTGATGCGACCGTTGGTAGAAGAAGAGCTGCCAGAGTGGCAATGATCGCGATGACAACCAGCAGTTCAATCAAAGTGAAGCTCCATCGCCTGATGACACGCTGTGTTGCCAGTTTTATGGTGCAACTTTTCGGTGCGATGAGAGGAAAGAGAGTCATGCGAGTACCTCTGCTATTGAGAGGGTAATCTAACCTGCCTTCTTTAATCTAACCTTTTTTCGGCACCGTTGCAATGCAGACTCGGACTACAAAATGATGTATCCAAATTTGAACAGTTCTCTGCAACACGGGCCACCTTTTCGAGCTAGCTGGGGAGTTAGTCCTGCCGATTATTTTTAACAAGCTGCCCTTTGTGGACGTATTTAGAACTTGGTTGGTGCTGCCCCATGGATATATGAACCAGCTTTTAAGCCTTTGTTTTCGGTGGTTTGAGAGCCAAACGAGCAATAGTCATGGTTGTCGCAGGCTCAAACCATGGCCTTCGTCGCAAGCAGCGGTTGACCTCGATTCGAGTGGAACGAGTCATCGAATATTCCAAGAATGCGCATGGCGCAAGGAATCGGACATCCCCGGAATCCTGTAAGCAGAAAGAAAGTTCAGGCTTCTTCTCAAGCGTTCCAAATCTTGTGAACGTATTTTAAGGCCCTCGGTTTTCAGATCTTCCCCCAATGCTCCAAGAACGGCGCGAACTCTTGGCGGCTCGGCGATGGTGAATTTTGCAAGCCTTTCAAAGCTCAATTTGCGCGAACGGAACAAGATTTTGAGTCGCCTGACAACACCTCCTGCTGCTGCGCCAGGAATGTGATTCACATCCCGAAGAGCATCGAGCATGGTCCGTTCATCGGGACGAATGCCTTTCTGTCGATGCAACGGACGCGAAACCACATGCAACGAAAGTCCTCCTGGTCCTTTCATTCGAATGCGCCGGTCTGCCGCCCGAGTGAGCACGCCGCCAACTTCCGTGGTGATTCCCAAGCGATGGTAGTGGCTTGAGCCGCAATTCATGGCTCTTACGTGTCGATTTCCCAACACGACATCGGTCACGGCATCAGGACTTGGGCAGCTTTCGCCAAAGACGGTCTTTTTCGGCCGGTAGTAGAGTCCTTTCCGAATTCGATGCAAATCGCCTTTCCGAGCCATCCTGGACAGTGCCGCAGCCACCGCTAATGTATTGAGGTCACGAAAATCGGAATAGGACCATAAACGGTCTGCTCCGCCTCTCATGATGCGGGAATGGAGCTTGTGTGCAATCGACTCATCTTTTGGACCGTCTCCTATTTGAATAATATCAAGTTAATGGTGTAATAAACTTAACATATATTGGGAGAACGATCCAAGGCCCCCCACAACTGAAATTCATTGCATTTCATGCCATGAAATGATTTATTTCACGCTATGGACAAGATTAAACCACGATGGTTTCGCCGAAACCTGGAATCGGCGCTTCGTGTGCTCCCGGTGACTGTCTTGACGGGCGCGCGACAAACGGGAAAAACCACGTTGACGCAGGTGATTGAGCCAGGGTGGACCTATTTTACCCTCGACGATGTGGGGGTGCTCGATCAAGCGGAGCATAATCCGGATGCGCTGCTTTCTGCTCGCCCCGTCATCCTGGACGAAGTCCAGCGGGCGCCTCAACTCTTGCTGGCGGTCAAGCGCGCTGTGGACGCCCATCGGCGCAAGGGTGACTTTATTTTGACCGGTTCGGCAAACCTGCTCCTGATGAAGCACGCGGCGGACACTTTGGCCGGGCGCGCGATTTATTTGGAACTGCCGCCGTTCTGCCCTGCCGAGTGGCAGGAGCGAAAGGACGTGCTGACTCCGTTGGATCACTTGTTTGCCTCGGACTTCGATTGGCGAGATTGGCCTCATGAGACGGGCGACTGGCCAACCTGGCTGCTCCGGGGTGGATTTCCGCCGGCGCTGCAAATCGACTCTGAATCGGATCGAGGCTTGTGGTTTGCCGCTTACACTCAGACCTACTTGGAGCGCGATTTGCGTAACTTGAGCGCGGTTTCCAGTCTGGCAGACTTCCAGCGCATCATGGCTCTTGCGGCGCAACGCGTAGGCAAGCTGCTCAATCAAGCCAACTTGGCCCGTGATGCTGCGCTCAGCCACCCGACAGCTCACAGATACTTGAATCTGCTAGAAACCGGCTGCTTGATCACTCGTGTCAGACCATTTGCGACGAATTTATCGGGATCTCTGGTCAAGGCACCGAAGCTGTTTTGGAACGATTGTGGCCTCGCGGCCTCGCTCGCAGGGATCAAATCCTCAAGAAACCTTGAACAACGCATGGATGCCGGTTTCTGGTTGGAACAAACCCTTTTTCAAACCCTTCAGACATGGCGCGCTTTGGAACCGCGTCGTCGTCGACTGCACTTCTGGCGTGACCGTCCGGGCCACGAAGTGGATTTCATCTTGGAGCAGGATGACAAATTGGTCGCCTTGGAGATCAAAGCAGGCAGCCAGGTGACCATGAGTGACGCTGCCGGAATTCGAACGTTTCGGGATTCCTTGAAGCGCAAAATGGCGCTGGTGCGCGGAGTAGTATTGCATGCTGGTAAGGCGCGCTCGCTGGATAGAGACGATGTCGCACTGCCTTGGGGCTGGATGGTCCCCAAGTCGCACTAACGGGTCTTGGAAAAGCTCGAAATGAGTCTCAATGAGGACTTGCAGGAATGCTCAGCCAAATTGATGAGGTCAAGACGGGCCACCCTTTTGCACATGCGTGTGATGGAACTGACGATCCGGCAACATCCTGTCTCGAATCAGAAATAGGCAGTATGCTTGGCTGTCAGTTGCCAAAGCGCTGGTAGAACCAATATTTCACTGCCTCAAGCAGGGCAAAATAGCAGACTGTTATGGCGGCAATGAACAGGAAGAATGACGGTGGCATCGGTATCAGTCCTACCCAGACGCCGAGTGGTGTGAAGGGTAACACCATAATGAAGGCGGCCATGCCAACGGCAAGGATAGAAACTATGGGATGCGGCCAGCTGGTAAACAGGCGTTTACGGGTGCGGATGGCAAAAATGGCCAACATCTGCGGCGCCAGCGACTCGATAAACCAGCCGGTGTGAAACAGAATTTCATTGGGACCAAACCAGCGCAGCAACAGAAAAAACGTGAGAAAATCGAATATCGATGCGATGGGACCGATGATAAGCATGAATCGTTTGATGAAAGCCATGTTCCAATGTACCGGGCGAGCAATCGCCTCGCTATCAACGCGGTCGAACGGAAGGCCGGTCTGGGCAACATCATAAAGCAGATTGCCGAGCAATATCTGGATCGAGGTCATCGGCAGGAAAGGAAGCAGCAGCGTGCCGCCTGCCATGCTGAACATATTGCCAAAATTGGCGCTGCTGGCCATCAAGATATATTTGGAAACGTTTATGACCGTGCGCCGCCCTTGCATCACCGCGTTGTGAATCACCAATAAGCTGCGCTCCTGTAGAATAACACCGGCAGCCTCCTTCGCCACATCGGCGGCACTATCGACCGAAATGCCGACATCCGCACTATGGAGTGCCGTAGCATCGTTAATGCCGTCACCCATATAGCCGACCGTGCGGCCAGACGCTTTAAGCGAGAGAATGATACGGTTCTTCTGTTGCGGATTGACACGGCAGAATATGTTAACTTCAGCGACCTGAATACGCAGCGCCTCATCCGACAAGCTCGTAATCTGATCGCCGGTAAGCACCGTGTTTGCCTCAATGCCCAGAATCGAACCTACATGACGGGTGACACGTTCATTATCACCAGTGAGCACCTTTACCTGTACTCCAGCCTCTGCTAATGCGTGCAGTGCCTCTGCCGCATCTGGCTTGGGCGGGTCGAGAAATACGGCGAATCCAGCAAAGACTAGCGAGGTTTCGTCCGATACCACCGCAACGTTATGGGTAGGCTCCACTTCACGAGTGGCGATGCCGAGCACACGAAATCCTTCCTCTCCCAGCGATTCAAACTTTGCCATGCACTCGCTGCGCTTTGTCTCCGTTAAATCAGCGACAGCACCAGCCAAGTCATAACTGCCACAACTTTTTAGAATATTTTCAGGCGCACCTTTTGCGACAAGCAAGCGTTTGCCTGCATTCTCCAGTAATACGGAAACACAGCGGCGATTGAAATCGAACGGCACCTCGTCAATCTTCCGCCATGCGCTGACATCCACATGACCCTGCGCCAGAATCGCATCGTCAAGCGGCCCTTTGAGACCAGATTCAAAGTGGCTATTGAGCCAGGCCAGTTCTAGGACGCGCTCATTGTCTTGCCACGATGTGTCGAGATGGCGTACCAGGCTGATTTTTGCTTCAGTGAGGGTGCCGGTTTTGTCGGTACAAAATACATCCATCGCACCTAAATTATGCATTGCTGGCAAATGCTTCACGATCGCATGTTGCTTAGCCAGATCGAGTGCGCCGCGTGAAAGTGTGACCGTCATAATCATCGGCAGCAACTCCGGAGTGAGGCCAACAGCGAGCGCTAAGGCGAACAGAAACGATTCAAGGAGCGGGCGGTGGAACATGATATTGATGAGCACAACGAACAACAGCATGAAAATTGCCACGCGCATAATGAGCGCGCCAAATTGCCGCATGCCGATTTCAAACGCGGTCGGCGGCGGCTTGACGGCGAGACTCCCCGCAAGCTGCCCGATATGCGTTCCCCGTCCCGTAAGAAAAGCTGCAAACGTCGCCGTGCCGCTGATAACAGACGTACCCATGAACACAGCATTAATGGCTTCGGACAAATCCGTAGTTGCCTGTGTGAGATCGGAGGCATGCTTCTCGGCCGGATAGGATTCGCCCGTCAGCATCGCCTGATTGACGAATAAATCTTTGGATGCAATTAGCCTGCCATCGGCGGGAACCAGGTCACCTGCCGACAGATGGACAATATCCCCAGGAACGATTTGCGTTACCGGCACCGTTTTTTCCACACCATCGCGTAGTACCGAGGCTTTTATGGCCACGCTGGAGCGTAAGGCGTTGATGCCGTTCTCAGCTCGTAGTTCTTGAAAGAAATCAATGGTTACGCTGAGTAGTACGATGATTGTGATGATGACAAAGCTGGCTGTATCGCCCGTGAGCATGGAAAATGCGCTCGCCACCAGCAGCATGATTACGAGCGGGTTGTAGAAATGCGCGAGAAACTGAAGCCATAGGGGAGTGCGGCGATAATCGGTCACAGCATTGAGGCCAAAGCGTCGCAGCCGTTTCTCCGCTTCGCTGCAGGAAAGGCCGCTCTCTGTCGATCCCACCTCAGCAAGCAGTTGCAGCAGAGACGTATTCCAGAAATCATCAGGCTTTTGCGGAGCGGCATCTTTCATATTCTTCTACTTCATGGCTTTGATTCAGCAAGGAAGGTGATTTAAGTCGCGATCGTAAAGGAAACGAACAAAGGAAAATAAAAATGTTCGGCTTAATGTTTTATAGTGATCTTAACCGGCTTGTTTCTCAGTTTTTCAATTCAGGTCGCCTCTCTTCAGAAATGAGTCAAAATGCTGGAAGATGAGCAGAAGTAGCCGAGTGTTTCAAATTAGGACACCACCCGTTTTTTTCAGACGTACTGTTAGGGCATCGTTGTTTTCATGTCTGAGAAATCAAGTTGGGTGTCTCTGGTGATCACAGCCGGTGCTAGCGGCTGCTGGGTAAAATCGAAACAGTCCAGCATGTCATTGGCGTCCCGATCGCGATCCGTTAGGGACGTGAGCCCGTACCGCCTTTCGATCAGCTTGAGTGGCGACGTGAAATCAAACCGCGTGTGACAAACGAATCCGGTGCGCGCATAAGCCGAAATAACGAGCGCTGGCACTCTTGGCCCGAACCCGTAATTGTCCACTTGGGGTGGTGGAACGTGGTCGAAGAAGCCGCCGAAATCATCCCAGGTCAGAATGATCACGGTGTCCTTCCAGTAGGGACTTTTCATCACAGCGTTGATTAACTTTGTTACGTGCCACATGCCCCGTGCCGAATCCGCCGGAGGATGCTCACTGTCTTCAAACGTTGGCACGATCCAACACACTGAAGGGAGTTGATGGGATTCGATATTCGCGAAAAATTCGTCGACAGAAACAAGGTGATCCATCAGGCTCGGCTTGTTTTTGAAGGCCTTAAATCCCGGCAATGGATTCCAGAGGGAATGTTTTTTCGGATTTGGTTTCTCATCGTAGTACTTCCAGGACACATGAGAATCCTGCAAAAGCTCTGCGAGTGTACGAAACGAATAAACCCCTTCCTGTCCGGCAATATCGCGTAACGGGTTATTAACGAGACCGCCTGATTGAGCTGCGACCGAGTAAAGATGATTAGGTTCGCTTGGCCCTGCCAGTGACGAGAAAAAATTGTCACATAGGGTAAATTGGCGCGCATATTCCCAGTAATTTGGGATTTCATGCCAGTCATAATAGGAAAGAGTATTTCGCACCCAATCGGGTGGTAGTCCTCCGGGTGCTTTTGCACTCCCCCAACTGGCGGACTGCCCTCCTTGAACAGCCGCTTGTTCTCCTTGACGCGGGCGTTTTCGAGCCAGTGGCGGCTCGTGCGGAACACCTTCAACGGGTTGAACATCCTCCGGATCCGGTTCCGGTGGGGACCCTTTCCAGTAATATCGAAGCGCCGCGGGCCATTCACTCCAAAGAAATCCGTCCATTTTTCCATCATCATAGGCGAGGTGAGCCGCCTGCCAACTGTGGTTGAGATCCCTTGGCAATGCCGTTCTATGAAGATGAAACGGCTCCATCTCCGGTTTGCCGCCGGGCAAAAACGGATATTTTACACCGACGGGTATCCCGTTGGCTCCTGGATACGTTCCAAAGTAGTGATCAAAAGTGATGTTTTCCTGAATGATGTAAATGAAATGATGGATGGGTATTTTCACGGGTGGGCTGGCCGTGTTTGAGGAGGGCGGTGAGGCCGCGAATGTCGCCGTAACAGATGCGATGAAAAAAACCGTTGCCCGAACAAACCTGGAAACCGCTGAAATTTTCACCCTATTGACATTAATACACAGCTTGGCAATGAACAAGCATAGACGAGTTCACACTGTATGAGTTGTGAGTGGTGAAAACCCCACAATTGCCGAAGGGATTGATCTTTCGTCTCCGTTTGGCAGTTTGCAGTTCTGTCCAACCTATTCCAAATGAATCACGCTAGCAGGAGCGATCCTTCACAGACGTATTTAGAATTGGTTGCCAGTCTGATAAGGTGCTTTTTTGAGCAGATACTGGGCTAGGAATGGATCTATTTCCCGGTTAAGATCTCTGAACGGTACCTCGTGCGGCGCGCCGGGAAAGATCACAGCTTTCACATAGGTTCCAGATTTTTGAATTTTATCTTTCATCCATTGAGCCTGATCTGGAGGGAACTTCTCGTCCTTTTCACCCTGAAGAATCAAGGTCGGTGCTTTGATATTGTCCGCATGCAGAAGAGCGGATCTTTGTGCAAACGCCTCATCTGTTACGCCGGCTTCGCTTTCGATGTTCTTCTTTAATTCGGCATTTGTCATCCGACCGTATGCATCCTTCAGATCATAAGTGCCGCCACCGAGGATCAATACCGCCAGCTTTGGATCCTGGGTGGCAACATTGCTTGCGACAACAGCTCCTCGGCTGTACCCATAAAGGGCGATTTTTGATGGGTCCACGAATGGCAACTTACGGAAGTGATCAATCACAGCTTGAACGGCAGCCTGGGTGAAAGGGCCGCAGAAATCCGCAGGGCCTTCCGAATGTCCATAGCCTGGTTGTGAAACTGCGACAACAACCATCCCATTTGCCGCTCTGAATTTAATGATAGGCCGGGGTTCAACCCATGCGGCTCCACCCTCATGCCCGGGCTGATGGCCGTGGATATAAATCAAGACAGGCCAGGGCCCGTCCTTGGTCGGCCGACTCCAGAAGAACTCGACTTTTTTATTGGCGTCCTTTGGGTGAGGAATGAATTCTGCTTGAATGGGCTCGACAGCCAGGGCATCGGATTTTGCAGTACCGGCAGACTGAGACGACAAGTCTTCAACCTTCATGTCTCGCTTGCTTTGAAAGCCGTTCCACGAACCCCTGTATTTGCCATATGCCCAGGGCACTTGGACGAGTTGAAAGTAGCGTGCCTTATCAAGCATAACCCCGTCGATGTTCAGCACAATGTGATCGCCCTTATCTTGACCGAAGTTCCTATAGATGTTCTTACTAGAGACTGCCCCTGACGTATCGACGGGCACCCAACCAATACCATCCGCAAAAAACTCGCCTTTCACATGGTCTCTATCGTGAAAGAGATCGGTGGGTTCTCCGGAAGACTTGGCCCAACGCCCGAAGAGCATACGTGCTGGTATCCCGTTTGCGCGCATCGTGGCAACGAAGAGAGCGGTAAGCGGCCCGCAATGGGACCAGCCTTGATTGCAAATTTCCGAAGCCTTATTGGGAGAGCCGATCACCCATTTATAAGTAAAGTGCTCTCCAATGAAGCTGAGCGCGCGATAAGCAAACGCGAGATCAGATTCTTCTTTTTGGCGCACAAGATTATTGCTCTTTAGCCAAGTGCGAAATATTGGGATTTCGTAGTCAGCATCGCTTGCCGACGCCAGATAGACTTGGCGCATGTTCTCATCCAAAGGAGGCACGGGAACAGTTGGGGCGCCCATCACTAGCCGACGCGACATGAGTATGAGCTCATATATGGCCTCAACCGAAGTGCTATGGCGCTGGTTCTCCTGTACGACCGGATAGTGGATAAAGAAAACTTTCTGCGGCAAAAGGCCCTTATCCGTAAGAATCTCAGACTTTGCCTGGGGGCTGTCTAGAGCGCGAAACGTGGCGGCAATCAACTTTTGGCCGTCCAAATTAGGGGGATACCCCGCAAATATTCCCCATGCATCAGCCTGAAGATTGGGCGCAGACTGCGTCTCGGTCATGGTCACTCGTATGTGTTGAGCCTCGGCAATCTCGAGATGATAAGCCTGCTTTGAGGCACCCTCGAACTGATAAGAGTCAGCTTGGCTTGCAAGCGGAAGCAAACAAAACCCGAGTACGAGAAATTTCCACATCTTCCGATTGGAGCCGAAACTCGGAATTTTGTCCACGTCGTTGTGAACACCGGCTTAATGCAGCAATCCGAATCTGATCTTCGCAAGCTGGCAACCCTAACCGTTGCCAGTTGGAACTGGATTTTGCAGTGGCTGAGAGAAACTGGCTCGCTGTGGGTGGCCCTCGTGTTGAAATGATGTGATCTCGTTTTTTTGAGTCGTTCGATGTGTTAGTCCGGGTCAAGAGAAAGTGACCGGACCACTTTTCTCGAGACAGCTGGGGAGTCAGTCCTGCCGATTATTTTTAACGAGCTGCCTTTCGTGGATACAAGAGCACCCCCAACATTAGAACGCCTATCATCATCAGGAATGCCGTTTCCGGCTCGGGGATAGTGGCGATCCAACCTTCCGTGAAACCCTGCGGGTCGATTCCAGTGCCGACAATGGTTGTTCCGCTGTCCGACATGGCCACGGCGCTCAGATTGGACCAACTGCTGAGATTCAGGCCATTTTTTCCCAAAGAAGTTTGTCAAACTCTGAAGCCCGTGGGCGCTGTCCCAAATTGGTGTGACCGCCCTGGGTTCAGGAGCCGGCACGAAGCCTTTGTTCTCGGTGGCTTGACCCCGGTGGCGGTATTTTGCTTTGGATGCTGAGGTACCGGGACAACCCGCATTAAACCGCACCAAGTTCAAGAAGTTTACCCGCCAGCCGTTTGGTGGGCTCCGAACTAGTCCTCAGAAGTAGAATAGATGGCATATGTCGCGCTATTGTTTGCCAGTGGCTTGACTAATTCTCCAACTGGCTTGAAAATTGCGGTCCGGGTAATCTCAAGGTTGTTACGGGAGAATTTTGATTCCATGCGGATTCTATTCGTTAAACCAAGATACATCGGTGATTCCCTCATTCTCACGCCAACCATTGCCGCAACGCGCACGGCTTACCCAAAAGCAGAGATTTGGGTTGTTGTTAGAAAGGGATGCGAAGGCATTTTGACGGGTTGTAATGCCATTGATCATATTATAACGATCGCATCTCCGGACAAAAAACAGCGCAACACATCTTCTTGGTGGTCTGAGACCAAGTCACTTCTTCTCCTTCTAAAAATTAAATTTGATTACATTTTTGAACTTGGCGATGGTCATCGCGCCCGTTGGCTCACGTCGATCTGTCGATCAAGAAAAACTTACTCTGTAAATCCAAGCACTCCTTTGGGTTGGTTTGAGCGGCAACAGTTCGATGGCATATCGATTTTCAATTGGAAAAACTGTCATCGCGTCGAAAAAGATTTTTTTACTGTTCACGAGTTTTTACCCCTGGCGATGCCAATTCCGCCATTGGTTTTCGATCGAGCAAGAACTCAGCGATGGTCTGCGAGTTCATCCCTGGATCTGTTTTGCGTCCTTCATATTGGTACGCGTCAGGGATTCAAACGTTGGGATCGAGATGGCTGGCTCAAGGTGGGGAAATATCTCCTTGGACATTTCCCAGCAGTTGTCATTAGTACCGGCCCAGATTACGAAGAGATAGCCGAAGCCGAGTGGCTGGGTCGGGAACTCGGGGAACGGGCGCTCTGCACATTTGGCAAAACCAGCTGGCCAGAACTGGCGGATCTTCTTTATCGCGCCAAGCTTTTTGTTGGTATCGATACGGCAGCCATGCATTTAGCTGCTGCCTGCCAGTGCCCTACAGTTGCCATATTTGGTCCCTCCATCGAAGACAATTGGCACCCTTGGAAGGCACCTCATCGCATTGTTACCAGCAGGGGCTTTCACATGGCACCAGATAACCCGGATCGCTTTGCTGCTATTAAACGCCGTTCGATACATGATGTTGTGGCGGATGACGTCATTGCTGCATGTGATTTCTTCATTCATCAGGGTCGAGAAAATCGCCATAAGGATGAACCCGACCCAATGAGACTGTAAAAGTCCGTTGCTAACCTGAAGCTCGATAAACGCGGACCACCGTTGTGCCACCATCGATGCTGTAATATATTAAGTAATTGACATATAAATCAATTTATTATTATATTGTGCATGGCCAGCCAACCCTTCGAACTACGAGAATTCTTTCATCTCGAGCTTCTTCGGCACTTAGCC
>Ga0207134_1050_pt2 | contig 37463 bp, 33 predicted proteins | sample Alteio_BWMinHeat_12_FD_153527 | JGI IMG/M metagenome (GOLD analysis project Ga0207134, IMG submission 153527) | Enriched cells from forest soil in Barre Woods Harvard Forest LTER site, Petersham, Massachusetts, United States -... | ecosystem: Environmental > Terrestrial > Soil > Temperate forest >... | reverse complement strand
AGTAAAATACTATTCCGCACTATTATTACTGAGCATGGGTCTTTATTTATTAACAGAACGAAGCTATTTAAAAAAACCCGCTGTTTATGCAGGCGTTGCTGTTTTCCTGGTGATTATTATTCCTCATGTATGCTGGCTTTTCTCACATCAATTAGTGACAGCTCATTATGCTTTAGAAAGAATTTCTGCTGATCCTCATTGGTCAAATCATTTTTATTTTCCCTTAAAATTTACTGGGGAACAGCTCGAAGTATTTTTACCCGCTCTAATTTTAGGATTTTTATTTTTAAGAAAATCTTCAACCAAAACTTCTTTATCCGCCGATAATAAAAAATTTCTACTCTTTATGGGCTTAGGGCCTTTTTTACTAACCATCGCACTTTCATTTATTTTAGGCATAAAATTACGCGCTGGCTGGGGCCAGCCTTTACTCATACTTTGGCCGTTAATATTAATTTCTTATTTGCGTCCCCATTTAGAAGCTAAACGATTTTATACTTTTTTTATAGCTACTTTATTATTATTAAGCCTGCTTATTATAAGTTATGCACGAGCTTTAATTAAATCTCCGGAAATTTCTAGCGCAGATTATCCCGGAAAATTAATTGCCAATGAATTAACCCTAGCCTGGCAGCAAAAATATCATACGCCGTTGAAATTTGTAGCCGGACAACGTTGGATTGCAGGCAATATAGCTTTTTATTCTAAAGATAAACCCAGTGTTTACATAGACTGTAATCCTAAAATAAGCCCCTGGATCCATGAAAATAAATTATCACAAATGGGCGCAATTTTTGTTTGGAATCTATCAGACAATACAAATAAAATAACTTATGAGGAAGTCAAACAACGTTTCCCACAAATCTCAGCACAGAATACCGTAAGCTTTGCCTATCACAGAAACTCTAAATTGCCGCCGATAGTGCTTGGAGTAGCGTTTCTACGTCCCGCTTAGTGCTAAAACGCCCAAACGATATACGTACTGAGTTTTTAGCCTCATCAACACTTAAACCCATTGCGCGCAGCACATAAGAAGGCTCAATGCCTTTAGATTGACAGGCGGATCCGGATGAAATCGCCAATTCTGGATTTGATTTCATAAAAGCTTCCGCTGTTATAATAGAAAAACGTAAATTAATAATCGATGGCACCACATGATCAAAATTATTATTTAAAGTAATAGATTTATTTTTAGCTATTTCTGTTAAAAAATAGTCGCGCAATGTACACATTCTTTTTTGTTCTTCTTGCAGTTCTCTGTGCGCAATCATAAAAGCTTCACCCATACCAACCATTTGATGAGTCGCTAAAGTTCCTGAACGCATACCTTGTTCTTGTCCACCCCCATAAATTTGCGGGGCCACTCGTACGCGAGGCTTTCGTCGAATATATAGCGCACCTATTCCTTTGGGCCCATAAGATTTATGCGCACATAGTGAAATTAGATCAATATTTTTTATATCTAACGCTAATTTTCCAATAGATTGTGCGGCATCCACATGGAATAAAATATTTTTTGCAGCGGTAATCTCTGCGATTTTTTCAAGAGGCTGAATAACACCGGTTTCATTATTCACCTGCATAACAGAAACCAAAACTGTATCGTCTCTTAAACTTTGTTTCAAATTTTCTAAATCGATTAAACCATTTTTTTGCGGGGCAAGATAAGTCACCGTCCAGCCTTCTTTTTCCAATTGTTGGCAAGTTTCAAGAACCGAAGGATGTTCGGTTTTCATCGTCACTATATGCTTGCCTTTACTTACGTAAAGCTCTGCTGAACCTCTTATCGCTAAATTATTCGATTCGGTTGCGCCCGAGGTCCAAATAATTTCAGCAGGATCAGCTCCTATTGCTGCAGCCACTTCTCTGCGCGCAACATCCACAGCAGCTTTTGCCTTTTGGCCAAACGCGTGGGTAGAGGCTGGATTACCAAAAACGCTGGTTAAAAAAGGCAGCATTTTTTCTGCCACTCTTTCATCAACAGGCGTTGTTGCCGCATAATCTAAATAAATCATAAGATCTCATTGCATATTCGTTTAGGGCCCGTATTATATAGTTTTTACAGTGAGAAGCGAAGAAAATGCTAGCTGCATTTCGCCCTTTACATGGATTTTTGTTGCTGGGTTTTGCCTATGGCTTATTCCAATGCTGGTATATTCCTTACGCCTCGTTTAGCGCCGATGAGCTTTGGACCGCGTTTCATATTTATCAATATACCGAACATCTGCCCTATCGTGATTTTTTACCTTATAAAACAACGCTTGGGTATTATCTACTGACTTTCCCCTTTTTTTTAAGCCATGATATTTTAAACCCGCTTTTTTATGTACGGGCTGAAATCATGGGAATTAATTTAATTCTATTGGGTCTAGCCTCCTATTGGGCCTGCCGAATTTTTCAGCCCAAAGCCGTGTTATTAACTTTAGCGCTTTTGCTTTCAAGTGAGCTTTTTCTAGCTTATTCGGTTGAAATTAGAGTCGATATGCTGACAAGTTGGTTAGGATTACTTTCAGTCATGGGCATCCTCTCCAATCGCCCTAAACTTGCGGGACTGGCCTTAGGGATTGGTTTTTTAGTTTCACAAAAAGCCTTATGGTTTTGGGCAGCGATTGATTTCGCACTAATAATACAATGGTCATCGAGAAAACAGGCGCTTTTATTAATTAATCTTATAGCCTTAATTACCCTAAGCATTTATGTCCTATTGGCGAGTTATGTGTCTAGCTTTGAAGTCGTCTGGCGCAATATTTTTTATGAAGCTTATTTGCAAACCCTGAGTCACGGCTATAACCTAATTCGTTATGTCTGCTGGCAAACCATCTTACAAAACGGACCTATATTTTTATTTCTTTGGCCTCTTACTTTACTGGGATTTTTTATTAATAAAACCCCGCAACGTTTATTTATATTTTTATTTTCTTCTTTTCTTATTTTACGCCTACTCACTTATCCGCAACCCTTTCCTTATCAAATGGTATTTTTAGCGCCCGCTTTCTTTTTATTATTTTCTGATTTTTTTAGTGAGTGTTTTGCTTTATTTAATAAACCCATCCCGTCAATTCATCCAAAACTATTATTTTGGTTAACTGCCGTCTCAATATTTTGGATACTGGGGATTACCACTAGCTTTGGTTTACTGCGAGGTTATTATTTAGTTGCTCTATTACCGCTAATTTTAGCTTTTAAAATCTCCAAACCCCAACTCCCCGCATTAGGGGTTACTTTTGGAATCATTATTATTTTTACCGGATTGATTTATCCCCTATTGCACTTAACGACTTTAATTAACTTATTTAATGGCCAATATCAGTTTTCAATGATTCGCCTAACCGATCAATTATTAAAACAAGGCGGGGGATATACCGCAGGAACCCCTATTCTTTATAATAAAGACCAATCAATCGTAGGATTAAAAAATTTAATTAATGCTTCCGTGCTTTATATTATTGATCCCAAAAAAACATCCAAAAATGAATTATTTGCTTCGTTAAATATTACCCCGCAAACTCAAGCTGAAATACTGAAAGATTTAGAAAAAAATCCGCCTATGCTCTATATCAACAGCTACCGAATATTGGAGCTTCCCTTTAGTATTAAGCATTTTTTTCATACGCATTATCAGCAATACTCGGGAAGTGTTTATATTTATACGCCACTAAAATCCAAGTTCCCCGAAGTACCCCATAAAGCTAACGATAACTGGGCTCAAATGCTGAAGTTGATCACGCTTTAGTAGATTTTTCTTGATTTCGCCTTTAAATTCAATATGATTGAACTCGGAAGGAATAAATTAATACAACACGGAGATACACATGATTGAACTTTATGGCTCACCTACCCCCAGTGCCTATACAATCGCTATCATGTTAGAAGAAACGAAATTAAATTACCTGGTTTTTCCCATCAAATCCAACATTGAACAATTTGAATTGGAGTTTTTAAATAAAACCACTCCAAGCAATGTGTTCCCGGTAATTGTCGATCGCGAAGGCCCGCAAAACAAACCCTTGGTTATTTTCGAACCTGGCGCAATATTAATGTACCTCGCTGAAAAAAGCGGCATGTTAATGCCAAAGAATCTTTCCAAACGTTTTGATGTTTTACAATGGCTGATATTTGAAAGCTCCAAAATAGGACCTACGCTTGGCAATACTAAGCATTTCAGATACCACGCTCCTGAAGAAGTGGCTTATGCAGTGAAGCGCTTTAACAGTGAAACCAAACGCATGTTTAACATTCTTGAAACTCAACTCACCGAAAATGATTTTCTCGCAGGCGAGTTTTCAATTGCAGATATCGCAGCGTTTCCTTGGATTAAAGAATTTGAACGCTATGAAGTCAAAGCGGATGAAATCCCCAATGTCGTTAAATGGATGGAACGTTTAGGCGAACGTAGTTCCATCAACAAGGGATTGGAAGCTATGGCAAGTTTGAAAGAATAGGATAATGGTTGCTTCTAACCCCCTCTCCTCCTCCCGCATTTTTGCGGGAGGAGAGGGTTGGGGAGAGGAGGGTTAATTCTGCAAGACACTTAAAATTTCGTTCAAAACTGCTTCGGTTTGACAAAGCACCTCATTATTCCAAAATCGCAAAACCTGATATCCCTTGGATCTTAAAAATAACGTGCGTTTTGCATCATAGTGTTTTTGTTCGTTATGGTGTGCTCCATCTAATTCAATGATTACTTTTTCCTTAAGACAAACAAAATCTACTACATAAGGGTAAATTAAATGCTGTCTCCTAAATTTATATCCGTTTAAACGTTTTGCTCTTAGGTAATACCATAAATAGTTTTCTGTATCCATGCTATTTTGTCGTAATTCCTGCACGTAATACTTCATTAATTTTTTCATAGGGATTCCTTTTGATAATAAAATTTTGGTAGAAAAACAAGAAGTAGAACCAGCTAATTTCTTAAAAGATGTGGAGAATAACGAGGAAAGGAGAGAATATAAAAAAATTAAAAAATAATAAAGAGGGTTTTAGCCCTTCTCTTCATCCCCCTTCCTCCAACGTTTACGTTGGAGGAAGGGGCTAGGGGAAGGAGGCTTCATACTAAGCTGAACCCTCCTCTCCCCAACCCTCTCCTCCCGCTAAAGCGGGGAGGAGAGGGAGTTAAGAGCAATAATTATACCCATTTACCAGAAGCTAATACGCTTTAGCGGGAAGAACACGATTTTTCAATAGCGCCCAAAATACCGCGCAGAATATTGACCTCTCTTTTATCCAATTCTGCGCGGTAAAACAATCTTCTTAAACGCGCCATTAATTGTTTAGGCGCTTTAGGATTTAAAAATTCTATCTGAATCATCACGCGTTCTAAGTGCTCATAAAAACCTTCTAATTCTTCAGAACTTGCGTAATCACAATCTTTGAGTACTGGCACTGGCGCACTTTCATGTATCACTCTCAATTCATACGCTAACACTTGTACTGCTGAGGCTAAATTTAAAGAGCAATAAATAGAGTCAGCGGGAATTTGAATATGATACTGACATTGATGTAGCTCTTCGTTAGTTAAGCCAGTCTGTTCACGACCAAAGACAATCGCGATATTGGTTTTCTGAGCTTGTTCTTTTATCTTAGTTGCACATTCTCGAGGGGAGATCACAGGCCAAGAAATTGCTCGGGATCTTGAACTCGTTCCAAAGACCAAATGGCAATCCGCAATCGCTTCAGCCAGCGTTTCAACCACCCTCGCCTGTTCTAGGACGTCTGTCGCACCGGAGGCCATTTCAGTGGCTTTATCATGGGGAAATAACTTAGGGGCGACCAAATAAAGGTTTTTAAGGCCCATGGTTTTCATCGCCCGAGCGGATGACCCAATATTTCCTGGATGGGAGGTATTAACTAGAACTATTCGTACATTTTCCATCATAATCTCTTCTCTTTAACCAGTAATCCGGCTATCCTATGCTCTCTTTTAACCACTGTTCATTTAAAATACTATGCAAGAACCCTTAATCAATATTGCGACCCAAGCGGCTAGAGCCGCGGGCAACATTATCATCCGCGCCATGGATCGTCTAGATACCGTTAAGGTTTCGGAAAAAAATCCTAATGATTTTGTCTCAGAAATCGATCAAAGCGCTGAAAAAGAAATTATTACTATCATTCGTAAAGCCTACCCTAATCATGCTATTTTGGCAGAAGAAAGTGGCGAAACAGATGGCAGTGATTATACCTGGGTTATTGATCCTTTAGATGGCACCCGCAATTTTATTCATGGTTTTCCTCATTTTGCTGTTTCCATTGGCATTATGCGCAAAGGCCATATTGAACATGGGGTGGTTTATGACCCAGTACGACAAGACTTATTTGTCGCAACGCGCGGTAAAGGCGCTAAATTAAATGATCGACGTATACGCGTAAGCCCTAACAACCAATTAGAAAAATGTTTATTAGCCACCGGCTTTCCTTATAGACATTCCGAAGAACATCAAAAAGCTTATCTCGAGTGCTTACAAACCTTAATTCCTATCTGTGGGGATGTTAGAAGAACAGGCTCTGCTGCTTTGGATTTATCTTATGTAGCCAGCGGTCGTTTAGATGGTTTTTGGGAATTAAAATTATCCCCTTGGGATATCGCAGCCGGCGCTTTATTAGTAAAAGAAGCCGGTGGCATAGTGTGTGATGTGGATGGCGGTGATGATTATATGCAAAGCGGGAATATCATTGCGGGAAATCCTAAGATTTTAAAGCAATTACTTAAAGTAGTTCGACCGCATTTGGGGAAATTACCTCGGACGCCTTGAAGAAGGTTTTCTCTCCTCTAACTTCGGAGCATTCGCCGCTTCGATTTTCTTTGGTAGCTCTTGCTTAACCTTAGGTTCTTTATGGGGTCCACGACGATAAAGCTGGGTTGCACCAACCGGTGGTTTTTTTACGGCTTTTAATGCATCCCTAAGCTCTTGCGCACTGCCTGGAGTTTGATTGATGGCATCTGCTGAAGCTTTGAGAATCCCTGCTAAGGCGCTAATATATTTTATATCAGCAGTCGGAGTATTTAATAAATTCATCACTAGAGTTTGCGCTTCTTTATAGACTGTTTGAGCTAACTTATCCTTCGGCTTAGACTCCGCGGTAATAGCTAAGGTATTAATACCTTCCAATAATTGATCCATAGCAGTCAACGATACAAAAACAGGACCTTTTTTTGGTTCGTCTAATTTTTCTAATATTTGGCCTCTAAAAAACTTCGTCGCTGCAGCTGTTAAGTCTAAGTTCTTAATTTCGCTAATAGTAGTAGAAAATCTTTTTAACAACGCTTCATCGGCTTGAATTTTATTGATTTCATCTTTATAGACACTCAATGCACTTTGCCAGCTTGTAGTTGCTTGCTTGATCCTTTCAATGTCTTCTATTTTAAGAGGAGGCTCTCTATTTAAAGCCTCTCTTAACTCCCTGTGACTTTTATTCGTTTTCATTTCTGCCAATCTATATTGCTCTTCCAAAAGTCTTTCGTTTTCCTCTTGTGGTGGTCCAGCTCTGTGTAACATGATCTGCTGCGTAAAATCGCCGGATACTAATAATAGATTATCTAATTCTTTTAAATATTCGCTACTCATTCCAACAAGATTTCCACCTTTAAATTTTTGCAGTGCCGAACAAAAATTAATAAATTTTTCGCTACTATCCGGCTGGTCTACATATTCTCGAGAGGTATGTGCAAGTAACTTAGCTTCTGCTTCCAGATTATTTTCAACAATTACATCCAAGTGATTTTCCAAGTTTTTAATGACGGGACTTTCAGCATTTTTTGTTTCTGCTAGCAAATCAAATAAGGCAATGTTGCCTGCAGGAGCAGAATGCTCTTTTTCCAACGCTTTAACAGCTGCTTTAAATAAATAAGGCTGATCTTTTAAGGCATAAACTTCTTTAGCTGCTACCATTGCCTGATGGTATTGCGACACATCGATTGCAGGGTTTACAAAAATATTAAACTGCAATTGTTCTACTTTTGCTAATAACTCATTTAACGGTTCTGAGTTTGCAAATTCGGGGGTCTGCATAAGTTTTCTAAATTCAATTAAATCTAAATTAAATTGATTAACCTGCCCTAATTGATAATCGATAAGCATACCCATGGTTGGCCCAAGTGCAATTGCACCCATCGGAAATATCACAGCGCTCAATATTTGTTGACGCATCATCTCGGGCGAAAATTCTTTTTCTAAACGTTCAAAAGCACCTGGCGATTGCATATTAATATAATCTTTAACCCAAGGGCGTAAATTTCCCGCCGAGTCATACGCCAGTTCAGAAGATTTTTTAAATAAATCGATTAAAACAGCACCAACAGCATCTTGTTTAGTCTCTGATAACTTTAATCCTTCCATCACCCAAGGTTGCAATTGCCCTTGATCATTAAAAAGCGATTGACCTCTATGGGCTTGAGCATTGGTAGAAATTGTTGGTAATTCATTAATCGTGATAAGAATTCCCATCACCACGGCTTGGGCTTTTTCTTGAGATTCTGCTAAATGACCAGCCACGGATGCTTCTGCCATCATACGCCCAAGTGAGCTTGCTCCTTTGCCATGTAATGCATTATCAATTTGTTTCTTATCATTCGGATTAAATTTGAAACGACTTTCCATAAAAGCCAATGTATAAGACTGATCAGCTGCATATAAATTTTTTATTTGATTAACTAGCGCATCAGCTCTGCCTATATTTTCCTTAAGTTGGGTCAAAGCTAAGGGACTTGCATGGCCGGAAGAAATCGCTTCAAGACCTAAGTCAATTTGTTGTTTTAACGCTTTATATTCAGGCGTTCGAATACCAATAGCATTTGCCTCTTTAATGGTTGCTTCAAGATTAAGTGATTGCATTTTATTGCGTAAATCCTCAATCGTAACATCTGATTTTTGATCTAGCGAAGGGACCACTTGACTCATCAATTTTTCGTGTTTTTCATTGAGCAAGGGCGCAGCTTGTAACAACTGCTGAATTTCTTTTAACTTCTTATCGATTTCACCGTCATTTTTTTCGACATTGATTTCTGCTATTTCTCTCTTTAATCTCAACGCCACATCAATATTGGGCTGATAAGAAAGTGCTTCAATTTTTTCAATTAATTCTTCAACCGCCACTCTAAGACGCACTAATTTTTCCAATTGTTGTTTATGTTCTGTGACCCGCTCTTGTAATTGAGCCATGTTTTCCGGATTTTTAATTGTTTTATTAAATTCAGTTACGACGGTTTCTAAGTATTTTAGTTCACTAGAAAAATGAGGAGATCCTTTTAAGGCGAGCACTTGCTCGGTTAGACTTAAAATAGCTGCAAAACTTCCGGAATTGATACAAGGATTTTTTTGCAACTTTTTATAAAAATCTTCTGATAACTCTTCTAACCGTTCAAAAGCAGGGCCATGTAAATCCGCACCAACAGCTTTTTTAAATTTAACATAAGATGCTACAAAACGGTCATTCAGCAATGCTTGGCTGCCAATAAGCGTATTTACAAAGCCTTTAAATTGACCGCCTTTTTCATATTTATCAGGCATTGTTCCGGCAGACATTTGCACGAGCAACGCTGCCATCAGCTGTGAATGAACCACTTCTTTTCCTAATGCGCTAATGGCCAGGTCTATATTTGTTTTCCCATATTTTTGATAAACCCAAGGACGAAGCTCACCCTGATCAAAAAGAACCGATTGAGCCCTGGAAAACGAGGATTGAATGAATTTTTCAAGTTTCATTCTTTGATTCTTAGTAACGCCTTTAAAATTAGGCTCTGGCTCTCTATCTAATCTTGGATCTGGATTAAATTTAACTTCTGAGCTCAAATGACCTTTTTCATCAAAGACTGAAAAAAACTCATGTTGTAGTTTTAAATTTGCTGCAGGATAATCGGGGAAATTTTCAATATCAGAAATATTTTTTCCATAAAAGTCATCATAAAAATCCGTTGTATCTTTTATTAAACTGCTGGTCGCCACGGCAGAATTCAGTGATCGACTAAAACTTCCGGGCTTTAAAAGATCGACTTTTCGAACTTGCTCTACATCCATGGCTAGGTATTTATCAATTCTTTCTTCTTCTAGTTTTTGTTTTAAAGTTATTAATTTTTCGCCTGGTGTATAACGCGCATGGCCCAAGATATTTATTTTATCGACGGCTGTTTTATAATCCGTAATCAATGTCGGAAAAGGTTCTGACAAACGCAATAATAGGCTGTCTACGGGAATGCCCGGAGGAGGACTAAGCTCAGTGAGAATTTGTTCCATAATTTCTGAAGCTTTAGATTGCGTTGTAATACCTGCAGCTTGTAAAGTCGCTTTCAGATTGGGATCTTTTAACATTACAGCTATGTGTTTCAAAATTTGTGTCTGCAAATTTTTGGCTTGTTTTTTATATAAATCTTCAGTTCTTTTGACGAGAGCGTCTGCTTTCTTTTCTTTTGCCGCTTCTTTTACAGCGTTTACATCCGGTTTTGAAATTTTCATGGCTTTCATTAAGACTTGTGGCATTTCTCTGGCAATTTTTTTAGAGACAATATCACCCCCATGTCCATCAAATATTCCTAAAGTAATAGGTCTATCCACTTCTGCAACCATAACGGAAATATTATCTGCTGATCCCTGTTGATAAGCCTCATTCATTAAATCTTGTGCAATCGCACTAGGAGAGGCGCCGGCATTGGCTTTAGCTGCGACTAATGCACCAATTTTTGCTTCATCTAAATTTCTTTCTGTTAAACCATCACAAGCTGCAACCACAAAAGCTCTGCCGCCCGGCGGAATAAGTATAGTCTCTTCAGTAATTTCTGGATCACGTGATAAACCTTTTGCTTCAATTCCGCCTATATCTCTGGTAACAGCAACCCCACCACCACCTTGGGCTATTACCCGGCCGTGCATAAAAAACCCTTTTTCATTTTCTACTCTTTCTTTTTCTTCAGGGTTATCGCTATTATGTAGCTTATTAACTAATGTTGCCTGAGTGACATTCCCGTCTTTATCTAAAATAATTACAAAAGCTGTACTGTCGCCAATATTACCATTGGATATTCTTAAATTTTTACTTCCATCTTTTTGTTCTTCAGTCCACGCTGTTGTTAGATTGACAGTTGACCCTACAAATCCTGAATCTTTTACGGTTTCTTGCAGGCTCGCTATAGCCTCCATCTGTACTTTTTTTCTTTCTTCCGGATGAAGTTTTGCTAGCAATTCAGCGTTGGATCGATCGACTAAAACAGCATCTTCTTGATAAGGTCTTTGACCTCGCACCTCAACCACACCCACTCCCGATACGGTTTCTATACGATCTGAAGGGTGACCGAAATTTCGTTCTACCAATTTTACATATTGATTGCCTTTCACCTCTAGATCTATATGATTATCGAAGTGATTTTTTGCTGCTAGGCAAAAGGCTAATAAGTCTTTCCGGGTTTCATTCTTAAAGCGAGCTTTAATAAACTTTTCAAATTCTTCTATTTTCCTGGTATCTCCACTGACGATTTGTCTAGCATACGCGGCTGCTTTTTCTAAATTATCTTCGAGCTTTTTATCTTTGCGACCATCCACGGCCTTAATTATAAGATCGAATTCTGCATCCCTAATTGCATCAACCGCATCCCATAATTGATCGCCAGCGGGTATGCGCTTTTGGTTGAGTAAATCAGTCAATTCTGCTAATTGATCACCTACAGGCATAGCTCCCCCTAATTTTGCATATATTAAAAGTATAGGCGTGAATCTAGGTTTTTGGGGCGCGCAGAAAAATTTAAATAATTTTTAAAAACAATAAGTTAGGAGGGATTAAGGTCTATCGTCTAAGACTTCTTTGGTGGGGGGTAATAAGTTCTGGCGATTAAGGCCTAAGGCTAATGCTAAAGAGCCTGCGACATAAATCGATGAATAAGTTCCAACAACGATACCAATAATTAAGGCAAGTGCAAATCCGTGTAACATACTTCCGCCTAAGAAAAATAAAGCTAACACTACAACCAAAGTCACCATAGAAGTAATAATCGTTCTTGATAAAGTTTGGTTGGTTGCTTGATTGACTACCTCGATAGGCGTTGATTTGCGCAACTTACGAAAGTTTTCACGCACTCTATCAAAAATGACGATCGTATCATTTAAAGAATAACCTATAACAGTTAACACAGCAGCTAGTGCAATCAAATTAAATTCAATATGAAAAAATGAAAAAATTCCCAAGATCATAATAGGATCATGAATCAATGCAACCGTAGATCCCACGGAAAATCTAAAATCAAAACGAAAAGCGATATAAATCATGGTGCCTAATAAAGCAATCACGATAGCAAGCGCGCCTTTGGTGGCGAGTTCTTGTCCTACTTGCGGGCCTATATAATCTACTTGTTGGACTTTTGCATCCGGTACAATTTTTTCAATTTCTTCTTTGCTGATCGTGGTTGGGTTTTTCTTATCTTTAGGCGCTAAAGTCACTAATACATCTTTAGAAGTTCCGTAATTTTGTACTACTGCTTCAGGAAAACCGTTCTTAGCTAAATTTTCTCGAATTTGATTTAAATTCGCCTCTTGTGGGAAATTTAATTGAATTTGCGTTCCGCCGGTAAAATCCAATCCCCAATTTAAGCCATTATAAATTAATGACGCAATGGATAATAAAAACAATATCGTAGAGAGCACTGCCGCCGCTTTACGCTTAGACATAAAATCAATATTGGTATTTTGTTTGAAAAATTCCATCTAAGCTTCCTCTACAAACCAATCGAAATAGTTTTTACTGGACGAGCACCGTAAATCCAATTTACCAAAGCACGTGTGCCTGTGATTGCAGTAAACATTGAAGTGACTAAACCCACCGTTAATGTGACAGCAAAGTTTTTCACTGTACCTGAGCCTAAACCAAATAAAATCACCGCCACAATTAAAGTCGTCATATTCGCATCGACAATAGTTGTAAACGCGCGTTGATATCCTACATGAATAGCTGATTGCACACCTTGGCCTAAACGCAATTCTTCACGAATACGCTCAAAAATTAATACGTTGGCATCAACCGCCATACCTACGGTTAATACGATACCTGCGATACCAGGCAAAGTAATAGTTGCGCCTAATAAAGATAAAATAGCCACAATTAAAACTAAATTCATAATGAGTGCAATATCTGCGATTAACCCCATCAAGCTATAATAAAGCGCCATGAAGATAACCACTAATGCAGCACCCACTTCAACGGACATGACGCCCATGTGAATATTTTGCTTACCTAAGCTTGGACCCACGGTTCGTTCTTCTAAATAAGTCACTGTCGCAGGAAGCGCACCCGCACGTAGTAATAATGCTAGAGTTCTCGCTTCTTCAGGGCTAGCTAATCCTGTAGTTTGAAAAGTGTTGGGCAATGCAGATTGAATTGTTGCCACACTAATCACATGTCTTTCAGTTTCATAACTAATAACTTTTTGTCCGTTTACCTCTTTAATTGTTGATTTAACTTCAACAAATAAAACCGCCATCGGTTTACCTACATTTTCAGCCGTAGTCTTAGTAAATAAAGCCTCCCCTCCGCCACCTAAACGCACACTCACTTCGGGTCGACCGTTTTCATCGTAACCTGATGTTGCATTAGTAATAGATGAACCACGTAAAATAATTTGATTTTTTAATAAAACAGGTTGGTCATGATACATATATAACTTAGTATCCGGTGGAACAATACCGCCCATCGCCATACGGGGATCATGATCGGTATCGACGATGTGATATTCTAAAGTCGCTGTTTTACCTAAAATATTTTTCGCTTGTGTCGTATCTTGAATACCCGGTAAATCAATGGCAACACGGGTCGTTCCTTGTTTTTGCACAACGGCTTCAGATACCCCTAATTCATTCACGCGATTACGTAAAGTATTCATGGTTTGATCTAAAATATCTTCACGGGCTTGATACAAAGATTGCGGGGATAAAATACCTTGCAAGCTTAATTGCTTTGCATTTTTGGTCCAGGCAAATTCAGAAACTTTTTGGCTTAATACACTATAAGCATTATTTAAAGTCTCTTCGTCTCTAAATTTTAAAACTAAACTATCGGTTCCTTGACGAATAATTTCAGAATAACGAATGCGCTCCGTACGTAACACTTGGCCTATATTACTAATATCGCCTTCAATTCTTTGTTTTAATACCGTATCGACATCGACTTGCATTAAGAAATGCACCCCACCGCGCAAATCTAAACCTAATTTCATGGGAGCGGCATTAATGGATTTCAACCAGTTTGGCGTAGAAGGCGCAAGATTTAAGGCTACTAAATAATCATTACCTAAAGCTTGCTGGATGGCTTCACGCGCTTTTAATTGCACATCATTGGAAGAAAATCGAACTAATAGATGCTGGTTTTGTTTTTCTATGGGTTTATGATCAATTTGTGCCCCTTGTAAGGCTTTATCAATCACATTCATAGTATCTTGATTTAAAGAAATAGCAGCACTGGTTCCTGAAATCTGTACCGCGGGATCTTCGGGAAATAAATTAGGCGCGGCATAAATAAAACCCAACACCATGACCAAAACTACTAATAGATTTTTCCACCAAGGGAAACGATTCAACACCATAACGTATTATCTTCCATGTTCTTATGTAGCTGATTTAAGAGTGCCTTTAGGTAATGCACCGACTATTGAACCTTTTTGCATCGTAATTTCAACCGTATCATTCAAAGCAATCACTACATATTGGTCAGTCACTTTAGTGATTTTGCCTAAAATTCCACCAGCTGTGATTACTTCATCGCCTTTAGTCAAAGAATTTAACAAATTGCGTTGTTCTTTAGCGCGCTTGCTTTGTGGGCGCCAAATCATGAAATACATAAAGAGTACAAATACGGCAAACATTAACATCAGTGACATACCGCCGCCTTGTTGTGGCGCTGCTGCAGCATCGGCATAAGCGGGAGTGATAACAGCGTTCAATAATGAATCAATTATTGCCATGGTCTTATTCCATCTTAGTTAAAATTCAGGTTAGCATTGTACGGTGGCTGTTGCTTTAATTCAATCATCCCGTCCAAATCTCTGACAAAAGCTCTATCCGATGAATAATGGCGAATTATTCCTTCAGGATAAACACGTCGAAAGCGAAAATCATTAAAAGGATCTTTACCATGAAATTGAAAATAATGATCATCAATTTTTAATATAATGCCGCCTTTTGGATTCCAAATAAATTTACATTCTTTTTTTAATTCTAATTCATGCAGTTTTTCACACAGTTCTAAAACTTTTTCGGGCTCGATGGCATTTAATAATAAGAGAGAGCCAAAAACTCCTAAAGAATAAGAATATTTTTTAAGATATTCTTGTTGTTGCCACAACAATTCCGGCAATAAAGAATCTGCTTCTAGATAAAGCGCTGATTTAATGACAGCCTTAATCATATCTTCATCACTTGCAGGGGTATGTCTTTTTGCAAATGAACGTAATAATTTTAAATATTCTTCTAAGTTTTTAAATAAATCGATTACACCAATTAAAGCATATTCTCTATTGGCTGGGATGGATCTTGTTTCTCTAAGGGAAAACTCATAAGTGATATAATAAAAAGCGCCTACTAAAGTTGAAAGAGTATCATTGTCTTTCTTATAAACAGCTAGAAAAAAATTATTGGCCATATCACTTAATCTTGTGCTTACATGGGTTACTTTACGGCCGGTAACTTCTCGAATCTTCTCAGCAAAAAAATGATGCATTTTAAAAAGCTCTAGCGCATAAAATCGATAAAAAAAGATACTATCTTTATGAACTCTCTCATCATGTGCATAACTATAACTTAAGGGATAGGCATTAATATCAAAATGATGAATCTGTTGTTTAACGGGAATTCCAGGATAAACTAAACCCATAGGTCGTTTGCCAATTTCAGACATACTGCTAATCCACGCTGAAATATCGCCAAACATAGGAACTCTCTGCACGAGGCGATTAGGATTTTGTCCCGTTATCGCTGTTAGCCAAAGATCATTAAGCTCACAGCGCACAATAAAAAATTTATACTCACCGTTAATATAAAATGGCGTTAAAGTCTGCGAACCTAACACAGAAATAACAGAGGCTACGAATAAACGGGTCCCTTCTAAAGGATGGTCTTTTACATACTTTGTCATATCAGACAAAAATACCGCTAAGTTTTCACGAAACTCTCCATGAAATTCCAATTCATCTGCGATGGCACTTAAATAATTGATTAAATAACCTCTCGTTATATAAGACTTAAGGCCTCTGTCTATAATTCTATTAACAATTTGCGCAGCCATGTGAATAGCTTGATTAACATCGTAACTGCCATGTAATAAATAATTTTCTTTTTCAGGCAGTGTTTCTAAAAATTTTTTAATTCTACTTTCTATTTCAACGCGTTCTGGTCCATAGATAGACCACAGGGGATGCGGCAAAGTATTCGTTAAATACTCATAAAACATATTTCCCGTTTTGGTAAGTTTTCCTTTCTTATGAATAGCATCGAATTGTTTTGGGTTATAGGGAAACTCTACAAAAGTCGCTGCCTCAAAAAAGATTGAGATCATTTTATTAGCGCTAATGCGCTGATTTAAAAATGCTTCCAGCGCCCAAGGTCTTACATCTATGCCTTGGGCTAAATAATTTATATATAAACCCTGATGGACAGTATCTTTTTCTGGAAATAATTTTTCCCAGCCGCTTTCATAAAATAAAACCGGGGTTTCTTTAAAATTGACGGCATGAAAAAGTGCGGCTATTTGTTCTTCGAAATTTCGGGATAAAGGCAGTTCAAAATCATCTTTTTTTTCTTCTTTAATCGGTAACAGATGATTTTTTTGTACTAGCGTATGAGCGGATTTCATGGGGCTGCGGCGCCATAACTTCTAGACGCAGCGTCACTAGATTTTAGTAAGCCCGTTCTTTCCGTTGATCTTGTTACGCTCATATTTAGCGCGGGAAGAGCAGCGGCACTGTTTTTTGTTCTTAAATTTTTCAAATCTGCTTGCAGTTGAGTTAACAAAGGATTGAGAAGGTCCTCAACTTCTTTGTAGGTTGTTTCATTAGGTACAATATTTCGAAAAAGAGAAGCATCCTGTTGATAGCTAAATTCATCTTTTAATTCTTGTAACTTTTGCTGAAGAGAGGCAGGGATAATTTTATCGTCAAATCGACTTTCTTCATCCGCATGGAACCATATCCCCGTCCATACCCCTTCGTGTTTTACAATCCAATGTGCTAAACCGACCATAAGAAATGCAAGAAGGATAAGGATTAACCAGCTTTCAATATCCTGAAACCAATCTGCAACATGCGAATAAGAATAGGGTTTTTCAATATAGTCATAGGAATTTGTGAGAGGATTATATAGGGTGCCCACATTAATACCTTGTCTTTGTTCGGTAAAAATGTTTTCACCGATTCCAGTTCCTATGAAATCTAGTAAAGCTACAATCACACCATTAGACGGAGAAAGTACTCCTGTTATGCGCTCTCGATACCATTTTTTAGACTCTTTAAGTAAGTCTTGAAATTGTTTTAACCTCAACATTTCTTGGCTTCTTAACGTTATTAAAGCCGGTATGTTTACCTTGGACTCTTCTTCCGCTGCCCTTGCAGAAATTGTTGCCAGTGTGGTTTTATATTCTTGCTCAGCCTCTTGTTGCGTAGTTTGTTGGGTTCCTTTAAATTCCTCTTGTATTTCTGCTTCCTCTTGCGCAAGCCTTGCTCTTGCTGCTTCCAATCGTCGCTGTTTTTCTGCTTCAACTGCTGCAAGTCTTCTTCGCTTTTCTACTTCCGCTGCTTGTTGTTCACCTGCCTTTTGTCGGGAAATAGCAACCGCGTGTTCCCCTACACTTGCTAATCGAGCTTCAAGTGCCGCAACTTCTTTTTTGCTTTCCTCATCTATTTTCGCGCATAAGGCTCGTTCGTTGGGCTGTAAATACTCCAAAATAATCGTACGGGTATCCGCCTTGGTTATGAGTGCCCATATATCTCTGGTTGCTGCCATATAACTATGCCTCGTTTTGGTGTTTTTTAGTTGCGTGTATTTTATGGGGTTGCAGCGCCATAACTTCTAGACGCAGCGGCACTTCGTAAACTTGTGCTTTCAGTTGCACTCGAAGAGGAAGTTGCTGCTGAACTTGAACTCATACCAACTGCTCGAAGCGTATGAGCGCTATTCATCAGTTTTATTTTATCTAAGTCTGCATTCAATTGAACTATCAAGGGGCTTATAAGCGCTTCAATTTCACTGTAGGTGATTGTTTCTGGTTGAATGTCATCAAAAGGAGAGGCTTCTTCTGTAGATGCAAATTTGGCAATTAGCGCTGTTAACTCTTCTTGAAGTTCTGCATTAAGCAAACAATCACCAAATCTCTCTAGCCCACCAAAAGCAAAATAAAGCCCGTCCCAGGGGGCATTGTCCTTTTTGCAACATCTTTGAAGACAACCCAACTCACAGGAAGCTACGGAAAGCATTGCAAAAACTATAAACATAATGAAACGGATATTCCTCTTTAGATGATCGTCATCAACACTCCAATCTACAGAATAACCTACTGTAATAGCCAAAGGGAAGAACGCCAGGGCTAATATAAAAAGGTTATCAGAATCTAATACGGGACCTTTAATACGACCCCTATAAAACTTTTTTGATGCAAGTAATTTTTTATTAAATTCAGCTAAGTGATGGAGTCTGTCACGACATGCAATTACTAAGAGAGAGTGATCTAATTTTTGTTCCCCCAATGTATGTTTGCTATCCAGCTCCGCTGATCGCTGATTCAATTGTTGCTGAAGCCCTTGTGCTCTTGTAGCATATTCTTTTTGTTGTCTTTCTATAAGTTCTCTAAGTTCCTTTTGCTGCTCTTTTTCAAGTAATGATAGAGTCTCATCAGTATCCTGTTTAGCTTCCTCCTTCTGCTTTTGTTTATCTTTATCAAGTTGGATGCGTCTTTGAAGTTGTAAAGCGATTAAGTCCTCTAATTCTTTAATTCCGGCCGCCATTGAAGGATCACGCGCCATCATTTTTCGAGTTGCAGGGTCTGAATATTGCAGTATCAATGTTCGTATATCACCAACACAGATTTCTTCCCAATCAAAGGTTTTGAGTTTTCTGTTACTTGCTGCCATAGGACCTGCCTCGTTTTCGTATTTTAGTGGTGGGTATTTTACTATAAAAATAGCCGGATTGGCACTATTTTATACAGTTTAAAGTGGTTGAATAATCAAGCGCTTAAGATAAACATGGCATCGCCATAGCTAAAAAAGCGATATTTTTCTCTTACTGCTTCATGATAAGCCCGCATTAAATTTTCATAGCCGCCAAAAGCGCACACTAGCATTAATAATGTGGATTCAGGTAAATGAAAATTGGTAATTAACGCATCTACACAATTAAATTTAAAGCCGGGATAAATAAATATTTGGGTATCGCCTTTAAAAGGTTTAATTTCACCACTTTCTGAAGCGGTTTCAAGTGCGCGTGCTGACGTTGTCCCAACCGCTATCACTCGCCCGCCGCGTGATTTTGTGGTTTTAATTTTTTCGCACAAATCTTCACTCACTTCTAAATATTCAGCATGCATATGATGCTCTAAAATATTTTCGGTGCGCACAGGAAGAAACGTTCCTGATCCTACATGCAGAGTTAAATAAGCCGTTTGTGCTTTTATTTGCTGCATAATTTTATTATCAAAATGTAATCCCGCAGTTGGTGCTGCAACGGAACCTTTAGGATCTGCATAAATCGTTTGATAGCGTTCAATATCTGACTCTTCAGGATTTCGATTCATATAAGGCGGTAGTGGAATTTCGCCTAATTCTTCGATAATTTCTAAAACAGGACGAGGATCAAGGCAACGTAATTCAAACAGATCATTGACTCGTGCAAGCATTTCAAAATGAATATTTTTATTAAAAATTATTTGACTGCCGGGCTTAGGGCTTTTGCTGGCACGCACATGAGATAAAACCCTATGATCATCTAAGATGCGCTCAACTAACATTTCAATTTTGCCACCGGTATCTTTTTCGCCTCTTAAACGCGCGGGGATTACTTTGGTGTTATTGAAAATGAGTAAATCATTTTCGTTAATTAGAGTTGGTAAATCAGTAAATAAACCATGCGTTAGTTTATCGCCGGTAACTTGCATAAGGCGGCTGGCACTGCGCTCTTTTAAGGGGTAGCTCGCAATGAGTTCTTCGGGTAAATCATAATGAAAATCAGTTAGTTTCATAGGGCGCAAATAATACCATAAAGTTCTAAAAATAACCTCTAAACCGGAAAAACCTTGTTTTTTCGTTGCTTGGACCGAAAAAACATGGAAAATCCGGTTTAAGAAACTTAATTTATTTAAGAGCAAATAAAATGACCCTAATCCGCACCCTAAGCTGTATTTTTCTATTCATGATACTAACCCCTTTATCGTATGCGAAATCTTACATTACAGAATGTCCCGCTGATACCAAATGTCTGCTGTCAGCAGATACTGATACAGAAATTCATGGTCTAACGGGTGAAGTTTATCAATGTGAAGCGCGCGAAAACAATGAAAGTTTAGATATAGATTTTTATGGAACTTCGGCGGATGTAATGCATACTCATTTACAATCCGGACAACGCGTCTCTCCGCAATTTACTTTTAATGAAGATGGGTTTATTAAGATTCATTCATTCCATGTTCATCCGGAGGGAGATGCTATTAACGCAGAAGCGTATGCGGTTTGTAATAAGATTTATTTGTAAAACCCCAACTCTGTCTCCCCGCACTTATTCTCTCACCTGTCACCCCGCACTTGTTGCGGGGTGACAGCGTTGGGGTTTATGCGGGAAGAGAGGAAATTTGTTTACACCAACGAAATTCGACACATATCTATCAACCCACTAGGAAACATCCCTAAAAACAATGCCGCAGCACTATTCACACTGACTGCCGTCATTAACCCCATTCGAATTTTAATACGCGTGCCAATAAATTCATTTTTAGGTTCTTCGAAATACATGAGTTTTACTATACGTAAATAATAGTAAGCGCCTATGATTGCAAATAATAACGCTAATGCAGCAAGCCAAACGTAATGGGCTCTGACTAAGGCTTCTAATAAGCCTAGTTTTGCAAAGAATCCGACCGTGGGTGGAACACCTGCCATGGAGAACATTAATAACAACATCATAAAAGCAAGCCAGGGATTTCTGGCATTTAAGCCTTGGTAATCTTCTAGTTTTTCAAATTCTGTGCCGTGTTTGCTTAAGATGGCAATAATGGCGAATGCACCGGCTGCGACTAATACGTAGGTTGAAATATAAAACATTGCCGCAGAGTAACCTTGGGCATCATAAGGGCCTGCGATTAAACCCAATAAGGCGTAACCCATATGGGCAATCGATGAATAAGCTAACATACGTTTGATGTTAGTTTGTGCGATCGCAAGGACGTTACCTGTGAACATAGATAAGAGTGCAACTGCTACTAAGACATGATCCCAGGAAATGGTAAGCTTGGCAAAGCTTCCACTAAAATTCTAAAAGTAATGGTGATCGCTGCAATTTTTGGAGCGCTTGCGATAAATAAAGTGGTGCAAGTTGGTGCGCCATCATACACATCCGGTACCCACATATGAAATGGCACGGCGCCTAGTTTAAATAATAATCCGGCTAAAATAAAAATCAAACCTAATAGAGCCACTTTGTTTGGGGCGCCGGTTGCTAATAATTGTTGTATGCCATGTAACTCAATAGATCCACTGGCGCCATAGACTAGAGAAATACCATAGAGTAATAAGCCCGATGCCATTGCACCCATCACAAAATATTTCATCGCGGCTTCTGTCGCTAAACGAGAATCTTTTTCCATGGCAACCATGGCATAAAGCGGCATAGTTAATAATTCTAAGCCTAAATAAATGGTTAACAAAGTATAGCCTGATGACATCACCATCATGCCTAAGACTGAGAATAATCCTAAAATATAATAATCACCGCGAGAAATATCGCGCTCTTTTAGATAGTCACGCGCGTACATAAATGCAAACATACTGACGGCTAATACAAATAATTTAGTCAGCAGCGCTAGTTTGTCTAACATATAATTATTATTAAACGTCAAAATAGCGTGTGAAAAAACTCTATACTGCATAGCCACAAAACAAAACGCAGCTAATAAAGTCAGCTGCACTAAAGCATAAGTAAATCCGCGATAACCCGTTCTGACACTGACATCAAATACTAAAATAATACACGCCATGCCCAGAATAACAAACTCTGGCAACGCGGCTGAAAAAAATGGCATCGTCATCATCATGAACCTAGTCCTGCTAAACTGACATTTAAAATATGACTCACGGTAGGCTGTAATAAATTGAGCACTGGTTTAGGATAAAGACCTAACCACATCACACCTATCGCAAGTAACGTATAATTGGTAATTTCAAGCCAAGTTAAATCTTTCATCACAGCTACGTGATCACTAACAACCGGTCCAAAAAAGACGCGCTTGTACATCCATAAACTATAAGAAGCCGCTAAAATTAAAGTGAGGGATGCAATTAAAGCCACACCAAAATGCGCTTGGAAGGCGGCCATAATGACCATGAATTCACCTACAAAACCTGCAGTGCCGGGTAACCCAACATTAGACATGGCAAACAACATAAAGAAAGCCGCAAAAATAGGCATGCGAATCGCAAGCCCGCCGTAATCTTTAATTAATCTGCTGTGATTAAAATAACGATCCGCCATCATGCCTATGCCAAGGAACATTGCGCCTGATCCAAACGCGTGTGAAATCATTTGAATCACAGCACCTTCTAAACTTAAATAAGCCGCATGCACATTGCCGGTGTCTTTTACAATGTCATACACCATAAAACAGCCCAAAGTCGCAAAACCCATGTGAGCAATAGAAGAATAAGCAATTAATTTTTTCATATCGGTTTGCACAATAGCAACTAAACCAATATAAACAATGGCAATTAAAGATAATATAATCATGATCCAATCTAAATGCTGACAAGCCAGTGGTGCTATCGGCATACTAAATCTTAAGAAACCGTAAATGCCTAATTTTAACATTAATGCAGCTAAGACTACTGAACCACCGGATGGCGCCTCAGTATGCGCATCAGGCAACCAAGTATGCACAGGCCACATCGGAACTTTTACCGCAAAGGCCATAAAGAATGCCCAAAAGAGCAATTCTTGAATGTGTCTTGAAAGATGCAAACCATAATAACCTTCTATACTAAAAGCGCCGGTTTGCACATAAAGATATAACAAGGCGACTAACATTAAGATCGAGCCTAAAAACGTATACAAGAAAAACTTTATCGAAGCATACGATCGATTCACACTTCCCCACATACCTATACTTAGATACATAGGAATTAACATACCTTCCCAAAATACATAAAATAAAATCGCATCGGTTGCAGCAAAAACCCCGATCATCATGCCTTGCATGACTAAAAAAGCTGCCATGTATTGCGCGATTCGAACTTTGATGGCTTCACATGCTGCTAAAATAACTAAAAACCCGGTAAAATTAGTTAAAATAATCATCGCGAGCGATATACCATCCACACCCAAAGAATAATAAATTTGATACGCTGTGATCCATAATTTCTTTTCAGGAAATTGCATAGCGGTAGTGTGCACATCAAAACCTAAATAAAGCGGAATACACAAAGCTAAATTAACAAAAGCGACGCCGCCTGCAATCCAGCGTGCATATTTTGCGTTGGTATCGCCCCCTGTCATTAAAACAGCAACGGCTCCCAACACAGGCAACCAAATTAAAATTGTAAGCAAAGAATGCGTCAGCCACATAAATCTAAAGTCCTAAATAAATCCACACTAAAAGAACCACCACGCCGCCAATCATAGCAAACGCATAATGATACACATATCCGGTTTGCATGCGTCTTGAGACATTCGCAAACCATTGAATAAATCGTCCTGAACCATTCACAAAAATACCATCAATGATTTTCAAATCACTAATAGAATATAAAAATTCACCGATTCTGCGAGTGCCATGCACAATGACTAATTGATTAAAATCATCAAACCCGTATTTTTTAACCATGAGATTATAAAGCCAACTGAAACGTTGCTTTAACGATTCTGCGAATTGCGGGTATTCCATATTAAAGAACCAAGCGGCAACGATACCTGCCATCGCTAACCAAAATGTTAAAGTACGACCCGCTTCCAGCGCCATGATTTTGGCGCCTTCGAAATGTTGCCCTAAATTAAATAACATATTGTGTTCGGGTAAAACAAAAATACTATTTCCCAATAAAGTATGAGGCGCAAATAGCATAGGCCCTATTAGCATACCGCCTGCAACTATGCTTGGAATCGCTAAGCCAATTAGCGGAATTAAAACCACCCAAGGCGATTCGGAGACGCTGCTTTCTGTATTTTTTGGCCCATGAAAGGTCATAAACAACGCACGGAATATATAAAGCGGCGTAATAAAAGCCCCCGCCATCACACAGAAATAAGCATAACTTGCACCCGGTAAGTGTGCTGCTTTGACGGCTTCAATAATAATATCTTTAGAATAAAATCCAGCAAACGGTGGAATAGCAGATAATGCCAACGCACCTATTAAAAAAGTTCCGTATGTAATAGGCATGAAAGGCGCAAGCCCGCCCATTTTTCGCATGTCTTGTTCGTGATGTAAGGCAATAATCACAGAACCTGCTGCTAAGAATAATAACGCTTTAAAGAAAGCGTGTGTGATCAAATGAAAAATCGCCGCATCATAAGCAGAAACACCAAGAGCTACGACCATATAACCTAATTGCGACAAAGTCGAATAAGCAATCACGCGTTTGATATCAAAATGAAATACGGCTAAAAGACCCATAAATAAACAAGTGGTGGCGCCTATGACTAATACTAAAGACAAAGCGGGTTGTGAATATTCAAATAAAGGCGACATGCGCGCCACTAAATAAATACCTGCGGTCACCATGGTTGCTGCGTGGATTAAGGCAGAAATAGGCGTTGGACCTTCCATCGATTCCGGTAACCACACATGTAACGGCACTTGAGCAGATTTTCCCATAGCGCCTATAAATAAGAGCACGCAGGTTAAAGTAATCACAGAAACACTTAATCCGGGGAATAAAATAATAGACTTATTAAGCAATAAATCTACATGAGCAAATACAAACTTATAATTTAAATCATGGGAATAAGTAAAAATAGCCGCCATCGCAAGCATAAAACCAATATCACCAATGCGATTAACTAAAAAGGCTTTTAAGCTACCAAATACTGCGCTCTCGCGATTAAACCAAAAGCCGATTAACAAATAAGAAACTAAACCAACCCCTTCCCAACCAAAAAATAATAATAAGAAATTATCTGCAAAGACTAAGGTAAGCATCGCGAAGGTAAACAAAGACACATAACTAAAAAAGCGCTGATAGCCAGGATCTTCGGCCATATAACCGATCGTATAGATATGAACCATTAAAGAAACAAAACTCACAATGGTTGCCATAGTGACGCTTAATCGATCGATTAAGAAAGCCACATTAAAATGAAAATCGCCTGAGATCGCCCAAGTATAAAGATCTGTATCAATCAATGGTGTTGCATTTAATACAAAAGCATTAAATAAATAACAAGATAATAAAAATGAAAGTCCAACGAGAGAAATAGTCACGCAATGAGTCGCACTACGGCCAATCACTTTACCCAAAAATCCTGCAACTAAAGATCCCAGCAAAGGCAGTACTACAATCAAAACCGCTAGTAAGACAAAATGATTTTCCACTTTTTATCCTTTTAATTTATCAAGCTTTTCAACTTCGATACTACCCAAACGACGGAATAATACGACAAGGATAGCCAAACCAATAGCCGCTTCAGCAGCAGCTACGGTTAATATAAAAAATACAAACACTTCGCCGATGGTATTGCCTTGGAAATAAGAAAATGCAATAAAATTAGTGTTAACTGCGAGGAGCATTAACTCAATCGACATTAATAAAATAATGACATTCTTGCGATTTAAAATAATACCCGCGATCCCAAGACCAAATAATACAGCCGCCACCATCAAAAACTCAGAAAGAGAAACCATGTTATTGACTCCTCTTGCTGGATGGCATTTTAATTAAACGCACGCGATCTTTTGGATTCGCCGCGATTTGTTTGCTGATATTTTGGACTTTACGTTCTTTGGGAATACGATGAGCTAAGCTAATTGATGCAATAATCGCGGTTAATAATAAAGCACCGGCGACCTCAAATGGGAATACATAGTCTGTATATAAAACACTGCCTAACTGGGCCGTATCACTAAAGTCTGCGGGCTTCATTGGAGGTGTTGGCATTATTGCTAATCCCATGTGAGCTGGACCTACCGCTAAAAAAGTAATTCCGACCATGAGTACTACGACTAAAGCACCTATAGGTAAATAACGCACGAACGATTCACGCGTCATGACTTTATTGACACTTAACATCATAACCACGAATAAAAATAAAGTCATGACTGCGCCTACATAGACTAAGACTAAAATCAGCGCTAAAAATTCAGCGTGTAATAAAATCCACAAGCCTGAGCTTGCGACAAATGCTAGTACTAAAAATAAAGCCGAATGCACTGCATTTCTAGAACTCACTACCATAAGACCTGCGCCAATGGCGACCGCCGAAAACACATAAAAAATAATATGTATCAATGTCATAAATTACCTATACTTCGCATCTTCAGCGCGATCCGATGCAATATCTTTTTCATATCGATCGCCAATCGCTAATAATTTGTCTTTGGTTAAAATATTTTCCCCACGATTTTCTACGTGGTAATCTTGAAATCGAGTTAATACAATAGCATCGACAGGACAAGCTTCCTCACAAAAACCGCAATAAACGCATTTGAAAAGATCAATATCATATAAAGTCGTGCGGCGTGAACCATCTAATCTAGGTTCAGCATCAATCTTAATAGCAAGCGCTGGGCAAACCGCTTCGCATAATTTACAAGCTATACAACGCTCTTCGCCATTAGGATAACGACGTAGCGCATGGATGCCTCTGTTACGCGGAGAGTTGGGCGTTTTTTCATCCGGGTATTGTAGAGTGACTTTACGTTTGAAAAAATATTTCCCTGTGACCATTAAGCCACCGAGTAATTCCCATAACGTAAAACTTTTTATATATTGTAATAAACGCTTCTTCATAATATTTCCTTAAACCACGGCCCAATATGAAATTGCACAGCTAATGTCACCACAGCAATCCAAACAATGGTCACTGGAATTAATATTTTCCACCCTAATCGCATGATTTGATCATAACGAAAACGTGGGAACGTCGCTCTAAACCATAAATAACAAAAGACAAAGAAACCTAATTTAATTAAAAACCAACCTATGCCAGGAACCCAGGCAAAGGCGGATTCTAGGTAGGGGATTCCTTCAAAAGGCGATAACCAACCGCCCATAAACATGGATGCACCCAATGCTGAAATCAAAATCATATTCATGTATTCAGCTAAGAAAAATAAAGCAAACGCCGTGCCTGAATATTCCACATGGAATCCTGCAACGAGTTCTGACTCCCCTTCCGCAACATCAAAGGGCGCACGATTAGTTTCCGCAACCCCTGAAATCCAATAGACAATAAATAAAGGAAATAATGGCAACCAATACCAATGCCAAAAACCGCCAGATTGCGCTTGAATAATCGTTTGAAAATTTAAAGATCCAGCCGCCATCATGACGCCAATTAACGCAAAACCCATTGCGATTTCATAGGAAATAGATTGTGCTGCAGCACGCATAGCACCAAACATCGCATATTTATTATTAGAGGCCCACCCTGCAATTAACATTCCATAAACGCCTAAAGATGAAAGTGCAAAAATATATAAAACTCCGGCGTTAATATTGGCTAACACAAAGGTTTTATCAAAAGGGATCACGGCCCATGCAGCAATAGCTGTGGTCATACTAATAATAGGTGCAATAATAAATAAAAATCGATTGGAAGCAGTTGGCACAATAATTTCTTTCATTAATAATTTTAAAATATCCGCAATAGGCTGCAACAAACCACGTGGACCTACGCGATTGGGTCCAATGCGTGATTGCATATACCCAATCACTTTGCGTTCTAAAAACGTTAAATAAGCAACGGACAATAATAAGGCGACAATAATCACCACTATTTTTGCAACAATCGTGCCTATAAGAATTAATCCTTCCATCATGCTTTCTCTATTTCAATAGGTCCAAAAAGGTTAGGTAATCCACTGGTGCCTCTCATCGCAGCCGGAATCCAAACCGCATCTAAAGGTAAGCTTTCATCAAATCTTACCGGCAAACGCACTTTTGCCTGGTCTTGTTTTGCATAAGCTTCATTATTTTCTTTAATACCCAAAGCGCTCGCCGCTTTTGGATGCATACGAATCACAGGTAATTCACCTTCAATTAACGTTTGTGTATCCGTTAAAGCTTTAGCGCGTCTTGTTATACTATCAGTTGCATAAATGGGTAACTCACCGATTCTGCTAAAATTAGTTTTTGGATAAGTAAAAGAGGCGCCATTCGAAGCTAATGTTATTTCAGTCTTTTTTGATTTTACTTCATCACGCACTTCTTCGGAGGTTGTATAATCAAAACCTTCCAAATGCAACAAATTACCCAAGACGCGCAACACTTTCCAAGCCGGTCTAGATTCACCATAAGGACTTGCGGCACCCTTAAATGTCTGCCATTCATTTTGTGTATTTACAAACGTTCCTGAGGTTTCAGTGAAAGGCGCAATGGGAAAAATTACATCGGCATGTTCACTTACTATATCATTTTTAAAAATCGATAAAGCAATCACACAATCGGCTTTTTCTAAACGCTGAATTAATCCTTGTGGATTACCACAATCTAAATCGGGCTCTACATTTAATAATACATACGCTGTACGTTCTCTCTCATCAATGGCGCTGGGGAGCATTCCAGCTAAATGTGCCCCTCTTGCATTCGCACCCTCTGTTAATACCAATAATGAATCTGAAATTTTTTCTGCCAATTTAAAAATATTTCTCGCTTCAGGATGATTAATTGAAAGAGCGCCGAGCACCACAGCTACTTTTTTGCCGGGTTCATTTACATTAAATTTTTCTAATTCGCTTACAAAACGATGGGGAGCGGCAATGATTTTGCTGGTGACTTTAAAATTAAAATCATAATCTTGCATATTAATAGAAATAACTTGCGCACCTTTTAATGCTGCTTTTCGTACTCTTAAAGCAGCAAGCGGTTGTTCTTTTTGAATGTTTGAGCCTATCAAAACAATCACATCGCTTTTTTCAAGCTCATCTAAAGTTAAACTAGAAGCTGGAACCACAAAAGTAAAATCGCTTTGGCGTAAGCGGTGATCCACAAAACTTGCGCCCAGGGCACGAGTTAATTTTTGTAATAAATAAAATTCTTCTAAGGTAGCGCTTGGATGCGAGAGTGCAGCCAAACCCTCGCCGGCTTTTTTGAGTCCGACAGCCGCTGCATTTAATGCCGTTTGCCAGTCGGTTTCCTGCCAACGGCCTTGTTTTTTAACTAGGGGTTTTGTTAAACGATCGGAGTGATATAAACCTTCATAAGCAAAACGATCACGATCAGACAACCAAACTTGATTAATATTATTATTTTCGCGCGGAACGACACGCATGACTCTGCCTTCGCGGGTATGAATATTTAAATGTGAACCTAAACAATCATGGGGTGCGATACTAGGATATTGCTGTAATTCCCATGCGCGAGCCGTAAACCGAAAAGGTTTAGAAGTTAAAGCGCCCACCGGACAAAGATCAATAATATTGCCTGATACTTCTGAATGCAGCATGGATTTTTCAAGATAAGATCTGACTTCTGAATGTTCGCCACGCCCAGCAAATCCTAATTCAGGTCTGCCGGCAATTTCTTGACCGAAACGTATGCAACGCGAACATTGAATACAACGCGTCATTTCAGTTGCAACTAATGGCCCTAAGTTTTCATCTTTTACAGAGCGTTTGCCTTCTACATAATAAGAATCAGCTCTACCATAACCTAAACTTAAATCTTGTAATTCACACTCGCCACCTTGATCGCAGATCGGGCAATCTAAGGGATGATTAATTAATAAAAATTCCATGACTGCACGCTGTGCAGCGAGTGCTTTAGGTGAACGCGTAAAAACTTTCATGCCAGCCATCACAGGGGTTGCACATGCAGGTAATGTTTTAGGCGATTTTTCAACTTCGACTAAACACATGCGGCAGTTGGCTGCGATCGATAAATGTTTATGATAGCAAAAACGCGGAATATAAATTCCCGCCTCATCCGCAACTTGGATTACCATTTTATCGGGTTGCGTTAATAATTTTTTACCATCAATTTCTATTTCTATGTCGGACATTTACCATGCTCCACATGATACACAAACTCATCAAAAAAGTGTTTTAACATGCCGCCCACCGGCCAAGCAGCCGCTTCACCAAACGCACAAATCGTTCGGCCTTCAATATTTTTTGCCGCGCGACGTAAATTTTCAATATCGGCTAAAGTTCCTTGACCCTTCTCAATGCGTTCAACCATTCTAAATAACCAACCCGTGCCTTCACGACAAGGCGTACATTGTCCGCAAGATTCTTCCATATAAAATTTAGAAATTCGCGCAAGCATCCCCACCATACAAACCGTTTCATCCATCACAATCACAGCACCTGATCCTAAACCAGAGCCTGCTTTTTGAATAGAATCAAAATCCATATCTAAATTCATCATGACATCCGCTGGTAAAATAGGCATAGAAGATCCGCCCGGAATCACTGCTTTTAAACGCTTACCATCACGCATGCCGCCAGCCATCGCTAATAAATCTTTAAATGGCGTACCTAAAGGAATTTCATAATTCCCGGGTTTATTCACATGACCCGTCACACTAAAAATTTTGCAGCCACCATTATTGGGTTTTCCTAAACCTAAAAACCACTCAGCCCCTTTTTCTAAAATCACCGGAACCGATGCAAAAGTTTCGACATTATTAATAGTGGTGGGTTTACCATAAATTCCGCGTGCGGCTGGAAATGGCGGTTTAAAACGCGGATAACCTCTTTTACCTTCTAGAGATTCCATCAGAGCCGTTTCTTCACCACAAATATAAGCACCAGCGCCTAGCGTTGGATACAACTCAAAATCTACCCCTGAACCTAAAATATTTTTTCCTAAAAGTCCCGCTGCGCTCGCTTCTTGTAATGCCGCTTCAAAACGCTCATACGGCTCCCAAAATTCACCGCGTATATAATTATAACCAACGGTTGCACCCATGGCATAACCACCTATCGCCATGCCTTCAATAATTTGATGCGGATTTAATCTTAATAAATCTCTGTCTTTACAAGTACCAGGTTCGCCTTCGTCCGCATTACACAATACATATTTTTGACCGGGTGATCCTGGACGAATAAAACTCCATTTTAAACCTGTTGGAAATCCAGCACCCCCACGGCCTCGCAATGCAGAAAGTTTTAAGGCTTCTACAATTTTTTCGGGTGGAATTTTTTCTGCCAGAATTTTTTTCCATTGCGCATAGCCGCCTGCACTTTGATAAGTTTCAAGCGTCCAAGGTTTATCTAAATGTAAAGTGCGAAAACAAATTTCATTCGCCACTGTTGCTACTCCAATTCAGCCAAAATGGCATCAATTTTTTCTGGGGTTAAGGTTTCATAATATTTTTTACCAATCTGAAACATGGGCGCTGCAGCACAAGCTGCCAAACATTCCACTTCGCGCAATGTAAATTTTCCATCTTGAGTGGTTTCACCTAATTCAACACCTAAACGCTTTTTTAAATGCTCAACTACTTTTTCAGAACCACTCAACATACAAGAAATATTCGTGCAGACATTAATAATATAACGCCCTACCGGATTTAAATTAAACATGCTGTAAAAAGTCGCGACTTCATAGGCTGCGATTTTAGGTAAGCCTAAATATTCTGCTACACCCGTCATTAAATCATCGGTTAGCCAGCCGCCATTTTCTTCTTGCGCAAACATTAAGGATTGCAAAAATTCCCGAACGTTTTTGATCGGGTGGATAACGCAACAACCATTGATCAATTTTAGCTTTGAGTGCAGTTGATAATTCAGTCATTAGCGATCAACCTCCCCAAATACAATATCTAAACTAGAAAGTATAGCGACCACATCGGCGATCATATGCCCACGAATTAATTCATCGAGTGCTGCTAAATGTGGGAAACCTGCCGCCCGAATTTTTAAACGATACGGTTTGTTCGCGCCATCTGAAACTAGATACACACCAAATTCACCTTTAGGATGCTCAATCGCAGCATAAGCCTCCCCTTCTGGCAAACAATAACCTTCGGTCATTAATTTAAAATGATGAATTAAAGCTTCCATACTCTCTTTCATATCAACGCGAGTAGGTGGCGCAATTTTGTGATTATCGATCATCACAGGCCCTGGATTTTTACGCAGCCATTCTACGCATTGACGAATAATGTGATTAGACTGACGTAATTCTGCGACTCGCACTAAATATCGATCATAACAATCGCCGTTGACCCCTACAGGAATATCAAAATCTAATTTGTCATAAACTTCATAAGGTTGTTTTCTACGTAAATCCCAAGCAACACCAGAACCTCGCAACATAGGGCCGGTTAACCCCATGGCAATAGCGCGATCTGGAGAAATAACTCCAATATCAACCGTTCTTTGTTTCCAAATTCTATTATCAGTAAGCAGTGTTTCATATTCATCAATGCGTTTAGGAAACCGTTCGGTGAAATCCCAAATAAAATCTAATAAAGACCCATCGCGGTTCGCATTCATTTCCGCAACATCTTTTTCGTTATGCCATTTAGAAGCTCTATATTTAGGCATTTTATCCGGCAAATCTCTATAAACACCACCGGGTCTATAATAAGTTGCGTGCATACGAGAACCCGATACGGCTTCGTAACAATCTAATAATTCTTCTCGCTCTCTGAAACAATATAAAAATACGGTCATAGCGCCTATATCTAAAGCGTGCGCTGCAAGCCATAGTAAATGATTTAATGCGCGTGTCATTTCATCAAACATCACACGAATATATTGCGCACGAATCGGCGGTTGCACGCCTAATAATTTTTCTATGGCTAATACATAGCCATGTTCGTTACACATCATGGAAACATAATCTAATCGATCCATATAACCAATCGTATGATTATAAGGTTTGCTCTCTGCTAATTTTTCTGTCGCGCGATGTAATAATCCAATATGAGGATCCGCACGCACAATCGTTTCACCATCCACTTCTAAAATTAAACGCAACACACCGTGAGCCGCTGGATGTTGAGGACCAAAATTAAAAGTATAATTACGAATTTCTGGCATCTTATCCATTGTCACTCTCATATCGCGTATCGTCGCGAATCACTTTGGGTTCTAATATGCGGGGTTCAATGCTGACCGGCTCATAAATCACACGATGTTGTTTCGCATCATAACGCGCTTCGACGCGACCAATCAGCGGAAAATCTTTACGGAAAGGATGCCCCACAAATCCATAATCGGTTAAGATGCGACGTAAATCCGGATGCCCATCAAAACTAATGCCAAATAAATCGAACGCTTCGCGTTCAAACCAATTCGCAGAAGGCCATATGCTTTCGACTGAATCGACTTTAAGTTCATGTTCTGAGAGAAAAACTCGTAAACGAATACGCTGATTTTTATCTAAAGAAAGCAAATGGTAAACGGTTGCAAAACGAGGTTCTTTAGGATTAAAATTTTTCATTCCATAAGGTTCAACACCGCGTTCAAATCCTGATGTAGTCGCCGTTTCTGTTTCCCACTCAGCGATTCCATAATGCAAATAATCGACACCACAAACATCCACTAATAATTTAAAATCAAATTCTGGATCATCACGCAAAATTAAACACACTTCTTTTAAATGCTCGGGCGCAACTTCTAATGTTAATTCACCTAAAGCAAGTTTACTGTTTTGAATCAGGTGATTTAATTTTTCTTGAATTTTAGTGTGTAAGATTTCCATTATTCGCGCTCAATCGTTCGGTTACGAATTTTATTTTGCAATTGAATCACCCCATACACTAAGGCTTCAGCAGTAGGCGGACAGCCTGGGACATAAATATCAACGGGCACAATGCGATCACAACCGCGTACTACAGAATAAGCATAATGGTAATAACCACCCCCATTCGCACAAGACCCCATCGAAATTACATATCTGGGTTCAGCCATTTGATCGTAAACTTTACGCAAAGCAGGCGCCATTTTATTACAAAGTGTGCCAGCGACTATCATTAAATCCGATTGTCTTGGACTTGGACGAAATAAACCCGCGCCTAATCGATCCATATCATAACGAGAAGCAGCTGCATGCATCATTTCAACTGCGCAACAAGCCAAACCAAAGCTCATAGGCCAAAGTGAACCACCACGTGCCCACCCAACTAATTTATCAACGGTAGTGACAATAAAACCTTGATTACCTAAACCCATTACTCCCATTCGAGTGCTCCTTTCTTCCACTCGTAAATAAACCCGACGATTAAAAGCCCGAGAAAAATGGCCATCGCAATAATTCCAAACCAACCGAGTTTACGAAAGACAATGGCCCACGGCACTAAAAAAGCCGTTTCTAAATCAAAGATAATAAAAAGAATGGCGACTAAATAATAACGCACATCAAAAGGAATGCGAGCATCACCAAAAGGATTAAAACCACATTCATAAGTAGAAAGTTTTTCAGGATCGGGACGTTTAGGACTTAAGAGATAACCAATGACAGGTACGGCGACACCGAGCGCGCCGCCTATGATTAAAAAAATCAGAATAGGTAAATAATTATCTAACATGGGCCTTATTCCTTACATCTTTTAGGATCCCCTTAAAACTGGTGCCGAAGATCGGACTCGAACCGATACGACTTTCGTCACTGCCCCCTCAAAGCAGCGTGTCTACCAATTCCACCACTCCGGCGGCACCTTTTTACTTCTTTACTTCTTTTCTGAAGGGATACTATTTTGGATGGGAATAGGCAATTCCTGATCCGTTACTTTAGCTGCTGAAACTGAACTTGATACCACCAAATGGTTCAAGAAAAGACTAGTCGCAAAAAATAAAGCGACAAACCCAATGGTGACCTTTAATAAAAATGAACCCGACCCACGGCTACCAAACACCGTTTGGGATGCCCCAGAACCGAAAGCAGCCCCAGCGCTAGCCCCGCGCCCTTGTTGCACAATGACTAATGCAATCAAACACACAGCAACAAGAATATGAATAATGAGCACTAATTGATACATGTAACCCTCACTCTGTTTTTTGTAATGCGGCCTTAACTATAGCCAAAAACCCGGCTGCATCCAAGGATGCTCCACCGACCAACCCGCCATCAATATCAGGTTTAGCAAATAAACCCTGAGCATTATCCGCTTTAACACTGCCGCCGTAAAGTATACGCAGAGAATTCCCAACATCAACACTTTGTTTTGCAAAAAGCCAACGAATGAAGGCATGAACCTCTTGCGCCTGCTCAGGAGACGCCGTTTTCCCCGTCCCAATCGCCCAAACTGGTTCATAAGCGACCACCGCGCTCTTAAAAGCCTCAATTCCAGAAGCTTCAATCACCGAATTCAATTGCTCTTTAATAATCTCTTCCGTTTTCCCATTTTCCCGCTCTTCTAAAGTCTCGCCCACACATAAAATAGGCCGAATATTCGCATTTTGCGCCGCTTTAAATTTAGCAGAAATCAACCCTAAATCTTCATGAAAAACTTGTCTACGCTCAGAATGCCCGACTAAAACATAAGTACAACCCAAATCCGCAAGCATAGATCCCGAAACTTCCCCGGTAAAAGCCCCCGACTGACCTATATATAAATCTTGAGCGCCCCACACGATAGGAGATCCGGTTAATATTTGTTCAACTTGAGGGATATGGATAAAACTAGGGAATACGGCGACTTCGACTTGCGATTGATGTGCTAGACCTTTTTTAAGCGATTCAGCCAAAGCCCCCACATCTTTCAGGGACCCATTCATTTTCCAATTGCCGGCAACTAAGGGCTTTCGCATAGTAAATTTCACTTTTGTGTAAGAGGCGTGATTGTAACGGATTTGATCCTTGGGAGACAAGGAGACTCAACGCAATTTTCTTATCATTGATTTAACCACCCTATTTTTTATTTTCCTCTTTTAAGATTTCCTTAAGCTTCGCCTGTTAACATTACACTTACCTCAAAACGCGAGATTAAACTAATGAGCATGAGTGGAGGCGCGGCAGCGCCAGTAGCACCCAACATGGAAAAAAAAGGTCCTCCACAAGATAATCAGGACAAGCAATTTAATTTGCTCTGGATACAACTTCTTAAAGCCATTTACGCTCTCGAAATTAAAGCAGAACAAGAAGAAGAGAAGGGGGAACAGAAAGAAGAGAACGAAGAAGAAAAACACAAAAAGTTTTTAACTTCTTTAGCAAAAGATGAGATCTGTCAAAACATTCTAAGAGAACTACGCAAGATAGATACAGCGCGCACTATTGCTTATTTAGGAGGAGACTCTAGTAGCCCTGAATTCTTTTCAGCATGGAAAAACTACCATAAAGCGGGTCTCAAAAAACCCGCAAAATACTATCCTTTATTCACGCCTTATGAGGCTGAGCCTCAGAAAAGAAAAGAAGATCGGTTTGATTTTTTATGGAAAGAATATCTTAAACTGCAGAGTCAACTTGAAAGACCAGAAATTAGTTTTTGGAAACGAATCACCCGATTTTTCAATCTCTATTTCGCGTCCAAAACTTTATTAGCTGAATTAAAATCCATAGATAAAAAAAGAATTTTAACTTTATTAGCAGAAAAAGAGAAATCCGAAAAGTTCGACGTTTTATGGATTGATCTTTTGCACGCCACTACTTATGAAGAACGAGAAAAAATTTACAATAAATTAACACGCATCGATGCAGAACGAACTTCACACTATTTAGAAGCAAACATAGATCGATTAAAAATCGTTAAAGAATTTAAAACGCGGCGACAATCTTTTCTTGATACCATCAAAAGCCGAATCGCACATACCATACACATTACTGTATACGATATGTTTGTATCTGATACTGCTGATGCAAGCGAGAGGAAAATTTCTTTATTTAAAAAAATTCTGTTTGGCGCCCCATTTGCAATTTTTGCTTTTATTCAACATGGATTTCAATTATTAGAATTGCTCCCTGTGGCCAAGCCTTATTTCAGAATAGCCTCTCGAGGGGCTGCTGTCCTTGGTGATAGCAGAGGAATCATTAAAGAGCACAAAAAAACGCATACCATCAGTTATCTTACGCACGCCACTTTATTATTCTCAAATATTTTTTGCTTATTTATCTGTTTAAAAATTGCAGCCCTTGCTCCTATAGCTTTTCCTATCATTTTGCTTTTAAACGAACTCGCGACATTAGCGCGCTATGGTCA
>Ga0207134_1048_pt1 | contig 37805 bp, 32 predicted proteins | sample Alteio_BWMinHeat_12_FD_153527 | JGI IMG/M metagenome (GOLD analysis project Ga0207134, IMG submission 153527) | Enriched cells from forest soil in Barre Woods Harvard Forest LTER site, Petersham, Massachusetts, United States -... | ecosystem: Environmental > Terrestrial > Soil > Temperate forest >... | reverse complement strand
CTGCAAAAGCCTGACTCGGGATCGGTTCGCATCCAGGGTCAAGACATCACGGACTTGGCTCTCGACCGGATGGGCGAAATCAGGAAGAGAATGGGTTTTCTGTTTCAGCACGCCGCACTATACGATTCCCTCACCGTGCAGCAGAACGTGGCTTTTCCTTTGGAACATCATAGAAGGGAGATGTCGGGATCTGAGCTTGCCGGCCGGGTTGAGGAATTACTGGTGGAGGTGGGCATGGAAGATGCCCTTGAGAAAATGCCTTCGGACATTTCGGGGGGCATGCAGAAGCGAGTGGGGCTGGCACGGGCCCTGGCTTTGGAACCGGAGATTTTGCTGCTGGACGAGCCCACCGCGGGTCTCGACCCTATTAGTTCCGCGGAGATCGATGAATTGGTGCTCAAGCTCCAGCAGGAACATCACATGGCATCCATCGTCGTGACCCACGATCTGCACAGCGCGAAGACGATTGCAGACCGTCTGGCTCTGCTGAATGAGGGGAATGTGGTGATCGAAGGCAGCTTTGAAGAGCTCCAGAAGAGTGACGACGAATTCGTTCGGGAATTTCTAAAGCATTCGTAGGAGATTACATGTCGAGAGCGGCGCGATTAGGGGCTTTCATTCTAGCAACACTGGCAATTCTGGCCACTGGTGTCTTCATCATCGGGAGCAAGCAGTATCTTTTCAGCTCCACCTATCGACTAAAGGCGCAGTTCGACAACGTCGAGGGCCTGGACGCAGGAGGCGATGTACGGGTCGGCGGAGTGCACACAGGAACGGTGCGCAATATCGTGTTGCCTCACCAGCCTGGCGAAAAGGTCACCGTGGTCATGGATCTGAACAAATCGACACACGAGATCATCAAGCAAGATTCTGTAGTGTCCATTGAAACCGAGGGATTGCTGGGCAACCAGTATCTCGCGATTTCTTTTGGATCGCAAGGGGTCGCCGACGTACGCGATGGCGATACTATCGCCAGCCAGCCGCCACTGGAAATGTCAGACTTGCTGAAGAAGGCGAGCGGCCTTCTGGATGGTAGTCAACAAGCCATCGAGAATGCCACGAAGGCGACCGCGAATCTGGACTCAATCAGCGCCAAGATAGATCGTGGTCAGGGAACCGCCGGAGCGTTGGTTAACGACAAACAGCTCTACAGCAACCTGGAAAAGTCGACGAGCGCCATGCATGACACGATGATCCAGGCGAAAGCCGGGGCAACCGATTTCCAGGAAAATATGGAGGCTCTGAAACACAATTTTTTCTTGCGCGGCTATTTCAAGAACCGCGGTTATGAAGATTCTAGCGAGCTGGCAAAGGATGAAATCGAGCGGCTGCCGCAAGGCATTCCAGCCAAAACATTCACTTATTCGGTGAAGCGGCTTTTCGATAAGCAAGATTCGGCCAAGCTGAAGAACCAGAAATCTCTGAACGACTGTGGCCAGTTCCTGGCAAATAACCAGTTCGGGTTTGCCGTTGTCGTGGCGTCGGCTGGGATGGCAGGAGACAGCCAGAAGGATTTAATACTGACGGAAGCGCGCGCCATGGTTGTGCGCGAGTATTTGGTAGAGAATTTCGGATTCGACGACAGTCAGCTTAAAACTCTGGGCATGGGCAAGCTGACGGACGTGGACGTGAATTCGGATGGCGGCTGGGGTGCGGTGCAGATTCTTATCTATCCAGTTGGGACCGAGATTCCACCTAACAAACAAAACCAGGCGCGTACTGCATCCAAAGCAAACTCAGATCAACCGGTTCAGGCTTCTACGGCCCTAACCACGAAACCACAGTAGCGTTGCGGGTAACCAGTGAAAGCAGGGATTGTGTAGACAAGTCCGAGGGTTTCTTACCTATGATCGGCGCGCAGCATGATCAACTAGCGCGACAACCACTGCAAATTCATCGAAATTGGCATGTTTCCAGCATATGCGCAAGTGCTCCCCGCATCCTCATACGGTTCTCACAAATCGTTGCCCGCAAAGCATGGGAAGTAAGGAATCGTCTTTAAGAGCGTCTGCCGTCATGGCGCTTGTTCTGTGTTTGGGCTGGCCAAACGAAATCGCGGCCTATGCCGTCCTTGCGCACGAAGCGATCATTGACAGCGCATGGGACACCAACATACGCCGTATAAATTGGTTGTTAGTGATGCGAGGCCTGATGGGTTGCCCGTAGTTCCAAGTTGAAGAAGAAGTTTTGTGAACGGCAGACACCTACTTCCACCGGGTTATCGGCAGACCGGAAGGTGAAACTCCGATTCGAACTGCCGCTCGGTGTCCGAACTGGCAACCTATTCGTCTCTGTCGGAGGGTCAAGTTCGAATTGTTACACCTCAGGAACTAGAAGGATACTCACTGGCCAATTTTGAACTGCCGAGCATTTGTGGGCGACGTAGCATTCGACCTAATTCGAGAATGCAGTCGTGGGTCATGGAATAACGATTACTACGGTAACCCTTTGGGTACGATGGCGAACGGTCGCAACGCGGCCGGCACACTCTACACTGTAGGCGAGTGTCTTCTGCCAGACCAAGAATCCGTGAGCCCGATGGAAACGCGGTGGGGTAAACAATACGGACGATACGAGATCATCGCTGAGCTCGGCCGCGGAGCGATGGGAGTGGTGTACAAGGCTCGCGATCCCAAGATCAACCGGTTTGTAGCGGTCAAAACGATCTTGCTCGACGGCCAGAATCCGGAGGACGAGCGAGAATACCGAGACCGATTTTTTAATGAGGCTCAGGCAGCCGGTCGCCTGTTGCATCCCGGCATCGTTACCGTCTTCGATACAGGAGAGGACTCGGAGAGCCATACTGCTTACATAGTCATGGAGTACGTTGCAGGGCAATCTCTGGACCGACTCCTCTCGCAGAATACCAAGACGCTACCACTCAACACTGCCCTTCTGTTGGGTGAGGAACTGGCAGAAGCACTGGATCACGCCCACGCCCATGGCGTAATCCATCGTGACATGAAACCTGCCAACATCCTGGTAACACCTGAACAGCATGCCAAGATCGCGGATTTTGGCATTGCGAAGGTGAACCTTGCTCACCTGACGCTGGCCGGCCGTGCGGTTGGCACGCCGGCTTACATGTCGCCAGAACAGTTGGAGGGTGAGCCGGTGGATAAACGCTCCGACCTGTTCTCGTTAGGTGCGATTCTCTACCGAATGGTGACCGGCTACGGGCCTTTTCAAGGCAACAGTGCAACCACTGTTTGCTTCAAAGTTGCCAACCGTGATCCCGTTCGGGCAACCGCGCTCAATTCTGTTCTTCCCGCTGAGCTGGATGCCGTAATCGCACGTGCCATGGCCAAAGATCCTGCGGAACGTTACCAGCGCGGATTGGAATTTGCTCTCGATCTCCGTGAGCTGCGAGAACGAGCACAGGCAAAATCCAAAGGTGACAACCGTGCTTCTTTGCCAAAGGGAGAAGGCGTCGCTCGGTCAGACGGCGACACTGCGACCGACATTCTTTCGGCAAACCCTGTATCTGTTGGTTTCTTGGACACGCCGATTCACGGGGTGAGAAAAGTACCCTCATTCATCTCCCCAAAAGTCTTGCTCTGGTGGCGTATACCAGTGTTGCGCATAGGTCTCGCGTCCTTGATTGCGGCGATCATTCTGGGTTCTTTTGCCTTTCGCCAACGATATCCATCGCGGAGTTCAAGTCAGACACTTGCTCCTGTGGCTGTTGACGCGAGTGCAGGACCAGTTCCGGCAGGGAATCCCAAGAGCATCGACCGCAGTGATAGAAAGACATCCGATTCCACGGCGCCTTCTAAAGCCATCGCGGATTCTACCTTGAATATACGTATAGAACATCGCTTCTCGACTGCAAACCTTTCGCTGTGGATCGACGATAAGTTGGCTCTTGATCGTCCATTGCGCGGTCAGATCAAGAAACACTGGAATCCATTTCGAATGGATGTACGCGAAACTGAAACCGTCCGGCTAGCGGCAGGCAAACACCGTATCCGGGTTCGTGTGCGTTCCCCGCGAGACAAATACGAACAGGCAGCGACTGTCTTAGGGACTTTTACCAAGGACCACTCGACCATCTTGCAGATCAACTTCGAGCGCCAGGGAGGAGCCATGCGCTTGGCCTTGCGATAGTCGGTTCCAAGCTGGCGCGAAGAAAAAGCACTCCGGGCCTCTAGCGGCGTGTTTAAGGGGGTTCCGAACATGGAGATCACCCTATGAGCCGCCTTTCAGGTTTTCTCAATAAATCAGCTACTTGAATTTCATTCTCACTCGGCACTTAAGGAAAACGGCTACACAATGCCATCCATTGCGATCCTGAGTGAGGCTAAGCAACTCCACCAAGTAAGCGACCGTCTTGACACGCTGGCGCAGCAACATCCGCTCGTGTCAGAAGCTATTCTTCGCATCTCGGGAAGCATTCGTAGCACTGCCACGTTGTTGGAAGTACTGGTCGCGACCAAACTAGCCCCTACTCTCGGAATAGATTCCGCGAGCACCTGATTTGCTGATCGCTCGGATGCTGCGCTTTGGGGACTACGGCACGAAAGTTAGTCGTGAAGGACGACATTTAGAAGTGAGCTATGAACTTGCAGCCCGTCACCGCCGTAGTCAACGAAACCTAATTTTCTGAACCTGTTCATGAAGAAACTGACCCGCGACCGGGTAGTCCCGACCATCTCTGCAAGGGTCTCCTGACTGATCTTGGGGATTGCTGGCAACGGTACTCCTTCCTTACCGAATTGAGCAAGCAAGAGCAGTGTCCGAGCTAGTCTCTTTTCGCTGGAGTTGAAGAGTTGGTCAACTAAGTCCTCTTCGTAGCGGATGTTCCGTCCCAGCAGATACGCCACGAACAGATCGGAGAATGCGTGTTCCCGGTGGAGGGCAAGCACCATCGCTTTCTTGTCAATCTGCAGAAGTTCGCAGTCCGTCATTGCGATTGCAGATCCCATGCGCAACTTCTGTCCCGCTAAGCTACCTTCTCCGAAAAATTCTCGTTCACCCAATATCCCGAGGGTCGCTTCCTTGCCACTTTCGGATACGACAGCAAGTCGGACCTTGCCGGCTTGGATATAGAAGACAATGTCAGCTGCATCACCCTGGGTGAAGATAGTTTGTTTCTTGGGATAGGACACGACTTTCCGACCCTCGCTGATAGTGGCAAGAAATTTCCTAGGGTCAAAGTCGCGCTTCTTGTTGGCCGATTTGGCTGTTGGTGCCAAGAAGATTTCCCCCGGAGCGGAGATACACACCGAAGTATTTTGCCACAATCGCTACCACCAAAAGATGTTCACTTTTGCACACAATTGTTAAGAACTTCTGGGGTGCGTCTAATGACACTTGTGCTCTGGCTAATGCGTTTGAAATCAGCAATATTTGATCATTTTCCAGCTCTAACAAGCGTCCGGAGAGCCCTTGAGCAGTCTTGAAATACCACAAACCTTTGCACGGAAAACAGATCAGCGACTTCGATTCCGAAAGCGATAGTTAATGTAACCAGGCCACTACACTCAAAACCCCTCGGGCTTCTCCTCAATGAGCGTAATGGCGATGGTACGTCACCTACCTACTGCAATTGCTTCGGAATGGGCGAAGTGGATTGAAGCAAAAACGACAATCGCAGTTCCCACCAGAGAGTCGAACTTGGCGTGGCTGAATTTGGCCGGCCTAGACTAAGTGTTTGGCAAGCGCATCGCCAAGATGTTGCTTGTCCTGATCGTCCAGACTCCACCTGTGCTCATTTTCCGCAGTGGCGTGCATTACCCTAACATCCAGCCCGCGTTGAAGCGCCGAGACAAGGTCGTCCCTATTCAGCATGGGTGTAGCACTCACTTTCTTGTTACAAATACTGCAGTGGGATTGAAGCGTAAAGTGGGCTTTCGGTTCCGTCATTTTTCAACCCTCCGACGTGACAAGCCGCGATCTAGTCACAAAATAGAAAAGGCCGGATGCCAGTTGGGGTGGACGTGACATGTTCAAGTACAGAAGTCATAAAAAACTTTCCCCTCCATTGTTGTTTACATTTTTCCACTATTGATGAAAACGCTGTCTCCCGCGGATTTTTCCGGCAACCACAGGCGATAGCCGCCGAAGAATGCATTCCCATTTGCGCCCAAACGCGTTTTCGGCGGTAGTGTCTTGACCTTCTTCGCATTTCCACCTCCCAGCACAACGTAGTCCACTTCCAACGCCGACCGGAGTTCTTCTACGATGCGAACGACATACCGGCACCATTTCTCTTTTCCCATGCGCTTGAGACCTCTCAGTCCGAGGTAGTCTTCGTAGGTTTTTCCCTTCTTGTAACGGAGATGTGCTAACTCCATCGGTTCGACAACCCCACTCACGATCATCGCTGAACCGAGTCCGGTACCAAGTCCGAGAAAAAGCATCCGCCCTCCCTTGTATGACCCAACCGCCTGCATGGCGGCGTCATTAATTACCTTTACGGGACAGCCGAGCCCTTTGGCATAGTCAAACCCTACCCAACCTTTACCCAGATTGTATGGCTCGTGCATGGGCCTGCCGTGTACCACAGGTCCGGGATACCCGATCGCGGCGACGTCGTACGGCCAGTCGCTTGCTGCCTTCCTCACCCAGTTGCACATCAGCCGGGCTGTCATCTTTCGTCCCGATGCGACTTTCCGGGGCGTCTGCTGGCCGGTCGTCAAAATCTTCAAATGAGTCCCACCTACGTCGACTACAAGGACCCTCGGAGACATTCATTTCTCCTTCGTTGCGCCCTGATTCATGGCTGTGATCATAGCCGGTTGTGCTATTCGCACCGGGCAAACAAAACGCCCCAGACTCATCCGAGTCGTGGGGCGCTAGGTCGAACAGCCCTCCCCAGGGCTGCTCAATCTCAATCTACTAAGTGGCTCTGCCGTCGTGAGTGGCTCCATCAGGTCAGTGATCTTCACTTCAAGTAAAACGATCATGATATTGTCCAATTGGGATACAAATGAGCACTGGTCCTTGTGGAAACGTCGGTCGGCGCACCTCAGTGGAAGATCCCGACCATGTAAGCTATGAGCAGAATTAACAATATGGTGCCCAGCCCTATGCCTGCACCCCCGCCATAGCCCCAACGCCTATGACCATAGAATCCTCCACCGCCCCCTAATACCAACACCAAGATGATAATCAGTAGCAACATGTGCATCTCTCTTTCTTCTGACGTTAGCCCAGAAACGGAAGCAGGCAGAAGGCCACTACTCTCTGCCCGATACACAGAGCGCCTGTGCGCCGCAGTGCACTATTTCTCCAACGCCTTTTCAATCTGTCCCACTTTCTTTTGAACCTTGCCGACGAGTCTTTCATTTTGACCTTCGGAAGTCAGGTGGGATTGTTAATGACCTGACCCGCCTTTTCGTTACGGTGCCCTTAGCGCCTCTGATTTCTTCCCTTCGTGCCCTGGTTCATCTGATTTCTTCTCATCGCTTTGACGTGAGCGTAGATTCAGGCAAAAGACTGCCGGACCGGGAATAGGGAGCGTGACTCGCCTGACGGTCGTTCCGCTTCGGTCAAGTCCAGACCAGGGAAACGACAAAAACCTGGGCCGCTCTCTACTCCAGTCTGGATTCCCAATTAAGCAAGAATAAGAAACATCTCTGGGTGTGCCTGCTCACAATTGCTCACTATCGTAGGAAATCGCCTACAGCCAAAATCTGCCCCTGGGTGCGGATGATTGCCAAAGGGCTTCTGGTTCCCTTGCCTCGGTTGTTTGCCTCATCTGGGCAGGAGTCAGAAGACGTTTCCGAGTGAATCTGCGAAGCGACAGGTCAGGAGACAGGTAGTTCCAGGCCCTTGGGCAGGGCACGACCAAGAGATGCCAACGGGCCTATGAGTAGGACGATCTGTTCAACATTTGCACGCCGGGAAGAAAGGCTAAAAGTTAGTCACATTTGATGACATAGCCGAACCGCGCGGGTTGACCGGATTGATGCGGGCGGATTGGGGGTCCTGCTGAGCGTAAGGGAATGGGTTCGCTCTGGCGCAGTCCGGTTCAAGTTGATGAATTTCACAAGGAACGTCGAGCAGATCCTTGAACTCACCGACCTGCAGCGTATCTTCGAATTCTGCTCTGTACGCGACCTGCTTTGCCTACTGCACTGTGCCGCTTCCATGAAGTCTTGGAAAGACAGCGCACATCAGTCGCGGGAAAACAACAAGCCAAGACGGTCGAGTGGAAGGGCGGGACGACGTTTCGGTTGTACCGAGCGGGGATCATTTTGAGCTAAGAGCAGTCGTCTTTGCTCTGGAACGTCGTGAAGTGCGAGGGCGCGCCCTGGATATCAATTGGGGAGGAATCACGGGAGTATTTGTCTCTGGATGGGAGGAAGGCACGTTTGTTACCCTCCAGTTTTCAGTGCCTATTGTCACTGCCCCAATTTGCGTCAGGGCCTTTCTACGGAATCGTAGGGAGCATCGCTATGGATTTGAGTTCATGAATTTGAGCGCAGATGACCGCGAGTTGATCCGTCGCACCTGTGCTACCCTCGCTCTGCTCCAATCGGACTTGTCCCGCGATGGCGCATTTGGGCTCTTGTGCGTTCTTGATCGGCGCTGGATTGCCAAGGGGAGCTAGTCGTGGAGACGTGTCGCGTCGAGTCTTGCGTTCTCCACTCCAAGAGCATAAGTCTAGTTGTACAGCGATGCGCATGGATGGAAAGGTATGCATGGCGAAGAAGAATCAAGCTGCAGTGCAGCTTGGCCCAGAGGTGGAAAGGCGATGGCCAACAAGCTTACGCTTGAGCAGCGTAAAGAGGCGGCCGGCAAGGCTGCACAGGCTCGCTGGGCACAGGAGAAGAAATCTTGAACTCGGACGAGTTGCTGGCGGGTGCAATCTCGTGAATGGATGCCCGACGGAATAGAAGCCCCTAATCTCACGGCCAAGCGAGACACCATGAAGATGCCACTCTTTCGATGGGAAGACATTGACCACAACCTAGTGAGCTTGAGGCAAACCGACTTGGCCGAGGCGATGCAAGGTCAGATAGAGACGGATGAAAGGCGTATTCAGTTCGAGAATCGTGGCAATCTGAATAGCAACGCCGTACCCTCTCTGGTTCTGAAGATGAAGCAGGACCGTGCCGACGAGTTTGCTCGGAAGGTGTACGAGATCTATTGCGACGTCTGGCAAACGCAAGGATACGTAAAGTCCGCTTCTTTTGTGCGAGCCGTCTGTGTGCGGGGAATAGTACCCATGCTCCGAGCCCGAACCGGAGCGATTGCAGCCGCGTTCTCGATCTTCGCGACACGCACGAGTTTTCCTAGTGCGATCTGCAATGCCCAGCTACAGAGTCTTCGACTAAACATGCAAAGGCTGGAGAGCCGCTGGCGAAGGCACCTTGAAATCGAAGCGAAGGAATGTGAGCACGCTGAACGAACGAAGAATCTACATGCAATTTCGACCTCCTCGCACGAAAATCAGGATTACTCCAGCCTCGCACCTCATCCCAGAAACCAGGAGGCTTCCGCGAGCAAGGCACCTTCGCAGGCTCGTTTCCCGCCGATGCGTTCTTCAACCCCGCTCTCGGAGTTCGAAGCGACGGTCGGCAAGTTGATGGTAGAAGCCCGAAAGGAGTGCCAAACAAAATGTCTTCCGAAGACTGAAATCCTGAAAATTGCTGCTCTGCTCGACGATAAAGGCGTCCCGGTTAGGAGCAACCTCGAACGCGACGCGGCCGGCACCATGGCCGATTACAACCAGAAGCATCCCACGGCCCCGATAAAGAGTTGGAGAAATGCATTAGGTCACCCCAAATTTCGCCGTGCCGTTCGAAAGCGCTTCTCCAGAGCAGAAGACAAGTATAGGAAAGGGTCCGTCGCTGGCCCGTCCGCGGGAACTCCTCGGACAACTATCTAGCATCCACCCAATCCCTGCTGCACTCCGCGCTTCCCCACCTCTATTTTGTCCGCCGGACAAAATTCGGACAATCCTCAGCTTTACAACGAAACCGAGTAGGCCCTAGAGTACCGCCTACCTGAAACACGAAGATCACAGTTTAGCAAAACAGCCCAAACTGCAGTGGAGATTACTGAAGTGTGGGGGCGAGGGGCGGGACGACCAATAGGACTATGAAAGCGAATCCGGCAGACCCAAATCTAAGGCTGTCTGGAGTGACTGAGGCCATCCTCGAAGTCGGCCGGCGACGAAAGTCGCTTCTCTACCAAATGCGGGGTGCACTACAATCCGGGGATACCGAAAAAGTACTCAAGTTTGCACGACAACTATGCGGGCTAATCGATGAAAAATGTCCTCGAGTTAATTAGGGTCTCCACAGAGGCCCAAGCGGCCCAAAATCGGGCCTCAATTCCCGCGCAGCGGACGGTGAATCGGCGCACCTGTGCCCAATACGGGCTGGAGATAGTCAAATCATTTGAAATTTCGGACGTCTCCGGCGCTTCTGTCTTGCTGGCCCCGGCAATGCAGCAACTGTTGGCCCTGATGCAATCTCCGGACATCCACGGCGTTGTAGCACGCGAGTTCTCGAGGCTAATGCGACCGGACAACTTTGCCGACTATGCACTACTCCAAGCCTTTGTTGATTCGAAGACTGTACTGTATCTGCCCGAAGGACCCCTCGACCTGACCAGCAAGACAGGCCGATTGTTGGGCACTATTCGGGCCGCCATCGCAGGCATGGAGCGAACCGAAATTCTGGAGCGTGTCTGGACTGCGAAGGAAGAAAAGCGGCGCCGCGGAGAACTGGCACAAGGAAAAATCGTGTTGCCCTGGGGTGTAGGGTATGAGCAGGGTCGTGGTTTCTTCTACAAGTCTGAGGCGGAAAAGGTACGGGAGATTTTCCGGCAGTTCTTGTCCGGAAATCAGAGCTACTCGCAGTTGGCACGGCTTATCGGTGTTACACCGCGGGGCGTGCACGTCATCATGCGCAACCCAATCTGGACCGGGTGGAGGATTATAGACCAGAAACGGGACACTTCAGCGGCGGGTAGATACGTCAGCATCAACGGCCGGCAGGCAGACCGGCGCAAGATTGGTCGGGCCGCTGACGAAATCATCCGGTTGAAGGTGATCGATCAACCATTGGTTTCCGAGACAGATTTTCTCACGGTTCAGAAGGTCATGGACCTGAAGGAGAAAAAGCATTGGCGGAGCCGAACCGATTACGAGCATAGGTTCACCTATAATGGTTTTCTGACCTGTTCCGAGTGCGGAGAGACCATTCACACCGCATTGGCCCGTCGTGATTACTACGCTTGCAAGGGACGGCGAATAGACCATGCCTGCAACACGCGATACATGAGGAGGGAAAAGCTAGAGGCCATTCTCGACGGCCTTTTCTCTCATTGCCTGAGTACTCCAGAATTCTTGGAGGGATGTATTGACGAGCTGAAGCGTCGGTCTGAGAACGATGACTCGGTCAACCGGGTGCAGCGCCTGACATCTGAAATTGCGAGTTCGTCCCAGAAGCGCGATCGCGTGATTGACAGCTTTCTCGACGGGGTGCTCTCTCGGGAAGAGCGAGACCAACGGCTGGCAACGATCGACCGGGATATTCAGATAGCTCATGGCATGCTAATGCAGGAAAGGCCGTCGTCCCCGTTAGATATAGGTGTGCTAACCGAAGTGCTCGCTCCGCTTACTGAGTGGGACTTTTGGGACAGAGAACAAAAAAGGAGCCTACTCGCGGCTTTAGTGCCCGACGTGAGGGTTGCGGACTACAAAGTGGAGTCGCTGGGTCTCAACCCGACAATCTTCAGCAACGAAGATAGCCACAGGGACAAGGATTCATGGCAGCGGCAAGCATGAAACGCGCTGGAAACGTCAGCGACATGGCTGCGCGTGCAATGCACACTGTGCCATCTTCCAGCGGCTGACGCATGACTTCCAACACGTTGCGCGGGAACTCCGGCAGTTCGTCCAGAAACAGCACCCCATTGTGAGCAAGCGACACTTCCCCCGGCCGCGGCACAGCTCCGCCCCCGATCAGGCCAGCATCGGAGATGGTATGGTGCGGAGCACGAAAGGGACGAATGCCCACTAGCCCTGCTCCAGCATCGAGCACCCCCGCGACGCTGTGAATCTTGGTGGTCTCAAGCGCCTCCTCGAACGTAAATGGAGGAAGGATAGTCGGCATGCGCTTGGCTAGCATGGTCTTGCCCGAGCCCGGCGGGCCGATCATGAGGATGTTGTGACCTCCGGCGCAGGCCACCTCCAGCGCGCGCTTTGCGGTGTGCTGGCCGCGCACATCCTTGAAATCCACGAGAAATTGCTGGGCTTCTCCCAGCAAGCTCAAATGATCAATCTTGAGCGGTGTAATCCCGTTGCCCGTGTTGACGAAGCGGATCACATCGAGCAGGGACTTAACCGGATAGACGTCCACGCCACCAACCATCGCCGCCTCTTTGGCGTTGGACTCCGGAACAACCAGGCGTGCGATTTTGCGCCCGCGAGCCTCAATAGCGATGGGGAGAGCGCCGCGAACCGCGCGAACGCCCCCATCAAGAGACAGCTCTCCCACAAACAAGCAATCAGGCACTTCCTTTTTGTTGAGACCGCCGTAGGCACCCAGAATGCCCAGGGCCATAGGCAGATCAAAGCCCGACCCCTCCTTGCGAATATCGGCCGGCGCCAGATTGATCGTGATGTGGGTGGAGGGTATATCGTAACCGCAGTTTTTTAGCGCGGCTCGCACCCGGTCGCGGCTCTCGCGGACCGCTGCATCGGGTAGGCCCACGGTGTGGAAATGATCCTCCTGCGTCTTGATTCCGGATACGTCCACCTCGACTTCGATGATGCTGGCATTGATGCCATACACCGCGGCGCTGAGAGTCTTATAAAGCATAGGCGAGCCTGCAGGAGATGTGGCAAGGCCCGTCCGCTCAAGAGCTGGCCTGGACAGCTGAGTACAAACCAGGAATCTCGCTGCGTTTCGCCTTCAGACACCACCGTACTCCTTCCTGCGGCGAAACCATGGTGACGGCTGTCACAACAGTGTGTGATATCCGAACACTCGTCTCGCAATTTCGTGGGTGAACCAAAATACCCAACATGGTTTTGGTTGTGCACGCCGCCGTGGTGAACTACGATGCCGCTAACTACCAAGAACAATTCGACTTTGCGCCGCTCGAGTGTCAATGTTCAGAATTGAAGGAGCAGAATCTGATTGATGCCCGACCCGGAAAAACAACCCGATAGTCCTGCCGCTAAGAACCTGGAACAGGAGGAAGCGTGGCTGTGGCGTATCGCTTTGCTGTTCCTGGTCTTGTTGGCTACCGGCCTGGCGGCGGAGTCATGGGAACGGCTACAGAGTCTTCCCTACCATCTTGGCCTGATTTCCCTCGCCCTGCTGTGTGTGACCATCGCCTTCGCCGGGTTCGCCTACGGAAGAAGGAAGCGGGTCACGGAACTGAGAAATCTGGTGCGTGGACTGCAGGAGCGCGCCAGCACGCCCTCGGAAGAGCAACTCGACCAACTGGGACAGATCATTGCCCGTTCCCAGCGCAGTTTCAAGGAACTCATCGATTCCTTCGATGACGTCGCCTTTGCCGCGGGGCTGGACGGGACCCTGAAGACAGTCAATCGGCGACTGACCGAACTCCTGGGCATTCCTTATACCGAGGTTGTCGGTCACAGGCTGGAAGATTTTCTGGACGAGCCGAGTCGTGGAGACATGGACCGTGGGCTGGCCCGCTTCCTGGAGAAACGGCGCTGGTCAGGTCTGGTCAGTGTGCGGATCAAATCAAGGCCCCGCAGCCTATTTTTTGACTGTGCACTCCACGCCATCGTCAAAGGCGACGAAGTTATAGGGGTCAGCGTGCTGGCCCGCGATGTCACTGAGGAGCGCGAAAAAGAACGCCGGTTCACCGAACTGTTTGAAACCCTTCAGGAAGGAGTTTACTTCAGCACTCCGGAAGGCAAATTGCTGGATGCGAATGCCGCGCTGGTGCAGATTCTAGGATACGAAAGCAAAGAAGAATTGCTGGCCTTGGACTTCCGCGCTCTGAATTCCGATCCAAATCAGGGCCCAGTGCTGGGACGGACTGCCGATGACCAGGGAGTCATACGCACCCGAGAAATCATGTTGCGGCGCAAGAACGGAAAATTGGGTACCTTCCTCGACACTTCGCGGGCGGTATGGGACGCTTCGGGAAAAATAGTTCGATATCAGGGCACGCTGGTGGACGTGACCGAGCGCCGGGAAATGGAAAAGGAACTGCGCCGACAGGAGGAATTCCATCACTATCTGCTGGAAAGTTTCCCGGATCTGATCCTGGTGGTTGACCGCAACGAGCGTTACAGTTTCGTCAGTTCCCGGATCCAGGACCTGCGCGGCCTCCGGCCACAAGACTTGCTGGGCAAGAAAGTGGACGAGGAACCGGATCACTCTTCCGAGCTACTGACGTTGTGCCGGGACCTGCTCGCAGGCCGGAGAACGTCTGGACTCTGCGACTTCGGGGCCCGCCACCATGACGGTAGCTGGCGCAATATGCGGGCCACAGCCAGCCCGCTATTCGATGCGGAAAATAAACTGAACGGCGTCATTGTTTCCGTACGTGATGTCACGGTCGAGAAAAAGCTGGAACAGCAGATCATTCAAAGTGAGCGTCTGGCAGCTATGGGCCAGATGATTGGCGGGTTCGCGCACGAACTGAACAATCCCCTGACCGGAATTCTCGGCATGTCCGAATTGTTGCAAGAAGCCGGCCTCTCCGACTCGGCGAAGAAGCAAGTCGAGATTCTGCAACAGCAGGCACGGCGGGCTGCAGAAATTGTGCAGAACCTCATGTACTTCTCCCGCCCGCCTGCGCCGGGCAAGACCTCCATCGACTTGAGTGAACTGGTGCAAAGAACTCTGCACCTGCATGCCTATTCCCTGCGCAAAAGCAATATCACCGTTGATTTTTTGAAGGAACCATCACTGCCTGCGGTGAGCGGGGATGCGCACCAGTTGATGCAGGTGTTTTTAAACCTGATCCTGAACTCGGAACAGGCCATGCGCGAAGTGCGGGACCGCGGGACTTTGCGCATCCGCCTGGAGAAGAGGCCGAAATCGGTCTCAGTCATCTTCCAGGATGATGGGCCAGGCATTCCGCCGGACATCCTCCCCAATATTTTCGACCCCTTCTATACCACCAAGCGGCCGGGTCGCGGCACGGGGCTGGGCCTCAGCATCTGCAAAGCAATTCTGCGTGAACACGGCGGCAATGTGGATGCCGCCTCAGGGCCGGGTGGCGGTGCGATTTTTACCGTGACTTTGCCGGTGGACTCAGTAGTTACAAGCCCTCCAGTTGGCCCCTAACGTGTTCGTCCTTCCCGACTAATGCTTCGCCCACTAACGCTTCACCAGGAAATTCCGTCGTATCCGCGACTCTGAAGGGAATCCGAAAGTACACCTCCACTCCGTGACCGTCCACTTCGCGGATCTCTGCGGTGTGGCCAGGGCCATAGATCTGCTTCAGTCTTTCTTGCGTATTGCGCAGCCCGATGCCGATATTACGCCAGGCCTTGGATTCTCCGCATTGTTCCGCCAGATCATTGCGTACGGACACTCTCAGTTCGCCATTCTCGCGTCGCGATTGAATTCTGAGATCCCCTCCGCTGACCATCTTCGATATGCCATGGACTACCGCATTCTCCACCAAGGGTTGCAGGATAAGGTAAGGAATCTGAGCGTCCAGGGTCTCTTCGGCGATGTCCATCCGGATGTTGAGACGATTTCCCAGTCGATGCTGCTCGATATTCAGATACTTGCCCACAAAGTCGAGCTCACTCTGCAATGTCGTTTGCTGATTTTCCATGTTGTCCAGAGCGGATCTCAGAAGGTCTCCCAGCTGGGCCATCATCGCGTCTGCCGCGTTGACGTCAAATTCCATCAGCGCGGAGATCGATTGCAGCGTATTAAACAGGAAATGGGGGTTGATCTGGCTACGCAGGAATTGCAACTGGGTTTGCGCTAGCTGGGTATCCAGCTGCGCCGCCCTCACTTCCCGTTCCCGGTATCGCTGATGGTAAGACACCAGGTGGGCGATGGCCACGATCACGAAATAAACGCTTTGGGCATCATTGAAGAGGTCATAGATTGTAATACCAATGACTTTTTTCACGGTGACGGTTAACCAATAACTACTAAACCAGCCTGCGGGGACGAAGAAATACCCAAAGACTACCCCGCCAAAACTAATTAAAACCGCGGCCCCCAAATGGAGGAACCCGTTTCGAAGCCATTGCTTGCGAGAAAACGGAAATCGAAGCGCCAGCCAATAGATTGCTGGTGTGGCAGCGGCCCAGTAGGTAAAAACAATCAAGCGATTTCCCAGGAATGGTAAAAAAGCCCGAGGGTGGTCCTCTCCCCACTGCAACGAGTAATAAGCGACAGTCTCACCCAACGCCATCAAAGGCCACACTATGAAGCTGATTGCCCAGATCCATTTCCAGGGCGCCTCACTCTGGGGGGGGGGACCACTCGCCGCCAGTTTCTGGGTGCCGGACTTCGGGCCCACTGAATCAGTGGAACCACTAACCGGGAAATCTTGATCCAGATGGTTCATGACAGACTTTTCCATTCCTAAAGGCGGTCGAACAATCTTTGCAGCGACGCACGATAACCACGACTACAGGAAAGCTCTCTTCCGTTTTTCAACATCACCACATACTCACCGCTATTGCACGGCAAGAGCTCTTTGATTCTCGTGACGTTCACAATGATCGAGCGATGAATCCGTACGAATGCATCCGGGTTCAGCCGGCTGGCAATGTTCCCAATGCTCTCGCGGGTTCGATGGGATTGTCCCCCAGCGTGTAGGACTACATAGTTCGATGATGCCTCAATCCAGTCAATATCTTCCACGTCCAGGACAACAATCCGACCCCCAGTCCGTACCGCCAGGCGATTGTCTCGGGGACCCTGTGCTCCAAGGTCTCCCAAGAGTTCCAGAACCCGCCCGGCAAGTTGATTGCGCTGAGCTTTTTGAATTTCTGTACGAACTCTCGCCAGTGCGGAATGAAGCCGTTCGCGGTCGAATGGCTTGAGCAGATAGTCCAAAGCATGGGCTTCAAAAGCTCGGATTGCGTACTGGTCGTAGGCAGTGACAAAAACTACGATTGGCATCTCCACGCCAGAAATGGACCGGAGTACCTCGAAACCGTCTCCACCGGGCATCTGCACATCCAGGAGCAATAGATCCGGACTGCTTTTTCTGACTGCGGCAACGCATTCCTTACCGTCTGCGCATTCGGCGACGATTTCAACGTCCGGAGCTGACTCCAGGGCAACTCTTAGCTTCTTCCGTATGAGATGCTCGTCGTCGGCGATGATCGTACGAATCATGCGAGTCATGACGGTATGATTGCTATGGGTTTCTATGGGCAGCCTGCAGTCCAGCAAAGAATAACGAAGGGACTCACTTTTTCTGCCCCTCCGCATCCAGGTTCAGCGCAGGTTTCAACTGTCCACGATGACAGGTCGTGCAATTGACGATGGGGTCTCTGTCTTTCAAGCCGTCGATGTTCCTCAGCAGTTCGAGGTTGATGGTGTGTGCCATCTTCGACATGTCGCGCGCAATTTGTTTCGGTACCTTGTCGTCTTTCTCCCACTGCCCAGGTACATGGCAATGAACGCAACTCGTACCTAGAGACCGGCTATAACCCATCTGCATGATCTTTAACAACCTGCCCGCAGGTACGCCGGTCAAGATTTTGATGTTTTTGAAAACAGCTTCTGCTGGCTGCTCTTCCTTACCCACGATCTGTTTTTCTAGCTCAGCAACTTTATCTTCATTGAACTGCTTGATTGCTTCTGGCGTGGAGGGTTCAGCCGGAGGGCCCGAAGGCTTGGCTTCCTGCCCATAAGCAAGTGCGCTCCCGAGCAATATTGCCAACACCGCCGTTGACCCGATTCGCAGTTTCAAATCGCCCCTTCTTGTACCCGTTCTATCCCTATTCCTCCGATGCTTATCCCTGCCCGAAGGGTGCCCTGCCCAATTGCGTAAACCTGCACTATAGCAAGGCCCCGGCTACACCAGAGGACGCTGCCGCGAATACACAGCTTTCAGGGACGAATAGATAGTCTTATACGGACACAGTGGCGAGGAAAGTGCTGCTAGCTATGCCCATCCTTCCTCGCGGAAAGATGGGGTAGCAAGGCTCGTAAGGGGAGTTACTGCTTACCGTTCCACTGCCATGGCCACTGCATTTCCGCCCCCCAGGCAAAGGGCCGCGATCCCACGATGGACATCGCGCCGGATCATCTCATAGATGAGCGTAACCAGGACCCGCGCACCACTGGCGCCAATCGGGTGCCCGATAGCCACCGCGCCGCCATTCACGTTGACTTTATTTGGGTCGAGACCAAGCTCGCCCATCACACCCAGCGCCTGCACTGAGAAAGCCTCGTTGAGTTCGTACAGGTCAACATCTTCATTCTTCCAGCCAGTCTTTTCCCAGATCTTGCGGACCGCCCCCACCGGTGCCATCATCACCCACTTCGGTTCCACGCCACTCGTCGCCTGGGCAACGATGCGGACCATCGGCTTAGCACCGATTTCCTTGGCCCGTCTTGCACTGGTGACCACGACGGCAGCAGCGCCGTCGTTCACTCCCGGCGCGTTGCCCGCAGTTACGGTGCCGTTTTTCTTGAAGGCGGGCTTCAGCGAGCGCAGCACTTCGATGGTCGTGTCCTCGCGCGGAGATTCATCCTTGTCGAAGATTATCGGCGCCGCACCTTTTTTCTTTGCTGGCAACTCAACGGGTACGATTTGGGACTTGAAGCGGCATTCTTTGATTGCCGCAATCGCCTTACGATGCGAGTTCACCGCGAACTCATCCTGCTGCTCGCGAGTGATGCCGTATTTCTCCGCAACGTTCTCCCCGGTGATTCCCATGTGGTAGTCGTTGTAGATGTCCCACAGTCCATCGTTCACCATGGAGTCGATCACTTGCGCATTGCCTAGGCGATAACCCTTGCGTGCTTGAGGAAGTAAGTATGGTGCGTTGGTCATGGATTCCATGCCGCCGGCCACAACCATGAAACTGTTTTCGGTCTGAATCGCTTGCGTCGCCAGCGCGATTGCTTTGAGTCCTGACCCGCAAACTTTGTTTACGGTCATGGCACCTACCTCCGGCGAGAGACCACCGAAGATTGCTGCTTGCCGTGCGGGGTTTTGACCGAGCCCCGCGGAAATAACGTTGCCCATGATGCACTCGTCGATTTGCTTGGCATCCACTCCGGCGCGCTTCACCGCTTCGCGAACTGCAATCGCGCCCAGCTGTGGTGCGCTCAACTCAGACAGGCTTCCCTGAAATTTCCCCACCGGTGTGCGGCAACCAGAAATGATAACAACCTCGTCGAAAGCAGCCATTTATGTACTCCTGCGAATTATTTCGTACAACTGAATTATAGATGTGCGGAAAGAAAAAAAGTTGAATTCAGTTCAGATGCCTTGATTTCTGAGGGCAAACCACTACTGCCAACTCGGCAGCCATTCAAGTTCGTGAATCACCGCCAAGTTAATTTCCAGGGAGCAAAAATCTGTTCTCGAGGAAGCAATCGAATCAAGTTGCGTGATAATTTTCTCTCCCGGGAGCGCATGAGTGACTTTGGTACAGGGGTCACACGCCCACTTCATGTCATTTTTTTCTTGACATCACTTTTCAATGACTCTATACATCAATCAGTTGCAACAAACGACCGTTGCATTTCAAGTCCATGAAAAATGGAAAGGGAGAATAGATCAAATGGCAACCAAAAAGAAAGCAAAGAAGGCCGCAAAGAAAAAGCACTAAGAGCCTTCACCAAAGTAAAACCCACGGGGACGCGAAAAGCGTCCCCTAAGTTTTTGTGGGATGAAATTACGAGGAGGGAGAATACCAACTACGTGGTCTTGGAATAGACGCGGTTCTCCGTTGCCGGACAAAGACTCCGGTACGCACAGAACACGCAATGAAAGCCGGGTTTAGGCTCGAACCTTCCCTCCGCCACCTTCTGGGCCACATCTTGCACCTTCAGCTTGGCCTCTTCCAACTGCGACACGGTACGCAGCGTGACCACCGAAGTGTTCTCCTGCAGATTCTGAAAGACTAGGCGTTCGGAGCGGTAATCCCATTTCTCGCGTGCCGCCAGCGCGTAGATCGTAAGCTGCAAGCTTTCATCGGCATCCTCCTGAACTTGAGGCCGGCCGGTTTTATAGTCCGTAATCACCACCTGACCGTCGGGCTGTCGGTCAATCCGATCGATCCTTCCCACAACTGTGGTCTGCCCGATTTTGATTTCAAAGAATTCTTCGGTGTGGAGCACTTCGGGCAGGGGGCCACGGCGGCAAGCGGAAAGAAATTCCTTCAATTGCTGTGTTCCCTGTTCCATGTACAGGTCGTGCTGGTAGCGCTCTTGTATTCCTGCTTGTGCGAGATCAGTGCGCAGCAATTCGACGACCTCCTCGTCCGGCATAGGCCGCTCGAAGCGGATCGAATCAAAATACGCACGGAGCACACGGTGCATGGACGCACCAAACTGCATCGCCGCGGGAACGTCCCCCGGGATTCTCCAATCCCGTTCCAACTTGAACTGCAGCGGACAGATTTCATACCGCTGCACTGCGCTCGCGCTGAGTCTGGTCCCCAGACCAGGAGATGGCGGTATCGAAAGCCACTGGGTAGTGCGAGACACCGCTCCCGCCGTCGGCTCCTGACCGAAAATTTCCACCTGGAACGCGCGGGCCGCCCGCTGCTCCATCCATCGTCCCAGACTTGCATCCTTCAACAAATCGCGCAGAAAACCAGGCGGAGTCGGATCCTTCTGGCCTTTGCCACGGCGGGCGTAAATGGTAAGTGCGTCGCGGGCCCGCGTCATGGCCACGTAGAACAACCGCCGCTCTTCCTGCTCATGCAAAACTTTGTCTTCCTGCGTAGCCACCGAATCGGGATCGCGCAGCTCACGGGGAAACTCCACCAGTGATTCCTTGAACGACGCAGGGAACGAAGGAGAAATTGCCCGAATAATAAATACCTGATCAAACTCGAGCCCTTTGGCGGCATGGGGAGTCATCAGCCGGACTGCATTATCATCGCGTGATGGTGGGAGACTGATCACTCCACCCGCTTCTCGAAAATAGTCTAGGTACTCAATCAACTCCGCAAGTTCCCCAGTCTTGATGATCGGCTTCGGCTTTTCCTCCCACCTCCTCACAAAATCAAGGATCGCGACATTCGGAGGGGAAGTACGATCCAGGGCAAATCGCCGCATGACAATTTCCAGCGCGGCACCGCCGCCAATTTTCTTTCTGGCAACCTCATCTCGTGCCTGCTGCAAGGCTTCGAGCACCGCAGCTCCGCCTTGAATCTTGCCCAGCACTGCCGCCATGCCAGCGTTTTGACCCTCCCGGGGAAGGGCTTTCATCCCATTGCGCAATTCTTCGGGATCAATCGTGAACTGAGGCAATGCGGCTACCCGAAACAAGCTGGCGCTATCGTTCCCGGACGCCACCGCCCGCAAACACGCCACCAGGTCGCGTGCTTGCGGCGTATCCATCACGTCCATGTTTTCAATGGAGAAGGGCACGCCCTGCTCCGCCAGTTCCACCGCCAGTTCGTTGCGATGTAAATGCTGGCGATACAGCACCGCGAACTTTCCCCATTTGCAGCGCAGCTGTTTCTGTCGCTGCCTAATGGTCGTGACCAGATCGAAGCTCTCCGCTTCCTTGGCGTTTAGCAGCACGACCTCGACCGACGCAGAGTTCGATTCCCTGCCCTCCCGGACTGCGGCCTCGTCGCGCGCTGAAAGCAGCGGCGAACGACGGTAGCGCAGAATCGAATTTTGCTTGGAGAAAACATCAGGGTTCTTAGCGATGTGTACGTGGGCGCATTTCAAAATAGCTGTGGTCGAGCGCTGATTCTTTTCCAACACGACCAGCTTGGCACCGGGAAAATTGTGCTGAAAAAGATCAAACGCTCCGCTTGAAGCGCCTCTAAAGCGATAGATCGCCTGGTCTGGATCGCCGACCGCAAACACATTGCATTCCTCACCCGCCAAATACTGAAGAATCTTCACCTGGGCAAAATTGGCGTCCTGAAACTCATCCACCAGAATGTGGCGAGCGTGCTCCCGTTCTCTGGCTAGCAATGCCGGATCCTGCCGCAACAAATCGTAGGCCCGAGTGATCATGTGGCCAAACGTGCCTAAATTGTCTTCCTTCAGCATGCCTTCGACGGCTGTGAACGCACCTGAAATCTCCCGGCATCGCTCCAAGACCTCCTCAGCCGACAGTTCGCCAGCATGCTTCGACTTGCAGACACGCGGAACCGGCAGTTCCCCCCGCTCCAACTGCCGGACGTACTCCGCATATCTCTCCGGCCCTACTAGTTCGTCCTGGCAACGCCGCATGAAGTCGAGCAGGTCTTGCAGAAACTTACCCACATTCGCCGCGCGCACGAAATAGTTCAGGTGCAGGTCCCGAATTCGACGCCGCAGATAAATCCACAAGTCGGCGTCATCCAGCACCCCAAACTGCCTGCCGTTGCGAATGAGAAGGTTATTGCAATAGGCATGGAAGGTTGCGACCTGCAGAAGCGAGACATCCCCGCCGATCTCCGCTTGAACCCGTTCCTGCATTTCCCGCGCAGCATTTTCGGTGTAGGTAAGGGCGAGAACTTCATCAGAACGAGCGTGACCTTGCTGGACCAGCCGCGCGATCCGTCGGGTGAGCACCGTAGTCTTCCCGGTGCCAGCACCAGCGACCACAAGCATGGGCCCGTGCACATGCTCGATGGCTTCGCGTTGCCGTTCGTCAGCTTCGAATGGACGTGGCGCAGGGATTGGTTTAAGCACAGCCATTAAGCAGGAGAATATCAGACCGACTTGAGGATATTTTTATCAGAATGTGTGGCGCTGGCGCCCCCGCCAGCGGATCTTTCAGTTCACTCGATCCCATGGGGAAAAGCCAAGCATCGATTCCTACTCCACTAACTCGGCCAGAACCACAGCCAAGCCGGCAATTGCCGCCGTCTCAGCACGCAGGATTGTGTCTCCCAGCGACGCCGCCCTCCAGCCTGCCGCCTGAAATAATTTCAACTCGGCCTCGGTCCATCCGCCCTCTGGACCAAGGGCAAGAATAACTTTTCCCTCGCCCCTACGAGAACGAACAACATCCTTCAACATCGTGTCTGTCTCAACCTCGGAAAGCAAAATACGCATACTGCCCGGCAACGCTACCGCCGCCTTCAGCTTTACGGGCTGAGAAACTTCCGGTGGTAAAACCCGGCGTGACTGTTCTACCGCCTGCCGGGCAATCCGTTGCCAGCGCTCCACGCGCTTGGACGCAGCAGCAGCTAGATGGGCCTCAGTACGATGCGCGATCACGGGGACAATCCGCGCTACTCCCAGCTCGGTACACTTCTCAATCGCCCATTCCATGCGGTCAAACTTGAAAATGGAAATTGCCAGGGTAACGGGATGCGAAACAGGTGCGGCGACTTCTTCACCTAAATCAAACTCTACGCGATCGTCTGCGATCGAAATGATCCGGCCCCGGTAAATCTTGCTCTCCGTCGCTATGTCAAATTCCTGGCCTACACGCGCACGCAGGACACGGGCCAAATGCTGTGCATGTTCACCTAGAAGAAGCGCGCGATTCCCTGAGACCTGGTCAGCAATCCAGCGGCGGCGCGTCATTCTCCGGTTCCCAGTTGCCAGACGGGGAGTACCTCCGCACCAAGCGGGATACGGTATAAGAGGGAATACTTGTGAAGCTTTTCTAGATCATTCGGAAGCGAGGAGCGATTTCGGCTTCTGATATTCGCCTCGCAAGCAGAGGGAGAATTCTCAAAGAAACGCCAGCGAAGCTTCACGCCTGGAACTTCCACAAAAAGGACGCTCTCAGCCTCCGCACGAGACTCTGTCTTGCAGAAGTCGATGTCGGCTACAGCACACTTGAGGCCATCGCGAAGGGCACTTACTAGGGCACCAAATTTCCTTGACTTGCGAAATGCCGAGCAGTCGTCAACAGCCTCGGCCTTGTAGTCGTCAAAGACTAACCAACCATCTCGATGCATCTGACACAGGTGAGTTGTCTTACCACAACCCGGAAGCCCTGCCAGCAGGATGACATTCTGGTTCATGTGAGAACCGGGTAGCTAGAACTTTTCTAACCGAAGATATCTTTCACCTTGCCCAGGATCGTCCGACGCTGCGGCTTGTTCTCTACTCGAGTCAAGCCGTCCAATTCCTGCAGCAGCTCGCGCTGACGCTTGTTGAGTTTGCCCGGAGTCTGCACACGAACCTCGACAAACAGGTCGCCTTTCCCGTGCCCATTCAGCACCGGTACGCCTTTGCCGCGCATGCGAAGCGTTGTTCCTGACTGCGTCCCTTCCGGCACTTTCAGCGTGTGCTCACCTTCAAGTGTCGGCACGTGAATCTCCGATCCCAACGCTGCCTGAACAAACGAAATCGGGATAACACAATGCAGATCATTTCCTTCACGCTCGAAGAAAGGATGTTCCTTCACGTGCAATACAACGTATAGATCGCCCGCCGGTCCACCATAGGCCCCAGCTTCCCCAAGTCCCGTGAAGCGAATGCGTGTTCCATCCTCCACACCAGCCGGGATCTTGGCATCCACCGTCTTCTGACGCAGGATCCTGCCTTCGCCTTTGCACTTGGGGCAGGGATCGGTGATGACGCTGCCCACTCCCTGGCAAGTAGGGCAAGTACGCGCCATGCTGAAAAAGCCCTGCTGATAGCGCACTTGGCCACGTCCATTACAGGTACGGCAGGGGACCGGCGCCTTGCCTGCCGCCGCGCCCGAACCGCGACAGGACTCACAGCTCTCATGCCGGCGGACCGTGACCGTAGTTTCCTTGCCGAAAAAAGCTTCTTCGAACTCCAGGTGGATGTCTTCGCGCAAATCAGGACCACGTTGCGCCCGGCTGCCCCGACGTTGACTGCCTCCGAAAAGATCGCCGAAACCGAAAAAGTCCCCAAAAATTTCGCTGACGTCCTGGAACACTGTGGGATCGAACCCCGCAGCTCCCGCCCCACCCACACCGGCGTGCCCGAAGCGGTCATAAGCTGCGCGCTTGTCGGCATCCGCAAGCACCGCATAGGCTTCGCTGCATTCTTTGAATTTTTCTTCCGCGTCAGGATTGTTCGGATTGCGGTCGGGATGAAACTGGAGCGCCAGTTTGCGATAGGCGCTCTTAATCTCCGCTTCGGCGGCCTCCCGTGAAACCCCAAGCACTTCGTAGTAATCGCGTTTTACGTTGCTGGCCGGAATAATCTAAATCCTTTCAACTTCTTCTCTATAAAATTATGACTGCCACGCCAACCTCTACTTCGAGTTGCGTGCCACCTTCACCATCGCAGGACGCAACAGGCGGTCCTTCAATTTGTACCCGCGCTGCAGTTCCTCCAGAATTTGATGATCGTCTGCTTCTTTTGTATCCACCATTTCGATGGCCTCATGGAACCGGGGATCAAAAGGCTCTCCCTTTGCCGGGATGGGGCGAAGTCCAAGTTTCCCCAATGCATCCTGCAACTGCTTGTAGATGAGTTCGACACCGCCGCGAAAATCTCCCACCTGCGTTGCATTGGTTTGCAGAGCTCGCTCAAAGCTATCCAGAATAGGGAGTAACGCGCGGATGGAGTCTGTCAACGCGTAGTCACGGAAATCTTGCTGTTCGCGAGCCGCACGCTTGCGCGCATTCTCGAACTCCGCTTGCAGCCGGGCCAAACGATCCACCAGCGTGTCTCGCTCGGTGCGAAGTTTTTGCAACTCGCTGCTTTCGGCGGAGACCTGCGCCTGTGCTGCCGGCAAATCCTCCATCGCGTCGTCCGATGCAGGCAATTCGTGATCCGCATCAATTCGCACTTCAGTCTCCGATTTTCCGTTGCCTCTAGCCATGATCTTTCCCGGAAATACTTATTCAGGTTCGTTGAGCATCTTGTCAAACATGCGGGCAATGTAGGAGACCGCAGTCATGGTGTGTTCATAATCAATGCGGGTCGGGCCAATGACGGCAAGCGACCCCATGACTTCCCCACCAACCCGCGCGGGCGCTCCGATAAGTACAAAATTCCGCATGGAAGGCAGAGCCTGATCCAGCCCAATCACCACCCGGACCGCTTCCTGCTTGGCATCGAGATACGCGCTCAGCAGTCCTACGATCTTCTGCTTTTCTTCCAGCGTCTTTAGCATTTCCTGCAAACGCTGACGGTCCTGCTCCCCCGCAACCAGATTCGATGCACCTTCCACAAAAACCATCTGCGCGTTGTCATCCGCCGCCAGAGCACCCTGTTTATACAACTGTTCTACGGACACCATCAACGAATCGTATTCGCTGCGCTCTTGCTCCAGACGTCGGGCCAGTTCCACACGCATGGCCTCCATCGTCCAGCCCCGAAAATTGTCGTTCAGGAACCGGGCCGCAGCATCCAGGTCGGATTGCGAAATGTCGAGACGTAAAACCCGGTCTCGCACCAGACCCGACCGCGTGACCACGACCGCCAAAACCTTCTGGTCGCCTAAGCGGGAAAAGTAAACATGATCCAGCGCATTCTTCGGCCCTCCGATGGCGACCGCAACCCCAACATTGCGCGAGATCAGCGAGAGCACATGCGACGTGCGCTCCATAAATTCCTGCACATCCGACACTCCATGGAACGACTCCTGAATCATTCCCTGATCTTCGCGCGACAACCTCGCATTCCCCGTGATTTGCTCGACGTAATAACGATAAGCTTCGGTGCTGGGCACTCGTCCCGCGGAAGTATGCGGCTGTTCCAGAAAACCCGAATCGGCCAAGTCCGACATCACATTGCGAATCGTGGCAGGACTCAGCCCCTCGCGACTGGCTCGCGCCAGAGTGCGTGAGCCTACGGGTTCTCCAGTGGCAATAAACGTTTCCACAATGGCGGTGAGGATTTCGCGTTCCCGTTCCCCCATTTGAGGTGCTGGTACCATAGTCCCCTTGTATCACATTGAGTCAGCAGGCCGGCTCGCCCTCAGTGCAACAAGGCAAGGCTACTTTACATAAGTTATTTAGATGCAACACTTACGGTGTAGGATGTAATACTATCGCTGCTTAGATTTTAGGAAGCGAAGCAGACTTCTGTCAAGCGTTAGCACTCTCCGTCTGAGGATGCTAAAACGTCGGGCTAGTAACTGAACGCGACTCTCCATAGCATTTCGTTGTACAGCTAAGTCATGACAAGGAAAGCTCATGTTGTCGTCGTTGGCGCGGGGGCGTTCGGCGGATGGACATCTCTCTATCTTTTGCGTAGCGGAGTGCGAGTAACGCTGCTCGATGCCTGGGGCCCAGGCAATTCGCGATCATCCTCTGGTGGAGAAACTCGCATCATTCGTGGCACCTACGGCCCCGATCAGCCCTACACGAAAATGGCGGCCCGGGCGATGCACTTGTGGAGCGAGCACGAGAAACGATGGGACCGCCACCTTCTGCATCGCACCGGAGTGTTGTGGATGTGCACATCCAGCGACGACCGCTTCGAACGTGCCTCCCTACCTCTCCTGCGCGAAGCCGGCATCCCGTATGAAGAGTTGTCTGGAAAAGAACTTGCGCAACGCTGGCCCCAGATTCATAGCGACGATGTTCGCTGGGCCATTCATGAGTCTCAGAGTGGTTTCCTGACTGCGCGAGTCGCGTGCCAGACGGTGGTCGAAGGCTTTGTCGAGGAAGGCGGCGAGTACAGACAAATCGCCGTATTGCCGAATGACCTCGAAATGGGCGTGCGAGATGGCCTAACCCTTTCCGATGAATCCAAACTCATAGCTGACCAATACGTTTTCGCCTGCGGTCCCTGGCTGGGCCAGCTCTTTCCGGAGACCATCGGCAGATTGATTCGCCCTACCAAACAGGATGTTTTTTTCTTTGGCCCACCCGCCGGCGATGATCGCTTCTCTGCCTCTAACCTGCCAGTCTGGGCTGATCACCGCGACCACTTCATCTACGGCATCCCCGCTAGCGATGGCCGTGGATTCAAAGTTGCCGACGACACCCGTGGCCCAGTGTTCGACCCCACATCAGGAGAACGCGCCGCAAGTGAAGACGGACTGCAGCTGGTACGCGATTATCTGGCTTTCCGTTTCCCCGCGATGAAAAGTGCTCCACTCATCGAAACCCGAGTCTGCCAGTACGAAAACACTCCGGACAATCACCTGATCATGGACCGCCATCCCGCCGCAGAAAATGTCTGGATTGTCGGCGGAGGCTCTGGCCACGGCTTCAAACACGGCCCTGCTGTAGGGGAGATGTTGGCGAAGTGTGTGATGGAACACAAAGAGGCCGACCCGGCTTTCCGGCTCGCCCGGTTAAAGTAAAACTGTTGACTGTGTGTACCAGTAAGGTAAGATACGTCCCGCAGGTGAGCAGTACTCGTCCTGCTCGCCCGCTTGCACCGCATTCTTTCGAGAGGAAGCCGTATGCGAGGTCTGACTCTGGTACTAATTTTGGCGTGTCCCCTCACGCTTGTGACCGCGCAAAACAGCGCGGACGGCCCAATCACGGAAAAAGCCCAGAAGACCTACAAAGAGGCCTTGGAGGCAGTGCACAAACACAGCCTGGAGGACGCGCTGGGAAAATTCAAGAAAGCGGACAAGGAAGACGGCGGACACTGTTTGGTATGCCGGCAGATGATGATCAAATACGGGTTGGAACTCCACGACTGGAAGACAGCTGAGACCGCTGCGCAAGAGATCTTGGCAGATGCCAAAGACGACAAGCACGTAGTCCTTGCGCACTACACGCTCGGAGTCGTGCTCATCCGACAAGGGATGGAAAAACACAAGGACGATTTCTTTTCTCGTGCGCACGAAGAAATGAGTAAAGCGGCAGGAGGACCTGCCCCGCTTCCGCAAGCACTTTTTGCTGATGGAAAGGCACTGTCCTATTTGAAGCAGGACGATGCAGCCAAAGCGCGATTCGAACAGTTTGTGAAGTTGACGCCAGCCGATGATCTGGACCATCAGCGTGCGTTGCGATATATCGAAGACCCCGAATTGGCGCGAGCCAGGATGGCTCCCCCATTCGCGCTCACTACGACAGACGGTCAGAACATTGCACTCGACGACTTAAAAGGAAAAGTTGTTCTGATTGATTTCTGGGCAACGTGGTGCCCGCCATGCCGTGAAGCCTTGCCTCATGTCCGAAACATTGCCAAGAAATTCCAGGGGCAGCCACTCGTGGTTCTCAGCGTTAGCCTGGATTCCGATGAACAAAAGTGGAAGGATTTCATCGCGAAGAACGAAATGACTTGGCCGCAATACCGAGACGGCGGATTCTCCGGACCCATTGCCAAGCTGTTTCACGTCGAGGCAATTCCACACACCTTCACGGTTGATTCTGACGGCGTGTTGCAGGATGAGCACATCGGTGACGCCGCCATCGAAAGCAAGCTGAAGAAGCTCGTGGCACGGGCCCAAGCAATACAAGCTGAAGCTAAACCGGGGCAATAGCAGACCGCTCTACTGAATCTGTATCACGCTCTCGCCTGCGCCCGCTTTGATCTCATCCACCCGCGCCACAACCTTACGGGCAAAATCATAGAGCGACTTGGCGTGGGCTGAGTTCTCGCCTTCAAGCACCGTGGGTTTGCCACTATCGCCGGACTTGCGAATATCCGGGTCGAGCTGGATGTTCCCCAGGAACGCTACTTCGAACTGCTTGGCCGTCTTCTCCGCACCGCCTCGCGAGAAAATATCAATCTCGTGATTGCAATGCGGACACACGAAGTAGCTCATGTTCTCCACCATGCCTACGATATCCACTTTCATCTGCCGGAACATCTCGATGGCCTTGCGCGCGTCCTGCAGCGAAACATCGGAAGGCGTCGAAACCACAATTGCTCCGGTCAGGGGCACGGTTTGAATCAGCGAGAGCGCAACGTCACCCGTCCCCGGCGGCAAGTCCACGACCAGATAATCCAGTTGCCCCCACACCACCGAACCCAAAAACTGTTTGATGATCGAATGCAGCATGGGCCCGCGCCAGATCAGCGGCTTGTCTCCGGGGTTCAGCAGCCCGACCGAAATGACCTTCAACCCATGAGCTTCCAGCGGCTCAATGCGGTTGTCGCCCAGAACTTTGGGTTGCGCGCTCGTGCCCAGCATGAGCGGCACATTGGGTCCATACACATCGGCGTCCAGCAGCCCGACTTTGTGGCCCATCTTCGCTAACGCAATGGCAAGGTTCACGGCTAGCGTGGTTTTACCGACTCCGCCCTTACCAGACCCGACGGCGATAATGGTTTCCACACCCGGCAGAGGCTGTGGCGCCGGTGGCTGTTGGCCCGGACGTGGAGGCATATGTGCGTTCAAGGAATCACCTTCCAGATAGACAATTAGGATGGAGGCCTAACTATCAATTATACAAGCCTCCGGCAGGACGGGCGGGGGCGCCCGTCCTCCAAGTTTTCTTCTTAGCTCTCTCAGCGCGCCTTGATGATCTCGCTCAAGACATCCGGCTTGCTGTCATCGCGTACCAGACGCGGATACTTCTCTCCGTCGTGGTAGTTAATCTCCACGTTCATGAAGTATTCCGTGTTCTCAACAATCAAGGTAAGCGGATTGGAGCCACCCTTCCCTTGCCGTAACGCATCCCGGAATATCTGAGGTGAAAAGTGGCGTCCGTTCACCGCCACCACTTTCATGCCGGGACCAATGCCAACCTTCGCAGCCGGCATTCCTTCGATCGTATCCACAACTTTCCCGCTATTCTCGAGCAACAAACCGACCGAGTATTGCGCGTTAATCTGTTTGTTCTGGTTCTCCTCCGCCTGCGCCAGTTCCGAGCGTGTGTCGTCGTACACCAGCTTCCACCCACTGCGCTCGATGCCATTCAGCGGTGCGCCTGGGCCGTGGTTAGTTAGCCGCTCCGTCCAGAACCCGCGCCAGTCATAGGCAGTCACCTGATTCAGAGTGCTGACCACATCGTCAAAAGTGTACGTTTTTACCGCCGGTGCGCCGCCCTGTCCGCCATGGAAGAGCTTGCAGAAATCATCCATGGATTTCTGGCCGTGCGTCTGCTCCCGGATAATGGTGTCCACCCACAGCCAGTTAAGGACGTCCTCATCGTAATAATCCACCGTCCGTCGCCAGGACTCCCATTGATGTGGTGCTCCCTGCACCGAGGGCACGCCATCCGCTGTATCCTGCAAGTTGCGCCAGGTACGGCCGGGGATGTGGTCCAGCCGCGCCGCCAGCCACCCAAGATTGTCGCGAAATTGTTCGGGAGTCCGAATCCCGCTACGCGCCCCCAGCATATCGCCCAGATACGACGTCAGCCCTTCATACACCCACAAAAGATCATCCTGCATGATCTGCTCGTAGTCAGACGTCGCCAGATCAGCCGGACGCCGATACTTGCCGTTCCAACTATGAACATATTCATGCGACAGGAGACCGGCCTCCACCAATCGCGGATCGGCATCCACCAATGCCCGTTCCACGCTGCGGCTATCATTCGACTCGTGGTGCTCCAGGCCGAAGTGCGCCACATGATCGCTCAAGCTGTAAACGAAGTGATATTCACGAAAATGCTGCGCACCGAAAAGCTTCAGCGCCTGATCGGGCAGATTCCGGTAGGCATCGAGCACATTCTGCGGAGCCTCCAGCGCAGCCGCACTATCGGCAGCAATGTCCATCTCCTGGCGAGGGTGCTCGCTTAGTGGCACCACGCGCAGATATTCACCCGCAATCACAGGCGAATCCACCAGCGTGGTCAGTGATGCTGGACGAAAGCTAGTTAGAGATCCATTCTGCGAAGCGATGGGCAAAGGCGTGCCAAACTTCCAGCCATCCGGCAAACGCACGCTGGCCTGATAACTCAGCTCATCAGTGCTCCATCCTGCGGGATAAAGCAGCATCGTGTTCCAGCTCAACACCATCATCTTGTCCGTGGCCGAAGCGGCTGCAGTGTAAATCCCCTCGTCTCCGACCGGCGAAGCGAAGTCAAGCGATGCCTCCACAGCAGACGCCCCTGCGGGCACTTCCACATGGAAGGTCCATCCATCCTGCAAGTCTCGCCGCCATTTCAAAGCCTGACCGTTGGCACTGAACTTCAATCCCGTCAGGTCTTCGATCGGCCCAGTCGGCCCATGCTCACCCGGAATCCACTTGGGGTAGTAAAGCGTGAACGTGCCCGGAGAAGCTGGAATGGTCATTCGCGCATGGAAGATCTTGCGTGGAGCCTCACTCGCGTCCACCGCCAGGGTTACGGTTGGCGCCGGTGGTTTCTGCGCGACTTTGGAGGATTTTTGCGCGACTAACGGCAGAACCGCAACAAACACAAACAAACACGACACCCGCAGACGGTGAGACGTCGAACGCATGTAGAGGCTCCTTGATACCCATGGGATGATGATCTGTGTCGGACAAACCAGTGACTATAGCAGCAAATGGCAAACCCAACCACGCCTAAAGGTGCGACGTCTGGCTGAATTACTAACCCTCAGGGCTAAGTTTGCTGAAAAGAGGGCTGCGACGCCGTTCTCTGTTCAGCTGAGGATACTCATCTTGCTCCACCCATTCTTCAAATCAGTACATTTGCTATGATTCTCGCCGTGCGTTCTCATTCTTCCGGCGGCCGGCTGATTACGTTTGAAGGTCTGGACGGTTGTGGCAAGAGCACTCACCTGGAAAAACTGGCGAAAGTGTTGCGAGCCCAGGGTCTGTCCGTAGTCGTGACCCGCGAGCCGGGGGGGCACACCCACAGGAGAAAAAATCCGCCGTCTCCTGTTAGACACGAAAACTTCCGGGCTCTCTCCCTGGGCCGAACTAGCACTGATGTTCGCGTCCCGGGCTCAGCACATCAAAGAGGTGATTCAACCCGCACTGGCGGACGGCCAGATCGTGCTGTGTGATCGCTTTACCGACTCGAGCGAGGCCTACCAGGGCGGCGGTCGCAAGCTCGGCAGCGAACCCGTGCTCGCGCTCCACCAGATTCTTTGCGGCGGCTTGCAGCCGCACCTGACCATCCTGATGGACTCAGACGTAGCTGCAAGCGTCAACCGCGCCCGCCGTCGCAACCTTACCCTCAAGCATGGCAGGACTCAGAGCTCGGACGAGGGCCGTTTCGAGCAGGAGAATCGCGCGTTCTTTGGACGTGTCCGCAACTCCTATCTAGCCATCGCCCAGCGTGAACCCGAGCGAGTCGCGGTGGTGGACGCCCGCGGCACTGTAGAAGAAACCCATCGCCAAATCATGCAAGTAGTAAGGCGTAAACTTAAGCTGCCAGCAAAGGCAGGATGAGTCGAGCAATCAGCAGTCAGCATTCGGCACTCAGTGAATTAGGAACTTGTAATTGGTACTTGGCATTCAACACGGCACAGCCATTATCCTGGATTGGTTCTGAATGCTGAATGCTGAATGCTGAGTGCTAACTGCCAATTGCTTCCCCAATGTCCTTCTCTGACTTTTACGGCAACTCGGACGTAGTACAGCATCTTCGCGAGATGCTTGCACACGACCGGCTTCCTCAAGCCGTAGTGCTGACTGGCCCAACCGGCTCCGGCAAATACACGCTCGCGCTCATGCTCGCCAAGGCAATGAACTGCCTGGCGCCCACAATCACTGAAGGCCTGCCTGACTTTTGCGGCCAATGTGCGAACTGCACTCGCATCGCCCAGGCAGAGGATCTCGACGCCCGCTTTGCCGAGGCTGTCGAAGCCCGCGAAGGTCTGCGCGAAACCGACAAGAAAGATACGCGGATTTTTGTCCAAACCCATCCCGACGTCTTGGTCATTCCACCTGACCCCCCGCAAATGATGATCAAGGTGGACCAGGTGCGCCGGGTAATCGAAACCATCTACTATCGGCCCGGGGACGCTAAGGAGCGGGTGTATATCTTCAGCAGCTCCGCCTTTATGAAGGAAGCAGCCAATTCTCTGCTGAAGGTTCTAGAGGAGCCGCCTGATTTCGCGACTATCTTCTTGCTGGCGGAGAACGCCGGCGCTCTGTTGCCAACCATCCGCTCGCGGTCCATGATGCTCACGCTGAATGCGTTGGCCGCTGCTGACCTCGAGGATTATCTGGCCAAACATCGCCCCGACTGGAACCCAAAACAGCGGGCCCTCATAGCCCGGCTTTCGGAAGGTGCCGTGGGCCGTGCTCGAACATTTGACGTCGCGGCCTACACTGCAGCCCGCGGACACGCCCTGACCATCCTGAACTCCGCCTTGCGTGCCGGCGATCATACCGAGCTATTCAAACTCACGGAAACCTACCGCGCCGGGGCTGAGGGTCGCGAGAAAACCGAAAACCTCCTCCGCGCGATTTATTCTCTACTCCAGGACTTGACCTTCCTAAACTCGGGAACGCCGGATTTAGTGCGCAATGCCGACATCGGCACCGAGCTGAAAACCCTGGCGGGATCAGCCGATTTCGCATGGATCACACTCGCTTCCGATCGCCTGGGCGAAGTAGAGCGTGGCATGCGCCGAAACTTGCTGCGTTCCTTGTCCCTGGACGCCTTTGCGACGGCGCTCGAACGGGGATGAGACAGCCAAGCAGGAGTCAGCACTTAGCCGTCAGCGCTCAGCAACCCCGGCTTCTGGACTAAACGCTAAGTGCCAAATGCTCAATGCTGACCGCTGACTGCTGATTTCTTCCCACCAAGTTGAGGATTGTCACCGCTCCCACTCCTGTGCTAGCTTATTGGAAAGTTCACGCCTTCCAAATCCACAATTAAGCGCCGGGTTGTGGCCCGCGAAAGATTAAAAGCGCAGAACAGGCGGACAACATGAAAGATGCGATTGAACCCATGCCCGCAGAGCGGACACTCGAAACTGAAGGCTTTGGTAACCGCAAGCTCATCCGGCCCTCGTTAAACCACAACTATGCTCCCGTTCCCATTGGCGAACGCCGGGACCGTCCTGAACGCAACGAACGTGCCGACCGTCATGAGCGTAACGGCGCTGGCCGAAAGCCTGCTCCGCTCGAGCAAACCAACGCCGAGAACTTTTATTACCAGAAACAAATGCAGGCCAAAACCCCAATGGTCATCGTTCTCCGCGATGGCGAAAAAATTTATGGCGTGATCGAGTGGTACGACCGCAACTGCCTCAAAATTAGCCGCAACGGCGAGCCCAACATGATGGTTTACAAGCCTGCGATCAAGTACATGTATAAGGAATCCGAAAACGGCAAGTAGGCGCGTTCGGTCGTCTGGCGGGTAATTACTGAAATTGATCTTAAGAGCGCTCCGCGTCTATGCGGCTTCGGGCATGGTGCCCACGTGGTGGCGTGCTAATGGCCTTGTCCAAGGTCGTCTGCCAATTCCTCAACTTCGACGCGACTTGCTGCATATACGCTGCAGCTTCAGCAGGACTCAGAATCTGGTTCTGCGCATACTCCGCTCCGGAACCATTGCGGCCCGGTAAAGACGGCATCTCTAGAGAGGCAGGCGTTATTTCGGAAGTCAACTTCGAGATGTCGAGGTCGGCTATGACTTCCTTCACGATTTCTGCATCCACCACCTTCTTCTGCATCGCGCAAGCCAGCGAAAGCGCATTGAAGCAGAAGTTATTGATGTTACGGGGAATGCCTTCCGTAAACCTGGCAATGTCTTCGAAAACCTCGGCGCTGAAAATCGGTTCGCCACTGTACCCTGCAATCCTCAAGCGATGCTCGATGTAGTTCTTGATCTCGGGAGTGGACAGCGGCTCCAGACCATTCACAATGGACACTCTCTGCCGCAACTGAGACAGAGAAGGACTGGCCAGTTTGTCCGCCAGTTCCGGCTGTCCCGCCAGGATGATGTGCATCAGCTTGGCCCGCGGCGTTTCGAAATCAGATAGCAGACGCACCGTCTCCAACACCGACGGTTCCAGGTTTTGCGCTTCATCGATGACTACAATAAAACGATTCCCTGCCCGCGCTTCCTGCAACAGCCGCCGGTTGAATTCTTCATGCATGCGCACGAAATCCTGGCCATCGCCTTCATAGCCCAACTCCGCCAACAGAAAGCGCATAAACTCCCGGGATGTGCACTGGGTCTGAAACAGGAAGGCCGTACGTGCTGAACTGCGGAATTTTTCCAGCAGATGGAACAGGATGGTAGTCTTGCCCATGCCGGGCTTGGCAATCAGGCCCAAAAATCCCCGATTCGCCTCAATGCCGTAATACAGCGAAGCCAGCGCCTCTCGATGGGCGGCGCTAAGATATAAATACCGGGGATCCGGGGTTACTCCGAACGGCTGTTCGCGCAGTCCGTAATACTTCTCATACATGCCGCTCTCCTGACCCTGTCAACAATCTTCCCGCAGAATGCGGTCCTTTAAAGACAATGGCGATCCGCAAAGTCACTGGAAACAATGATTTCCCTCGGGCGGGAGAATTCAAAGGAACCAAGTCGAAATTCGCCTCTATTACACTCTGCCCGAAGAACCCGCCAGCAACAAGAGGATAAAAGACATAGAGCCAAACGTTTAGTTTTCTGCTCCGAGGCTGAAATTTAGCCTAACTCCAATCCCATTGTTAAATCAACTGATTCTAGAGCATTTATTGCCGCACTTATACCGTCGGCACTCCAAATCACGGGTATAAGAGCCTGACGACTCTTGTTACTGCAGGCGAATACGCGGTAAACTCTCTGCGCTCGCCCCCCAAACTGCGCTTGTAAACTACATGGCATCCGTTCCAAATTCGGATTGTAGTACCCGCGTCCTGGTCGCTGATGGCGTCGGCATGAGCTGTCAATTGCTGGTGGAGGCGCTCTTGCGCAGCCGGCATTGCGACGCAGTGGCGGCGCCGACTCCCAAACAGGTCTTTGACGAACTCAGCCGCGATCGATTCGATGTCGTCCTGATCAGCCCTGGTTTCGCTGCGGAACCGATTGAAGGACTCCATTTGGTGCGTGAGATCCACAGCCGCCATCGTGAGGTCGGCATCGTAGTATTGCTGGACTCGATGGAGCGAAACCTGGTAGTCGAAGCTTTCCGCTCCGGTGCGCGCGGGGTCTTCTGCCGCTCCGATTCCTTCCAAATCTTGTGCAAGTGCATTCTGTGCGTACATCAAGGCCAGGTATGGGCCAGCTCTGGGGAGCTGCAATACGTGCTGGAAGCATTAATTGACCCCCTGCCCATCAAAACCCGAGGGTTGCCTAGTTCCCGCCCGCTGAGCAGCCGGGAAGAGGAAATCGCCCGTATGGTGGCCGAAGGATACAGCAATCGCCAGATTTCCGACCGCTTGGGCCTAAGCGAACACACTATTAAGAACTATCTCTTCCGAGTTTTTGAAAAACTAGACGTTTCTACCCGAGTTGAACTCACGCTCTATGCTCTCCGGCGCGGCAACGTACCCCGCACTCGCCCACCCACCGCCAACTCCCGGGAACGCAAGCTAGCCAGTACCGAAAAACTCCAATAGAAGTAATGTCATCCTGAGGCAGCGAAATGTTGCGCTCCGCGCAGGATTTCCAACGAAGGACCTCTGCATTTTCTTAACCTGAAAAATTTGTCATTGCGAAGCAAAGCGACAGGAAATCTGGGTCCTTGCTGGATAAGGAGGAATGCAGGTTCCAGATTCAGGGCAAGCGGAAACTAACCGTGATCTGAGTCTCAAATTCTTCCGGAGTGCCATTGCGGAAGAACGGCTTGAAGCGCCACTGCTGAACAGCGTCCGTGGCCGCTGTGACGAGTTGGGGATCGCCGCTCACCGTACTGACCTTTTCAACCGCCCCGTCTTTGTCCACCAAAGCCACCAATACTACAGGCCCCTGGATGTGCTGTTCTCGCGCCGCTTCCGGGTAGTCGGGTTCTACCCGCTCCACTAAGTATTCATCTGCTACTTTTGGAGGCACTCTTAGAGCATGGCTCGACGTTTCTTTCGCGGGGCCGTGGGACGGGGGCGAAGTCCTGAAGATGACT
>Ga0207134_1047_pt1 | contig 37833 bp, 32 predicted proteins | sample Alteio_BWMinHeat_12_FD_153527 | JGI IMG/M metagenome (GOLD analysis project Ga0207134, IMG submission 153527) | Enriched cells from forest soil in Barre Woods Harvard Forest LTER site, Petersham, Massachusetts, United States -... | ecosystem: Environmental > Terrestrial > Soil > Temperate forest >... | reverse complement strand
ATCAATAAAAGTCAAAATGGGTAGCTTAAATTTTTCTGCCATTTTCATTAAACGCATGGCTTTACGATAATCTTCAGGATTTGGCATGGCAAAATTACGTTCAATTTTCTCTTGGGTTTTACGCCCTTTTTCATGCCCCATAACCATAACAGGCTGCCCATCAAAGCGTCCAACTCCCGCAATAATAGATGGCCCGCTGGAAGTAGATCTATCCCCATGCAATTCATCAAAATCCGTAATAAGCGCCGCAATAAAATCCGAGGCATGTGGACGCTGCGGATGCCGCGCTAATTGAGTCATTTGCCAAGGGGTTAACCGCGAAAATACTTCTTTAGTCAACTGCTTACTTTTGATTTCTAACCGCGCAATTTCATCGCTAATATTCAAATTAGCGTTATCGCTACCCACCATGCGCAATTCTTGGATTTTAGCCTCAAGCTCCGCAATAGGCTGCTCAAAATCAAGAAAATTTAGGTTCATTACTGACCTCTAGTTGATCCCAAAGGAGGGATATGATAACCCAATTTTGGAGGTTGCCCCAGTGTTTTTTCCGGGAAAAGTCTTCTTTTAGGAATAACACTGGCGGGAGAAAACAAGGGATGCTTACTGATAGAGAGGACTTTATCCTGTAAGACTATTTGAGAAAGAGCAGGCATCAAGGTCTTATTTGATTTGCGTAGGGAATCTATAGGTTTAGAGAAATATTGGCGCAAATATTCATAAGTAGAATGCGATTCAGCAGAGACGCTATAAGAAAATTCAGAAATACCAAGCGTAGAGGTCAAAGAAGATAGTTTTGCCTCTAAACGACCTAAAATACAATTTACGAATACATCACCGAGAAAACGCCCTACAATCGCTACCCATGATAGAACATTATGTACTACCCATCCGACAAGATTAGCCGCATGCGCTGCTATCGTTAGAGTTTGGTTTCCCCAATCCATCCAAGGTTCAATACAAGATCGGTTAAGCCATAAATTGTAAAAAGGTCCGAAGATACACCAAACACTTGAAACTAAGTAATGAAAAATAGTCAGCAAAAAAGTGACTAGAGGGGAATAAGGTTCTTCAGGATAAAGTTTTGCTTTTAATGCAATAATAATTTCAGGGCGTTTTGCAAAGAACTCTTCTTTCGCATAATGAATTAATTCTTCTTTTGTTTTGGGATTAAGAAAGGGTAATAATTCACGATGACGTTCTATTTTTTCAAGAAATAAATAAGCGACGGATTGCTTTAGCTCTTTGGCTAATTCTTTTGGAAGATCGATTGAAGAATCCTCACGCCCTATTCTTCCCAACATGTATCTTTTAGCATATTCGGCACTTGAGTTTGCGACCTCACTCAAGATAAGGCGCGCGGGTGATAGGTTGGGTGTCAACATTTGAGACTGCAGAGGAGACAACAGAGGGTCTTGATAAACATGCGAAAAGAATTTTTCCACTAAAGCGGGGTCTTGGTTACTAAATTCTTTTACCCAAGGAAGCAATAAAGAAGGATCCTTTTCAAATTGTTCTAAAAATTGTTTTATCCACCCTCGGCCCTCCACTGCAAAATTAATCCCTTCATAAACCACATGAGCTGGCGCTGCCGCAATGCCCATAACTGCGGCAGCATTCTTACTCGACGTTAGTTTTGAATTAATATAATTTAAATAAGTATGCAAAACAGGATTAGCATGAGAAACACTTGCTAAGTCAGGCACCATAAGAAAATATAAATTTAGCGAAAAAACCAAATAAAAAGCCAAATTTGACCCTGGTTGCAACATTAAAGGTTGGGTGATGACGGATTCGATAAATAATTTAGCTCCTTTAAAAATGACAGAGGCAGGATCATTCCATTGGCCTGAATTTAAATGATAAGGAGGAAGCGCCAACTTGCTTTGATCTCCCTCTTTTTGTTCCGAAGGAGAAACAAACCTTAACTGTTCTAATTTTTCTTTCTGTACTTTCATTTGGTTTGTTAATTGGAATAATTCCTTATCAAGGCCGCTATCAAAGTCGACAAAATTTTTAGCTGGTGTTAAATTTATCTGATGGAAAAAATGAGTTTTTTCGTTTATGTAATTTAAAATACCGTTGCCACTATCAAGCAACAATTCCGATAAACTGCTTATCCCCTGCCAAACTAGTTTTCCTATCATCATACCTCTCGATGATGCTGGGAGATTAATTTTTTGCCGCAATTTATGATATACAGTATTGTGATGGAGCGAATTTTCAGTTTCGAATCGCATTTGAATGCCCAAAGAAGGAAAATCTTCTCCTAACATTCCAGAAAAAAATCCTAATCCTATATCGATAAAAAAACCTATAAAAGTACTAGCCAAATTAAACACCCAGGCGATTCCACGAAGCAGTATATCAAAATAAGAACGATTAGAGACCCAATGAACGTGGGCGGTTTCTAATAAACATTTATTTTTTTCAACATCGACTTTTTCTATATTACAAATTCCCATTAAGGTTTTACGAAGGGTGTCATCATTACTTCCTTTAATCGGAAATTCGTAACTTAAATCTTCTCCAGAATAATAACCTTGATGTTCTGGCAAAATTGGATTGTAGGGATCTGCGTAATGCTCATTAATTTCTTTAATGGCCTGTTCACACACATCATGATAAAAACCACGGGTAGTCCCTGCTCTGAAACTTAAATCTTGATTAATACGTTGCGAAAATCTCACTGTATGAATCAAACGATCTTTTACCAGCGTCATGACAGAATCTACGCCCGTAGCTTTTAATATCTTTACATATTCTGCATCCATGCCTAATTTATTTTGGCAAACCGCAATATCTGCTTTAATTTGCTCGCGAAAATTCTCTAATGTAGCCGCATCAAATATTTCATGAGAAATACTAATAGCTTCTAATTTTTCGATACAATTTTTAAAAGCGGACTCTATTTTTTCGCGTTTGAAAGCATCATCGAAATTATCATCGTAACGATTGACTAAATATTCTAGCGCTTCCCAAACCTCTGCTCGTTCTTGGGTAAATTTTAATAATGCAATTTTTTGTTTTTTCTTGATTGGAGCAAATACCTTCATCATACGCTCGTTCTAATTTTTTTAAACGATAAGCGCCCAGCGCATGGCGTACTTTTCCGGTTAGTGCTTCGGGCTTGATAATACCAAAAGAAACCGCCTTAGTTATATTTTTAGCGCTGGTGCGCCAAACAAAAGAGCTGGGTTGATCGTTTTCCTGAATCAGAGAAATATTGGGTTTTTCGTCTGCTTCTAAGACTTTAACCCTGGTATAAATAATGGGATTACTAGCATCAACGGAAAGTTGAATAGTGCATTTTTCTTCATTCGTTAATTTAAATTGTAGTAGTCTATTAGCATTATAAGAAACTAAAGCTTGATCTTGCTCGATATTCGTTACTCTAGCGTCCATTTCCCCTCCTGTTTGCGCAAATTATATTCACTAATTACGGCTTTGCCTAGCGCGTTCACTTAGGTAAACTTGGTAAGTTAAAGAAACACCATAAGGACCCCTCATGCAGCCCCGATTTATACATCTACGTATTCACACGGAATACTCCCTAGTCGATGGGTTGCTACAGATTGCTCCCTGGATAGAACGTGCGGTTGCGCTTAAAATGCCAGCTTTAGCGATTACCGATCAAGGTAATTTATTTGGCACGGTGAAATTTTATCAAGCCGCGCTTGAAGCTGGCATAAAACCTATTATAGGCTCAGATATCTGGCTTGAAAATGAGGATGATGACAAAAATATACTTCGCTGCACTTTACTTTGCCAAAATCAAACCGGTTACTTAAATTTATTAGAACTAATCTCGCGTAGTTATTGTCAAAATCAAGTTCTGGGCAAAGCTATTATCAAAAGAACTTGGTTAAAAGAATTAGCGGAAGGCTTGATTGTGATCTCAAAAGCCAATGAGGAAGATTTACCCTTTTGGTTAGAAAATTTTCCTAATCGGTACTATTTAGAATTACAACGTACCGGACGCCCCAAAGAAGAAGAACTGATTCAGACGTCTTTAGAACTTGCGACTAAATACAACATTCCTGTCGTTGCAACAAACGATGTTTGTTTTTTACACGCCAGTGATTTCGAAGCACACGAAGCCAGAGTTTGCATCCATGAAGGTCGTGTATTGTCTGATCCTAAACGCCCTAAAAATTATAGTGAACAGCAGTATTTTCGAAGCATTGAGGAAATGGAAAAACTGTTTTCAGATATTCCTGAAGCCTTAGAAAATACTGTTCAAATTGCTAAGCGTTGTAATGTTTCACTCACTTTAGGAAAATATTTCTTACCTCACTTTTCTGTGCCAAAAGAATTTACTCCCGATAATTATTTAATAGCTCAAGCTAAAAAAGGTTTAGATGAGCGTTTAAAAATTTTCTTTAACGATCCCACTTCTTATAATCGCGACGCTTATGACGCGCGTTTACAACATGAGCTAGATGTTATTATTAAAATGGGTTTTGCGGGTTATTTTTTAATTGTTGCAGACTTTACCGGTTGGGCACGTGAAAACGGTGTTCCTGTTGGACCCGGCCGTGGTTCGGGTCCCGGATCTTTAGTGGCTTTTGCACTTAAAATTACGGATCTTGATCCCCTCGCGCATGATTTATTGTTTGAAAGATTTTTAAATCCTGAACGTATTTCTATGCCTGACTTTGATATAGACTTTTGTATGGAAGGCCGAGATCGCGTTATTGATTATGTAATGGATAAGCATGGGCATGAAAGTGTCGCGCAAATTATTACTTATGGCACCATGGCAGCGCGCGCAGTTGTGCGTGACGTGGGTCGCGTATTGGGAATGCCTTATGGAATGATTGATAAAATTGCCAAGCTCATTCCTTTTGAAATTGGCATGACCTTAGATAAAGCGTTAGCGCAAGAAGCCCAATTACGTGATAGATATAATCAAGAAGATGAAATTAAAACGTTAATTGATTTAGCCTTAAAACTTGAAGGCACTACCCGTAATGTGGGCAAACATGCCGGTGGTGTGGTTATTGCGCCTGGAAAATTAACGAATTTTACGCCCCTCTATTGCGAAGCAGAATCTCCCGAACATGTGGTCACGCAATTTGATAAAGATGATGTGGAAACTATAGGCTTAGTAAAATTCGACTTTTTAGGTTTAAGAACTTTAACGACTATTGATTGGGCAGTAAAACACGTCAATCGCATTCGCAAAGAAAAAAACGAAGTGCCGCTCGATATTCATCGCATTGCCATGGACGATGTTAAATCTTTTGCGTTATTAAAAGCCTGCAAAACTACAGCGGTTTTCCAATTAGAATCTCGCGGCATGAAAGATTTAGTAAAAAGATTACAACCGGATTGCTTTGAAGATATTGTGGCTTTAGTTGCCCTTTTTAGACCGGGCCCTTTGCAATCTGGGATGGTGGAAGATTTTATTAATCGAAAACATGGTCGCGCCAAAGTTCATTATCCCCATCCTAAATTAGAACCTATTTTAAGCCCTACTTATGGGGTTATTGTTTACCAAGAACAAGTAATGCAAATCGCGCAGTCTTTAGCAGGTTATACGCTAGGCGCTGCAGATTTATTACGTCGCGCCATGGGTAAGAAAAAACCGGAAGAAATGGCAAAACAACGGGAAATTTTTTGCAAAGGTGCGGTCGAGCGCGGAATTAATTTAGATACAGCCACTCACATTTTCGATTTGATGGATAAATTTGCGGGCTACGGATTTAATAAATCGCATTCTGCATCGTATGCTTTAATTGCCTATCAAACGGCTTGGTTAAAAGCACATTATCCTGCAGCGTATATGGCAGCTGTATTATCTTCTGATATGGATCACACCGAAAAAGTTGTGCACTTTATTGATGAATGCGAAGCCATAGGATTAAAAGTTTATTCACCTGATATAAACGAAAGCGAATATATGTTTAAAGTCGTCAGCGAAACTGAAATACGTTATGGTTTAGGCGCATTAAAAGGCGCAGGTAAAGCCGCTGTTGAAAGCATAGTGGATGCTAGAAACCAAGGTGGTGCTTTTAAACATTTAGCGGATTTTTGTTGTCGTATTGATTTACGCAAAGCCAATCGCAGAATATTTGAGGCTTTAATTCAATCCGGAGCGATGGATTCTATAGGCCCTCATCGTGCAAGTATTTTAGCGAGCTTACCTGCCGCTTTACAACAAGCCGAACAAACTTCACGCGATAATTCTTTAGGGCAACAAGATTTATTAGGTGGCATGACAGCATCTGTCGAATTTAATTATTGCGAAGCCCCGGTTTGGACTGAACAAGCACGTTTGACCGGTGAAAAAGAAACCTTAGGTTTATATTTATCAGGACATCCTATTCAACGATATTTACCCGAATTACGACATATGATTTCATCCAGAATAAGCGACTTACGTCCCAGCCGTGATACTTCTGTCATTGCAGGTTTAATCACTCAAATCCGCTCCATCCAAACCAAACGCGGTGATCGCATGGCGGTAGTTACCATTGATGATGCGAGCGCGCAAATTGATGTGTTATGTTTTGCCGATATTTATCAAAAATATCGTGATTTATTAATCAAAGATAAATTAGTGATCTTTAGCGGTGAAGTGAGTCACGATGAATTTAGCGGTGGCTTTAGAGTAATCACACGCGAAGCTTATTCTATTGATGAAGCCCGCGAACGTTATGCAAAATATTTAAAAATCACCATTGCCCAAGATCAAACCCAATCTCTACAAGCGCTGTCTGTCATTTTAAAACCGCATTGCGGCGGTAATTGTCGGGTGTCTATTGATTACCAACGAACGGATGCTGCAGCACAATTAAAATTAGGCGATGAGTGGAAAGTTCGGCCTAGTGATGCTCTGCTTAAAACATTACGCGAGATGTTATCAGAAAAAGATGTGGAAATGGTTTACTAAACCCACTATTTGTCAAGCACTTAAAATAACTACCAAAAAAAGCTCTTAAGATTTCCTTAAGCTTCGAAGAATATACTGAGTACTGATAATCAACGAAATGAGGTGAAATATGAGTACTAGTCAACGTCCTAATAGCGCAGTGGAACTTGATGCCCTTGGTGAAGAAAAAGGATTAGCGGTAATCAATGAACAGGAATTACGGACTAAAATTAAAACTACAATGGATCGATTAAATAAGTTTTTAACTGATGAATTTAAAGACGCTAATGAGCACGTTAGATTTAATTTTCCTAACTATCAAGCTAAGACGCATGATGCATTAAATGAGTTTGATACACACATTAGAGAAGGTCAGAAAAAACAGGAACGATTATTACCCCATCATGCTGCTTATTATTCCGAATACACAGATCGCGTGAACGGTCTTTTAGATGGAATAAAACAAGGCCTTGATAAAACTGAACTCAATAACTTCGAACGATTTTATAAAACCCAGACACCTAATGACCTTCCACTTCAAGTGCATCATAAAGTAGGTATAGCATTCAGGGTAGGACTACCTTTAATAGTTGGTCTGTTGGCTATTTCTCCACTGGGTTTGGTAGCAGCTAGTCTAATCGCTGTTGGTGGTATTGGAATGGGTATTTTCTCAGCAGGTCCGAGAGGATATATAACGTGCGATAGTTATTCTGCATGTGATGCTGCAAGTAGAATGACACGTAAGTAAGGATTTACAAGTTCAAATTGCCCAAGAGTAGTCTATTACCTTGGGCATTTTTTTAATCAGATCAAACCCTCCGTCTTTGCGAGCGCAGCGAAGCAATCCAGGCTTCTTGCTGCTGAGAGCTTAACAAATGTTAAATATTCAATTTTCTTTTAAGCAACTTCTGCTAAGAAAGCGACGCCAATAAGCCTGGTTCGCTTCACTTCGTTCGCGATGACGGTGTGGTTAATGAACTCTATTTAGGCAAGGAGTGTAGGGGCAGCCCTCGTGGCTGCCCGCTTTTCTGTGCCAGCACTGGGCAGCCACGAGGGCTGCCCCTACACTTCTTGCCTTTAGCGTAGCCTCTACTTAATAAGCATAATCCGGCCTAACTGGCGCAAATGATCGTCTATGAATTTCACAAGGACCAAATTGTTTGATTGCTGCAATATGCGCTGCAGTGCCATAACCTTTATGTTTTGCAAAACCATATTGCGGATAAAGCTGATCTAATCGCATCATCTCTTGATCACGTAATACTTTTGCAACAATAGAAGCCGCGCTAATTGCAGGCTCTAGTGCATCGCCATTGATGATCATTTTGATTTTGCAATTTAGTAATTTTGGGGCTTGATTGCCGTCGATTAATGCCAAATCTGGAGTGACTTTTAAATTGGTAACAGCACGCTGCATCGCTAGGAAAGTCGCTTGTAGGATATTTACTTTATCGATCTCATCTGCTTCTGAAACACCAAACGCCCAATGTAGGGCATTATTTTTAATTTCTTCGAATAATTTTTCGCGTTGTTTGGATGAGAGTTTTTTTGAGTCATTTAAACCCGTGATAGGTTTTGCTGGATCTAGAATAACTGCGCCTGCAAATACGGGGCCGGCTAAGGGGCCGCGGCCTGCTTCATCGATTCCGACTATTAGCTCCATGGTATAACTCCTTAACTGCTTTGGCTGCTTCCCGGCTTGCATCACAACGGATGGCTTTATGTATTTCGGTAAACTTATCTTCGGTGGATTTTATTTTTTCGGGATGATCTAAATAATCCATTAACGCTGCACACAAAACATAAGGCTTGGCATCGTTTTGAATATATTCTGGGACTATTTTTTCATTCGCTAATAAATTGGGTAAGCCAATCCATTTGACATGGACTAAAGCGCTCGCAATTTGATAAGTGATAAATCCTAATTTATGTGCAATGACCATGGGACGTTTCATTAGCATGGCTTCTAAAGTGGTCGTACCGGATTTAACTAATAAAACATTCGCTGCAGCCATGACATCTTGGGTTTGATTGATGAAAAATTGTAGTGGCAAATCAGGTGCAATTTTTTTTATATACTCTTTAAATTCTGCTGAGCGTTCTTCATTGGAAGCTGAGGCAATAAATCGAATATTTTTATTTCTTTGCCAACATAAAAGAGCGGTTTTTGCGAATAATTCTCCCATATGTTTAAGTTCCGTATGACGACTACCAGGCAATAAACCTATATAAGTTGCCGTCTCATCCAAATTTAATTTGGCTCTTGCGGCGGATCTATCAATATCAATGGGAATTTGATCCGCTAAAGGATGCCCTACGAAAGTGGCTGGAACTTTGTGATCATCATAAAATTTTTTTTCAAAGGGTAAGAGTGTTAAGACTAAATCAGTGGCTTTGGCAATTTTATGAATACGATTCGGCCGCCACGCCCAAACAGACGGGCTCACATAATGTACGACTTTGATTCCAGCATTGTGAAGCTTTAATTCAACGCCTAAATTAAAATCGGGCGAATCAATGCCGATAAAAATATCTGGCGGATTTTTTTTAAAGTGCTTTACGATTTTACTACGGATGCTGAGTAATTCAGGTAAGTGAAATAAAGGCTCCAGAATGCCCATCACTGCTAGCGATTCACTAGGAAATAAATTATTGCAGCCGGCTTTTGCCATTAAAGGGCCGCCTATGCCTTCGACAGTGAGATTAGGATCTAATTCACGCAACGCATTGATTAAGCCTGCGCCTAATAAATCACCAGATGCTTCCCCTGCAATGATTCCAATTTTCATATTTTCTTATCTTACAATGCCGCGTTCTGAAGCTTTTATAAAATCAATCAAAGGTTGGACTTCAGCGCAATCGACTACCATTTTACAAAGTTCATTAATAGCTTCATTCACGGTTAAACTTTTACGATAAATGGTTTTATAAGCACGGCGTAAAATTAAAAGCGCTTCATCGCTAAAACCATGGCGTTTCATGCCCACGCTGTTTAATCCAAATGGCTTAGCGTAATAACCAGAAACTTTTACATAAGGAGGCACGTCTTTATCAATCATAGACCCCATGGATGAAAAACTATAAGCGCCCACGCGACAACTTTGGAAAACCCCAGAAAATCCGCCTAATACGGCATGATCTTCTACGGTCACATGCCCTGCTAAAGAGGCATTGTTAGCAAATATCGTGTTATTGCCGACCACACAATCATGCGCAATATGCACATAAGCCATGAATAAATTATCATTGCCAATTTTAGTGGTCGATTTATCTTGGGCTGTTCCGCGATTAAACGTACAAAATTCGCGAATAACATTGCGATCGCCAATAACTAGATAAGTTTTTTCCTCTCTGTATTTTTTATCTTGCGGAGCTTCACCTAATGAAGCAAATTGAAATATTTTATTATCTTTGCCAATTTTGGTGGGGCCCTGGATCACCACATGCGGACCAATCCAAGTACCTGCTTCAATTTCAACGTGAGGCCCAATAACAGTAAAAGGGCCAATGCTAACATTTTCTGCAATTTTTGCGGATGGATCTATGATCGCTGTGTGATGAATCATGATTCAGGCCCTTTTAACACACTGAGAAATTTTGATGAACAAGCCAATTCATCGCCTACATAAGCATTGCCTTCGAGCTGCCATAACTCACGTTTTTGTTTTAATTTTTTAACTTCTAAACGTAATTGATCACCCGGCTCAACGATTCTACGAAATCTCGCTTCATCAATACCTGCAAAATAAAACAAAGAGCCTTCTTTGAAATCTTTCATAGAATATTTAGCTAAGACAACGGCTGCTTGCGCCATGGCTTCTATCATTAATACGCCGGGCATCACAGGACGTCCCGGGAAATGTCCTTCAAAAAAAGGTTCGTTAATCGTCACATTTTTTAAAGCAATAATAGATTCGCCTTCGGTAATTTGAAGTACGCAATCAATCAGTAAAAAAGGTTGTCGATGCGGGAGATATTTTAATACTTCATGAATATCCATGACTTTTTTCATATATTTTTTTCTCCCTCTAAAATAGCTTCTAATGCTTTAATACGATCCGTTAATTGTTTTAAACGCGAAATGCGCGCTTGAGTTTTACGCCATTCGGCATTGGGTACCGGTGGAAATCCGGAATAAACGCCGGGTTCTAATAATGATTTAGTCACACCCGTCATGCCAGTTACAACAACGTTATCTCCTAAAGTCACATGGCCTGCCATGCCGGATCCTCCACCCATCATGCAATTTTTGCCTATGGTTGAACTCCCTGCAATACCCACACAACCTGCGATTGCAGTATTTTCGCCAATATAAACATTATGGCCAATTTGAATTTGATTATCTAACTTAACGCCTTTAGAAATCACAGTGTTATCTATAGCGCCACGATCTATAGTAGTATTCGCGCCCACTTCTACATCATCTTCCAGAATCACTGTGCCTAATTGCGGCACTCTGTGCCATGATCCTTTGGATTTAGCTAAACCAAATCCATCACTACCAATCACAGCACCACTTAAAATTAATACGCGCTTGCCGACTTTAATTCTATGATAAAGCGTCACATTGGCATCTAAACGAGTTTGATCGCCAATCTCTGTGTATTCACCAATCACACAGCCAGCTCCTAACACCACATGATCACCTAATGTCACACCATCACCCAACACACAATGCGGACCCACACTGGCGGTAGGTGAAACTTTACAATCTTTTCCAATCACAACGGTTGGATGAATACCCGCTAGTGTTTTTGGATGATTATCAAAATAAGCTGCGATTTTGGCATAAACATAATAAGGATTAGAGGTTATTACTGCAGTAACCGGACAATTTTTGGCTTCAGCTTCAGTCAAAATAACAGCTGAGGCTTTAGTGGTTGCAAGAAATTTGCGATAAGCAGGATTCATTAAAAAAGCAATACGATTAGGCTCTGCCTCTTGAATCGTACTGACGCCTTTAATGATGCAATTTGCATCCCCTTGAATAGTAACTTCTAATCCTTGGATTAGTTCTGATAGTTTCATAAAGAACTCATAATGCTAGCTTTAACAATGAATAAAGGTGGATAAAGCTTTTAGCTCAATCCACCTCACCCATGGTATTCGTTAAAATATGACAGTAACTGTTATTTTTTATCGAATTCTTTGGCAACTTGCTTAGTGATATCTGTTCCTTGATCAGCATAAATTACCGCTTGTGAATCTAATACAAAATTATAGTGACTATTTTTTGCAACTGAACCAATAACATCGTTCAATTCTTTTAGTACAGTAGTCATCACTTTATTTTGTTCTTTTTGCAAATCTTGTTGGAAGTTTGTGTACTCTTTAGCAAGACCTGATTGATCTGCCATGATTTTCTTTTGCAGAGCATCTTTATCTTTTTGACTCATCGTTGAAGAATCTTTCTTGAATTTTTCAACTTCGTCTTGAAGATCTTTTTGTTGGCTTGCTAACTTATCTTGACGTGGCTTGAATTTGTTTTGTAAAGACTTATTCAATTCGGCAATTTTAGGTGATTGTTGAAATAATTGTTGAACATTGACAAAAACAACCCCTGATTGTTGACCAGCGGTAGCATTAGTGTCTGCGGCAAATACTTGCGTAGTGCCAGTAACAACCAATGCTGATAAAGCGACTGCTAAAATTTTCTTCATATCCTTCTTCTCCATGTATAAAGATTAAAAAACTTTACAAGTTTAAATCGACATTACTAAAAAGACTAGAAATATCGCTTATTTCTTAAAAACTCGTGCCCAATGAAAATTGGAAGAAATCTTCCGTATCGCCCCAATGCAGCTGTGGCGTATCCGTTGGATTTCTTCTTAAATTCAATGCCTTACCGAAGCTTACATTAACCGGTCCTAAAGGACTTAACCAGTCTATTTCTAAACCTGTGGCATAACGGAGGGGACCGGAGCCATTGCCGCCGTATTTTCTATTATCAAAGCTGTTATAAGCGTTACCAGCATCCACGAACCAGCTGGTACGTAAGCTATCAGAAATGAAGTTGGGGAAAATAAGAGCAATACTAGCCGCTGCCAGCATGTTACCCCCAGTAGACCTAGCATTGGAATCTTTAGGACCTAAGGAGAAAGGCAAATAACCCCGTACCGTGTCTATACCGCCGCAATAAAAATTCCTGAAGAACGGATAGTTGTTCACGCCATTAAACGCATTACCATAGGCCAGCGCGCCTCTTGCCGTTAGGATAAACTGCTCTGTTAAGGGGAGATACCCTCTGGCATTATAACTCGCGGTATAAAACTTTAATGATCGCCCACCCAAAGGTGCATAAATATTTAACCCAAGCGACTGTATCGCCCCGCGTGTTGGGAAAACAGATTTATCACGGCTATCTCTCGAAATCCCCGCGATTAATTCCAATTGTTGATAATGACGGCCATGCTCATTGATAAAATCTGTGACTTGATTAGATGGAACCGTATTAGTTAGATCAATAACGGTACTTTGATAGCCATAGCCTAAAAAAGCCCTATTGGTTACATCTTTTTCTTGGCCTAAGGGAAACCCATAAACGACTGAGGCATCAAACTCGCTTGAATTATAGCTACGGCTTAAGCTGGGTGCTTTAGCTGGATTGACCTGAGTGAGCGAAAAGTTAATGCTACGACTCACGCCATCTAAAGTATAATAAGGATCCGTAAAACTCATGGAGTAATCTTTTTCGTAATTACTACGACTTAAGTTGACACCAAAAGTCTCACCGGTTCCTAAAAAGTTTTTCTGATTAAACCCAAGACCCAAAATGAGATGGTTGACTTGAGAATACCCAATATTAAAGTTTGCTTGCGCTGCACTTTCTTCTGTCACTTTGTAATTAACATCCACTAAATCATTCTTGCCAGCAACCGGCACTAAAGACATTTGCACGTCTTTAATATAAGGCTGCATACTTAAATTACGTTTTGAAGCATCGAGTTTACCCGTTGAGATGAGTGCTGCTTCCATCTGCGTAATTTCACGTCTTAAAGTCACATCATTGGTTTTAGTATTATTAGTAAAATAAACATGACGCACATACACCAAGCGACCTGATTTAATATTGAAGTTTAAAAACACTTCTCTGCATTTATCATTAATATCGGGCTGTAAATCAATTTGTGCATAAACATAGCCTTTATCACCCAAAGCATCACTGATCGCTTTTTCAGTATCGACAATCGCTTGACGTGAAAAATGACAACCCGGTTTTACTTTGACTAAACACATTAACTGCTCTTTAGGTATCACGAAATCACCGTGCATATCAAAGCCTTTGACGGTGTAAAGCTGCCCTTCATCCAGTGCGATCGTGACATAAATAGATTTGCGATCCGGTGTAATTTCAACTTGCGAAGATTTGATCGCAAAACGTAAATAACCTTGATCTAGATAAAAATTACGTAGACTTTCTAAGCTCGCATCTAATTTTTCTTGTGAATACTTATCATTGGAAGTCACAATGGTAAATAAATTAGGCGTTGAAATCGTCATTTGTCTTTTTAACTGGCGATCCGTAAACGCACAATTGCCGATAATATTAATGCGGCGAATGACGGCCACTAATCCTTCGGAAATACAAATTTTTACCATCACACGATTACGTTCCATAGGCGTAACCGATACATCAACGCGTGCGTTATAGCGACCTAGTTCATAATATTGATTTAATAAACTTTGACGAATTCGCTCTAGCATGACTTTATTAAAAATTCTTCCTTCCGCAACATCGACGCCGTTCATAACGCTGGTTAATTTCTCACGAGGAACGACTTTGTTACCGCTTATTTTTAATTGACCTATGGTTGGACGTTCAATGACATGAATCACTAACGTACTGCCTTCACGAGTCAGATTAATATGTTCAAAAAATCCTGTTTTATAAAGATCTCTGATGAGTGACCCAGTATTATCAGAACGTAAGGTATCGCCTTTTTTAATCGGCAAATACGTGTAAACCGTATCGGGAGAAATACGCTGCAAACCTTCAATTCGAATATTTCTAACTTGAAAACTATCCGCCTGACAAACAGCGCTTATTATTAATCCAAACAATAAAACCAATGCAACAAAGTATTTCTTCATATTTAATCCAGTCTTAATCTGTTAAAACCCATTCCCTAACCATAGCGCTCCTAAAGCAAAAATCGGTGCCGCAGCAGTCAGGCTATCGATTCTATCTAACAAACCACCATGTCCCGGCAATAATTGGCCGGAATCTTTTAAGCCCACATTGCGCTTTAAAATACTTTCAAATAAATCGCCTATGATTGAGAAAATAAGCGTAATCCAAACTAATACTAAAAATTTAATCCAATCACCCATAGGAACTCGCAATGCCATTAAGGCTCCCACTGCAATCAAGGTAGTAATGAATAAAGCTCCCATACAACCTTCCCAACTTTTTCCTGGGCTAACCACCGGCGCAAGTTTGTGCTTACCCCATTTTTTACCCACAAAAAAAGCGGCGATATCTGCGCCCCAAATCAATACAAATAAAAATAAAACCAGATAAGGTCCATTATCTTCAGCAGAATGAAGAACATTGATCGCAAGCCAACAAGGCACTAAAACAAAAACTCCCATTAAACCACGCCATACTTTTCCTTTCCCCCATTGGTCTTTGCCTTTGGGATAAAAAAGTATTAATAAAAGCGCGATCAGCCACCAAAAAGTGGCAGCAAATAAAACCGTTTGTATAGGTAAAATAAGTGAACCAATCGCAAGGACTAGAATAAGAATGGGATAGATAAAACGTAGTTTGAGATTAGTCATTCCCATAAATCCTGACCACTCAAAGGCACCGGCCATGATTATCACTGTCGTTAAAACAAAAAAAGCGACAATCGATAACTTCAAAACCAACCAAACAAATAAGGGGATAAGAATTAAAGCCGTTAAAATCCGTTGTTTAAGCATGTTGTTTTTCTCTAATTTGTTCACTCGTGTATCCAAATCGCCGTTCACGGCCTGCAAAAAACGCTAAGGCTTTTTCCAATTCAGTTTCATTAAAATCGGGCCACAGTGCCTCTGAAAAATAAAGTTCAGTATAAGCAAACTGCCATAGCATAAAATTACTAATCCGCTGCTCACCACTGGTTCGAATAAAAAGATCCGGGGGAGGTAAATCCGAAAGCGCCATTTTTTGATTCACTAATTCAGGCGTAATGTCTTGGCTGGATAATAATCCTTTTTCTACTTCTAGCGCTAGCTTTTTACAAGCTTCTGTTATATCCCATCGCCCGCCATAATTAACAGCTATATTTAATTTTAAACCTGTATTTTTTGCCGTTAAGGCTTCTACGCGTTTAATTTGTTGCTGCAATTTCACATCAAAACGATCTCGCTCGCCGATGATGCGCAATTGGATATTCTGTTGATGTAATTTATCTGCTTCGCGTTCTAATGCAGTTAAAAACAAATCCATTAAAAAACTTACCTCTTCCGTAGGACGCAGCCAATTTTCACTACTAAAAGCAAAGAGTGTTAAGACTTCTATCCCTTTTTTAACGCATATTGTGGCCAATTCTCGGGCAGCTTCAAGGCCGGCGCGATGACCTGCAAACCGAGGTAAATGGCGCTTAGTGGCCCACCTACCATTCCCATCCATAATGACTGCAATATGACGAGGTAAATCCATGGTATTCATTTAGATTGACATCAATTCTTTTTCTTTAGTTGCTAAAAGTTGTTCCACTTCTGCCACAAATTTATCAGTTAATTTTTGGATATTATCTTCCAGTTTACGTGCTTCATCTTCTGCGATGACTTTTTTCTTAGCAAACTCTTTTAATTCTGTATTCGCATCACGACGCACATTACGAATCGCAACGCGTGCATTTTCCGCTTCATTACGCACGACTTTAATTAATTCTTTGCGGCGTTCTTCTGTTAAAGCGGGCAATGGCACGCGTATCACATCGCCAGCGCTTGAAGGATTTAATCCTAAATCTGAAGTTAAAATAGCTTTTTCAATCACGGGAGTTAATTTTTTTTCCCAAGGGGTAATCACAATCGTCCTCGCATCTCCGACGGTAACATTAGCGACCTGACTTAAAGGGACATCACTACCGTAATATTCAATGCGAATATGATCTAACAAACTAGGATGGGCGCGACCCGTACGTAATTTTGAAATTTCTAATTTAAACACATCAATGCATTTACGCATTCTTGCATCAGAATTTGGAACTACCGTATTGGACATGACACTACTCTCCTGTCTTGATCAATGTGCCTATATCTTCACCTAACATAATGCGTTTCAAGGCACCTTGTTTATTCATATTAAATACGCGCAAAGGAAGGGAGTTATCTCGACATAAAAAAATGGCGTTTAAATCCATGACCCCTAAGCGCTGTTCAATCACTTCATCATAAGTTAAAGATTTATAACGTTCAGCTTTTGGATTTTTAATAGGATCTGCGGCAAATACACCGTCAACTTTGGTCGCTTTCAAAACGACTTCTGCATTCACTTCAATACCGCGCAGAGCTGCAGCAGAATCAGTAGTGACTAAAGGATTGCCCGTTCCACCGGTAAAAATAACCACCGTGCCGTCTTTTAACGCTTCTCGTGCTGCACGGGTATTATTCACTTCAACCAAGCCTGGAACGGGAAAAGCTGACATGACTTTAACGGGAATAGATTGTTGCGTGAAAGCATCTTGTAAGGCGAGTCCATTAATAACCGTGGCTAGCATGCCCATTTGATCTGCCGTAATACGATCCATACCCGCGGTATAAAAATCCACCCCGCGAATCAAATTACCACTGCCTATGACGATGGCAACTTCCACCCCCAAATCAACGACTTGTTTTATTTCCTGACAAACACGCGCCAACTTAGCAGGATCAAGACCATACCCAAGATCGCCTTGTAAAGCTTCACCGCTTAATTTAACTAAAATCCGCCGATAAAGCGGCTGACCATCCTTTGTATGATCCATGGTTTATCCACCTTGAACTTGGGACATCACTGCTTCTACAAAATCCTCAGAAATCTTTTCAATACCCTCACCCACTTCAAACCGAACAAAGCTAATCACTTTGGCACGGTTTTTTCCGAGCAATGCGGAGACTTGGGTATTAGGGTCTTTCACGAAAGGTTGGCCTAATAAACTCACTTCGTCTAAGAATTTTTTCACGCGACCCGAAATCATTTTTTCGATGATTTCAGCAGGCTTACCACTCTCTGCCGCTTGTTTTTTGAAAATTTCTTTTTCTTTCTCAACTAATTCTGGCGAAACATCATCCGGTGATAAAACTAACGGTTTAGAAGCGGCGACATGCATAGCAATATCTCGCGCCAATTCTGCATTGTCAGTATCAATCTCAACTAAAACCCCTATGCGATTACTATGAACATAAGTGCCTATCGTTGCGGTAGATTTAGCAACTGCGATTCTACGGATATTAATATTTTCACCCACTTTCGAAATTAACGCTTTGCGCGCTTCTTCTACGGTGTGGGTATCACCACTTAAAGGTAAAGTTAATAAAGCATTGACGTCAGTCACATTTGAATCCAGTACTGTTTTTGCTACTGCATTCGCAAAACTAACAAAGTTTTGATCGCGAGACACAAAATCAGTTTCACTGTTAATTTCAATCATGATAGCGCGTTTGCCGTCAGTCGACTTCAACACCACAATGATACCTTCAGCCGCAATACGACCTGCTTTTTTATCGGCTTTGATACCACTATTTTTGCGTAACTCATCAATCGCAGTGGTCATATCTCCATTGGCTGCTTCTAACGCTTTTTTGCAATCCATCATGGGGGCACCTGTACGGTCCCGTAGCTCTCTTACTTGAGCTGCTGTAATCACCATTATTACTCTCCTCGCTTATTCTTTATCTTCAGACCCAGTTTCTTTATCCGCTTCTATCTCTTGCTCGATAGCATCAACATCCACTTCTTCAGCCACATCGCCGACAGCAGCGCGTGCTTCTAAAATAGTATTCGCAAATGCTTCTGCATATAAACGGATAGCGCGAGTTGAATCATCATTACCCGGAATAACATAACTAATGCCATCAGGGCTGTTATTAGTATCAACAATACCAATGACTGGGATACCTAAACGATTAGCTTCATGTACCGCAATCTTTTCGTGACCTACGTCTACGACAAAAATAGCATCGGGCAAGCCACCCATGTTTTTGATACCGCCTAAATTGTTTTCTAATTTGGCTTTTTCACGCGTTAAACCTAAGATTTCTTTCTTAGTTAAACGACCAAACTTACCGCGTTCAAATAAAGATTCTAATTCTTTAAGACGCTTGATGGATTGGCGAATGGTTTTGTAATTGGTGAGCATGCCACCTAACCAGCGATAGCTCACATAAGGCATGTGGCAGCGAATCGCTTCTTCTTTAATAATTTCTTGTGCCGCTTTTTTAGTGCTAACAAATAAAATCTTACCTTTGGAAGACGCAGTGCGACCGACAAAGTTAATAGCATCTTTTAATAAGGGCAGAGTTTTTTCTAAGTTCACAATATGGATCTTATTGTGAGAGCCATAAATATAAGGACCCATTTTAGGGTTCCAATGGCAGGTTTGATGGCCAAAGTGAGCGCCAGCTTTCAATAAATCTTTCATGGACAATGTTGCAGTCATTCTAAATTTCCTCTGGGTTAAGCCTCCACGTGCCCCCATCTACCAACCCTTTTAAGGCACCCGGTAGAGGGTTTGGATACGTGTGTGGTTTATAGTTAATGGATAAAATCAGATCAGTTCAAAATTCATTTGCTAATCTGAGCCCGCCTTTATACCATAGATGCCTGTCGCTAACAATACGAAAAAGAGCCTCTTTAAAGATGAAAATTACGATCAAAACCCCTGATGAAATCAAGAAGATGCGCGTAGCAGGCAAACTGGCTGCCGAAGTCTTAGAAATGATAGGCCAATACGTAGTCCCCGGGGTCACAACCGATGAGCTCGATAAGATCTGCCATGACTATATTGTGAACGTTCAAAAAGCCATTCCCGCCTGTTTAAACTACAACGGCTTCCCCAAATCCATTTGTACATCTGTTAACCACCAAGTCTGCCACGGCATCCCCGGCCCTAAAAAGCTTAAAGAAGGCGATATCGTGAATATAGACGTAACGGTTATAAAAGATGAATACCACGGCGATACCAGCAAAATGTTCACCGTAGGCAAACCCTCTATTCTAGCCGAACGCTTAATCCGCGTGACTTTAGAGGCTATGTATTTAGGTATCAAAGAAATCAAACCAGGTAGACATTTAGGCGATATAGGCGCTGCGATCCAAACTTATGCCGAAGCCAATCGTTTTACCATAGTCCGCGAATATTGCGGTCACGGTATAGGCAAAATCTTCCACGAAGCCCCTAATGTATTGCACTATGGCAAACCCGGAACCGGTGAAAAAATACTCCCTGGCATGATTTTTACCGTAGAACCCATGGTCAATGCCGGCCAACGCTTTGTAAAACTACTCCCCGATAAATGGACAGTAGTCACCAAAGACCACAGCCTTTCCGCCCAATGGGAACACACTATTTTAGTCACAGACGATGGTTACGAAGTCTTAACCAAACGCAGTGAAGAGACGATTTAATTTTTTAATATTATGGAGAATCCAATGACCCACGAATTACCCAAATTACCTTATGCGATGGATGCTTTAGAACCCATTATCTCTAAAGAGACTTTAGAATATCACTACGGCAAACATCACAAAGCTTATGTGGACAATTTAAATAAATTAATTCCCGGCACTGAATTTGAAAAAATGTCCTTAGAAGAAACTATTATGAAATCCACCGGTGGGATTTTTAACAACGCAGCCCAAATCTGGAACCATACTTTTTACTGGAACTGCATGACACCCAAAAGCACTAAAAAACCTGTCGGAAAATTAGCAGAAGCCATCGATAAAAAATTTGGTTCTTTCGATGAATTCAAAAAATTATTTTCTGAAGCCTCTGTAAAAACCTTTGGCTCGGGCTGGGGATGGTTAGTTAAAAACAGCAATGGCGATTTAGAAATTGTAAGCACCAGTAACGCTAATACTCCCATGAAACAAAACCAAAAAGCTTTATTAACTTGCGATGTGTGGGAACATGCGTATTACATTGATTATCGTAATGCACGTCCTACTTATGTCGAAAAATTCTGGGATCTCGTCAATTGGGATTTTGTTGCGAAGAATTTTGAATAATTAAGGAAAATAAATCATGACCATACAACGCTCAGCCGGAACAAAACTTAAGGTACCTTTATTCTCATTTTTTTCCAGCTGCTTTAAAAGCTGCGAACCCCATTGGGAATCTGCGCCTGTCTATGATGAAGGAAATAACGTGATCCACCCAAAAAACAAAAGACCTCTCACTCCCGCACTAAAAACAGCTTATAAAAACGGTGGAGAGGATGCTGTTATTAAAGAATTCACTGGCCCTACGCTGAGATAAGAACCAAGTTGACCCCTTTTCTCACTCTGTCATCCCGCACTTGTTGCGGGGTGACAGGACTAGGACTGGGAGTTTGAAACGCCTTCATTTTAGACCAATCCGGATACGTCAATTCCCACAAACGATATAAACTATTTTAATGCAGCTATCCGAGCAGTCTCAGCTAAATTTGAAAGCTTTTTAGCTAACTTTCTTTGCGTTCCATTATAAAAAAGACCAGCACCACCCGCGGCGAGCAATCCTCCGCCAATTCCTATCCCGGCCGCACTCGAACCGCCCGAAAATGGGATACCGGCAACGCTTAGACAAAGCATGACAACCCCTACCAGCGCTAGCAATGCCCCAACATATTTCTTTCCTAAATTTGGGCTGCCAATAGCGTATTTTTCAGCATTCAATTTTAAATCGATTATATGCTGAGGATTAAGACGATCATTCACCACATTAATTGCGTATTGTAGCGATATTCTGAGTGATTCCAGCTTTATTAAATTTTTTTCTGCATCTTTCATCAACTCTTTAAATTCATTATTTCCTTCAACATAAACACTCATACCTGAGGTATAAATATCATCACCATGAAGTCCTGATAATGCCGCATCTAATTCATTTAATAACTCACTTGCGGTTTTGGGTCGTAACAAAGGTGTGCTTTCTTCAGAAACAGGCGTAAAACTAGTGTTAGTGGGTTTTGGTTTAGCACTTTGCAGATCACCGGGTAAAGCTGCTGGACTATTCTGCTCCCTTGGCAAATCTAGTGAAGCGTCATGTCCCTCCTTCTTTTCAGCAACCGCACTAGTCATCAAAATAGTCCTCTCAAACAACTCTCTTATTCGATTTTCTGCTGCATTGTATTCAGCATTATCCAAGGCCTGAGGTAATGAAGTAAAAAACTTTTCATCCGTTAAAAAAGATCTGAAGGGACTTTTTGGATTTCGACTAAGGAATTCTTCAATAAAAATTTTAATAGGCTTAACAGAAGCTTGTCCACCACTATCCACAATTTCTTTAGCTTGATCGGCCGCTGCTCTCGCATCAGCTACTGCCTTCTGAAATGTAATTAATTCTTGTTTGCTTATAGTTTGCGGCAAGGTATCCGTCGTAAGACCTCTTACCAACAAATGTAAACATTTATATTTTCTAACTGCAAGTCTTGGATCATTCAGTTTCCCCTCTTTTTCAAGACTATATTGATCGTAAGCTAAACAAAGAATCCCTAAGTAATCGTCTAGTTCTTGTGGGGTTCGTTTTGGTAATCTTTTCCCGAAGAATATTCTCGTATTAAATAACGCTTGGACAGCGGGATTTTTGGAATTATTGTGACTGAGTTTTGCGATGCTAGATTTTTCATTTTTTAATTCCTCGTTTAAAATAATACCAATAATATTTAGAGCAGAATGGACCCCACAACTCCAATTGTCAGTTTGTTGTATATCATCAGGGCCCCAGGAACGATTAGCGGGATTTACACCATTACCAACCCAAGGCCGGGGAGAAAATATATTGATTCGACTTAACTGATTGCTTGCTTCTTCTATATAGATAAGATTGTTTAATGAATCAACAATGGAAGCTGATCCATTTGCATGGATAACTGTCGCTATGGAATGTTCTCCATTATTGGTCGGGATTGAAAAAAATATATACTTTTTTTGATAGTCCTCTGGTCTTAATTTAGCTTTCAATTGATCATTTAAATTCCATCGATCCTTGGGATGAAGAGGGCCTACTTGTAAAGAGACAAAATCCTCTCCGCTGAGACCTATGGACTGTAAGATTCGTGCAGCACTTTCAACAATAATCTCATTATTAAACGCTTTAAATTTCTGCTTATAGTCGTGGACTAACTTTCTTCTAGCCTCCTCTGGCATTGCAAAATACTGTTGAAAAAAATCAAATTTTTCTTCCGCCGATTGTTCTTGCTCTTGGGGCCTTAGACTAGCTGCCATAACATTTCCTCATTCAACTCTGGGACATTTTAAAAAAATAATGCTAGCACAAAAACCTTAAGGAAATATTAAGAGGCTAGAATAGCTGAGCCGATTACTTCTTTTAATCGGCTCAAATTTCACTGTTTTTTGAGCCGATTAAATGCGATAATCGGCTCATGACCTATAACTGGCAACAAAAAGATTGGCCGCATTTTTCTTACAAAATAGATAATGATCTACAATATTTAATGCTTAGATATGCGTGGAATACTGGTTTTATAAGTGGGTTTTTAATAAGCGCGCCGGAAGATATTAAAATTTTCGAAGAGAAAGATGAATACAAAGAAATAGCGCCCTATATACAAGAAAAATTAAAATTATCCAAAGAACCCACCCCACCCCAAAACCTAAGGGCTGAAAATATTTTAAAACTGATTACAGAAATAAAACAATCCTATAAAAAACCATTGTCTGAGCGTCTTTTATTAGACTGGCATACACAGCTTTTCTCTGGTTTAAAAAACCAAACTGGAGTTGGCCAATGGGCAACAAAGCCAAGGACAGTTAAAGACAAAAACAACATCATTCACTTCCAAGCACCTCCTGCAGAGCAAAAGCAAACCCTTATAGAAATAGAACGATTCATAAATTGGTTTAATGAAACTGCTCCAAGACAGAAAAAAGCAATTATTTTTCCTCTGGTACGTTCATCAATAGCCTATCTATATTTTGTATCCATTCATCCTTTTGGAGGTGGAAATGGTCGGATTGGACGAGCAATTGCTGAAAAAGCTGTATGGCAAGGATTTAATTGCTCATTTTTTCCATTTAGCATATCTCAACTTATCGAAGCTAAGAAAAATGATGAAAATTATTGCCAAGCTTTAAAAAAAGCACAATGTTCGAATGAAGTTTCTGCTTGGATTAAGTATTTTTCAAATATCATACTAGAAGCGCAAGAAAAAATTATTAGCACTATGAAATTTTGGGCCAGAGCAAAACGATTGGTTAATGAAAGACAATTAAAAGCCATATCGTACATGCTAAAAGAAGAACTGAACGGGTTAAATAACAATATGAGCGCACAAAAATACACAGCCATTACTAAAACCTCAAAAGCCACTGCCACTCGCGATTTAACGGATTTAACGGATAAGAAAATATTACAATCCAGCGGATCAGGACGAAGTACGGTTTATTTATTAAATATCAATATTCCTGTAGACTGCCTCTAAATTCAAGCCACAATCGAGGTATTTAATGAAAACAAAATTACTTATTCTTTCTGCTGTTGCCTTATTAGGAAGCAGTGCGGTTGCATTAGCAGATCCAAGCAGCTCTTCTCAACCGTCAGCGACTAATTACGCTAACCCATGGAAAGTTACCAACTATAATAACTTTTCCTTCAATAACTTCTCAGGCAAAGAAGAAACCATAGTTATTTCAGTCGATATCGGGGTTATACAGATAGCAACATCCAACACTGGAAACCCTTGCAATGGTAAAGTAGCAGATAATCAGGGGCTTTCTTGCGTATTACAACCTAATGACTCTATTACTTTTAAAGATGAGCTGAAGGATTACTCCTCGTCAGGTGTGACGATAGTGCGGGCAACTGGAACATATCAAATCATAAACAACTAACGACGACCATTCCCGCGAAAGCGGGAACCTCCCTCAAGGAAGAAGGAGTCATATATGGACCGTTTTCTCTCTATACCGTCGTCCCAAAAAATCTTCATCCTGTAAACATGACAAGGAAAAATAATATTCATGAAGATTTGTTTGGGATCCAGGGACAAAAATACTTAATCTGAGTTTTTTATTGAGTTGATTAGAGCACTTTTTAGTAGGGGTTACTCAGCAATATTCTAAAAATTCTAAAATTTTCGCTTTGCTCCCTAGATCCCAAATAATTTTCCGATCATCAACCAGTCTTCGGTAAATTCCTTAGACGGAAAATTTTTGGGACGACTAGTGGTTAAGTTGTCTTTAGAGAATGACCTTGAAACGCCTTCATTTTTTATCTCTTTGCTTGCATTCGATTAGCCGCAGGTATTCTCCCCCCTGGGGCTTTGTTACCCTGCCCAAAGAAGCTTGCAAATACTTGCACAGTTTGACCCTTTGCAATTTTATCTGCTGTTTCATTTTGTTTATTTAGTTTTAAAGGTTCAACATTGCCACTAATAATCAATGCCTCTGTCAAATCAGAAAGATCATGCTGTGCTGCTAAATGAAGTAATGTGTTCTTCTGCTCATCCATTTCTATCTTACAAATCGCAGGATATTCCGTGATAATTTCAATGATCATAATTTGATTTTCTTTATCTCCAATCAACTCCCTTACCAATTTTCTGTAAAAAATAGTTTTATAGGGTTCATCCATTAAATCTATACGTAAGATAGCACTCACAATACCTTTATTTACTTCACTAAAACAAGCAGTCAGCTCTGCTGCAGCTTCATATTTTTCTTCATTGATAAGCGCCCCAATCGAACTGATCTGTTGACTAGGATCATCTTTAAACGGCGAAGCAACTATTTTTCTATTTTCTTTTGTAGCGGTTGAAATTTCAGCAGCCAATTTTAGATTTTCATTGGCAACAGCCGTTTGTAACAATGTTTCTCTTGTCACTGGGTCTTTATACTTTGCTGCCACCTCTTTATTAAATAATTGAAGAGCCAACTCTTCTCTCGCTTTATCTTTGGCGGCGATAACGAATGCGGTTTTCATTTCTTGTTCGATAGCAGCAGTCGCTTTCATTTCTTCAAGCGTTTCTTTCGCTTCTGCTTTCTTTTCATTTTCCGATTTTATCTGTTTTGCTAAAACCCCTATCACATCCCAAATTTTAGATTTGACTGCAGAAAGAAGCGCTGACTCACCTTGTTTATTTAATTGAGTAACCTTCGCGCCCTTAGCAAGCAATGCTTGAGCAAATTCCTCATCTTGGGCGTGAAACAGCAAGGTTTCCCCATTCCCTACATCAAATTGAGCAATATTAGGGATAGTTTTTTGTAGGATATCGATAAGTGGGATATGTTTATTTTGGCCAATTTTTTCTTTCCCTGCTATCAAAAATTCTTTTGCTAACTCTGCAATTTTTTGATTTTTCTTTACTTGTAACTCCTTAAACACTATTGCAACCTTGCCGACATTTCCTAACATATCGACCAGGATTTTTGCTGCTGTTTTGACATCATTGCGTGATAAATACTCTTCTGATAAATAATCTTCTATAATCTCTATAATAGGTATTGGTTTATCTAATAATGATTTAATGGGTTCTCTCGTTTTTCCCAATTGGAATGCTGTTTTTCCATCGTATAAAGCAAGCAAATCAATTCCATTTTGTTTTAATACCCATTCCAATGTTTCTTTTGTAACGCCTACGCTTGTTGCTATAACATGTAGCGGGGTTCTTCCGTGAGAGTGATTAGCTCGCGCATTAATATCTTTTGTACGCGCATAAATCTGCTCTGCAAGAGGAATATCATTATGCATGATGGCGAAATGTAAACTTTGCACATGATCATTCGGTAAATTCAAACCTAAAATTCGACATGGGGCTGCTAATGCTTTTGTTAATAACGGATTTTTCGTAACAATTGCTTTTGCTGCGTCTTGTTGATTATGCTTAGCAGCTCTGACCATCGCTGCACCATATTGATTCCCGTCCGTTTCATCGACTTTTTCTTCATCAGGAAATAAATGAATAGAGTCTGTTGACTGAGCAACAACCGCTTCCATCATGGGTGTTCGGCCGTCACTATTCTTATCCGTTAATGGCACACCTTTTTCACTTAAATACTCCACCAGCAAAGGGCTATTATGTTGAGCAACCAAATGCAAGAAGTTATTGTTCTTACCAACGTTATCAGCCGTTGGGATAAGTCTCTGCAGTGCACCCGGAGAATTCTGTTCAAACATATCTAATAACCGAATGATGACAAAAGGATTTTCATTAGTACTGATTAATTCTTCAATTAAGCGGGCTATAAATTGATTACATATGTTTCGATCTTCAAACGCTACAGTATATAATAAATCCATCATCACATCTTTGTCTTGTACACTTGAAAGCAATGCAACCGCATTAGTAACGTCATTAATCAGAAGATAATTTTGAAGCGTCTCAGTAACCTCGTCGGGGTTAGTTCCAATAACCCGTGAGGTATAATTTTTATAGGCGTTAAGCTCTAATAAGATATGATTAATGTTCAGCTCATTTGGAATATGAACGCTACTCAAAATAAATTGCATGACTTCAATATTATCCATCGCCAACATGTGTTTTAAATTTTCCAGCCCTTCTTCTCTCGTGAGATCAAAAAATTGAGCAAACATTATTCCGCGCTGAAGAGCCTTTGCTGCAATTTTCATCACGAATCTCGCCTGTTCACTGGGTTTCAACGCACGCATAGCGGGTAAACGGATTTTTGAAGCGGACCAAATCTCAATAATTTTCTCAAGAGGAATCTTATCTATATAAGCTTCTAACTTTTCCCAATTACTTTTTGGTGCTTCTTCCTGCTTATGTTCCCCATCTTGTTTAGGGTCAAAATTGCCTTGGTGGATTAATGCCATAAACATAAATCGATAAAACGATTCTATCTTTGTCAGGTCTCTAGATTCTTCTACCTGTGTAGAAATATCTTGAATTAAGTCATCATGTAATAGTACAAATTTACAATAAGCTGCTCGATGCTTATCAGGAATAGCGGCAATGAGCTCCAAGAAATCAGCTTGTGGTTCAAGCCCAATTTTATCTAAATATTGCTTTATCTCTAGCAAATACTTATCTGAGAATCGGCCACCTTCAACAACGTATTCTTCTTTTTCATCTTTGGTAAATTGATCACCCCAGTGTTGATCTAATAATCTTTTAAATGCTCGGAAATAAACAGGTTTGTTTTCTTCTTCTTTTCTTTCTATGTCTGCGCATTTTGCGATCATGGCGTCGAAGGGTTCGGGCGCCGCGTCTTTTGCAAATTTCTTTGCATAGTTAAAAGCAGCGTCGGTACGGGCATCAATACAGATTCCCACCATTTTATCGAGAAACTCAATAAGAATTTCATTGGGAGTACCCTCCCTTTTTGTTATGTTCTTTATATCCTCTTCTTTGAGATTTTTTATATCGATATAACTATTGATAAATAAGCCCATGGTGGCAAATACATAATTCAAGTATCCCAAAGCAGGTGAAGCACCTTTTTGGACTGCGTACGCTACTTGACCTAAGTGGATGAATGCTTTTTTTAATTTGAGATCTTCCTCTTCACCACGAGCAGGTACGTAATCAAATAATCGATTATCTAAAGGTGGAGTGAGACGGCGAATAATGTCCTCTTTATCTCTAATGATGTAATCAAAAGTATTCATCGCAACGGCGAAAAGCTCTTGTTGCCGGCGAGGGAGGTTACACGGATTATGACCTGGGTTATTGGGATCCCACACTTCTTTGCGGATAGCGTCTAATCGCCTTTTCATACCCTCTAAATAGGCGGACAGACCTTCGCGGGTTGCATCAGCAAGAGTGGGCAAATCCACCTTTCTCAACTCATCTCGTCCGTACATTACAAAACCTCATTAACTAATTTTATTAGCACAAAAGCATACTAGAATTACCTTAAGGTTTTATTAAGACTGTCATATTTTTTAAAATTAAAACTAAAGCATCTCAAGGCTTTGATTTTTAATATGATTTAATTTAATTTTTTCTCTTAAGCTTTCCTTAAGGTCTTTTTGCTATCCTATGTTCACTTTTTTGAGAAAGGCTAAATATGAAATCAGCAGAAGAATTATTTAATTTAACTTTTGAACTAGGTGGAAAAACGTTCGAAAAAGCAGGCTACACTTTATTCTGGGCCTTTGCCTCACTCCTTCTTTTTTCTCCCCTTTTTCTTCTTTTGCTTATTCATGCAGGGGGAGCTGTTGTAGCAGTGAGCGCCGTTTTCCAAACCCTCTTTCTCCTCGCAAGCGCCTGCGCGGGAGTCTGTAATGCCTGTTGTAGTGGGTTCACGCTCTTTGGGCGTAGTGAACCAAAGGAAGAATTTGGCGTATCTCCTGGCTGCATGCCTATTGCTGTATTTTTCCCTCCACTCGGTCTACTTATCAATGCAGTTTCTGCTGTGGTTTATTTTGCCGGCACTTCTATTTGTTTAGCCGGTGCAATTATTTTTAAAACATGCGAAGTTTTGAGCTGCGCAAAATATAGGGAAGAAAGAGCTAGACAAGCGGCACAAGAAGATAACATAAGAAGAGCCGAAGCAGATCGACAAAGAAGAGAAGCCGCTGTACAGCGTGAGCGTGCAGCACGTTTAGAGCAAGAACGTAGGGAAGCAGCAGCTGAGCGCTTAGAACGCGAACGTCAAGAAAGAGAAAGAGCCAACATAAGGCAACAAAATCAAGCGAAAGCACACTTAGCAGCCCATAATCTTAACGGAATCCAAGAAGCTAAAATAATAAAAGCAGAAGCAGAAAAACAAAAAATCGCGGTTTCTAAAGAAGCATTTAATACTGCACAGCAGGCATATGAAAAAGCCCAACCAGCCGAAAAAAAATCTGCGTTACAAAGATTTTCTGCTACCTATGGAGAATACTTAAAGGCTAAAGGTCCTAGAGATACACATATCGAGCGATTAATTGCCGAAGGTAAATGCGCCCAACGAAGAAATTTCGAAGATAAGTTAACCACTAATGCAAAACTACATCGCGCTCTTGGCGCCGCTGCACCGGGGGCTGCTCAACTAATGAGAGAGCCACCTCAACAACCTCCTGCTGCTGCCGCTGCCGCACCTCCTTACCCTGTTGCTCCCCCAGCTAACGATGGCGATTTACCCAGAATGCGATTAGGCTAATGATTTGATTTTTGAGCCTATTAAAGTGCGGGGAGACAGAGTTGGGGTTTATATGGGAAGAGAAGGAGGTATTTCTTAGTCACTCTTTTTTATAAGTTTCTTATGCAATTCCATCATGCCTTTTTTTGTTAATTTTGATTGAAGCAACTCAACAGGCATCCCTGTGGCTGGATCTTTAATCATGGCAACATAAATACCAGGTTTAGACTCTACAGGGCCCCATATGACATCACGACCTTTGATGGCTTTTTTAAGGTTAGGTACTAAAAAAGCAACGTGAGGATATTTTTTTATTATCTCAGGAAAAGGAGCATCTTTATCGAAGCGATGCATTTGAATATTAAATTCGCTTTGATCATATCCCCATGTGTAGTATTTGTATTGCTTATCGTAAAGTTCATTTGAATTGTGTTCGGTTGTAGGAACGCCTAGATGATTATATTTCCAGTCCGCTGGAATTGCATAACTACAACAGCTAATAAAAAATAAAGTAAAAGTAATTAATATTCTGATCATATTTTTCTCTCACAATAAAAATAGGCTACCGCTGCAAAATCTCTAACTGCTTACGCAACCGCTCAAGCTCATCCATTAAATCAATAATAAGCGCAGCACCGGGCAAGTTGACTTCGAGATCTTGTTGCAGACGTAACACAGTACGCACTTTACGTAAGGCTTCTTCATTAAAACGAAGATCAGGAAGCGGCTCAATCACACCTTGCTCGATCACATCAGCTACAAAATCAGGAGTTACCTCACACGCTGAACAAAGTTCATCTAACGTTAACTCGCGGATTTCTTCTGTGCTGATGGTAATCACTACCATAGGTTTTTGCTGTTTGGGCATTAGAATATTCCTTTTCTTGGATCAAACTGCGAAACTCCTGCTAGTTTTTCGTAAAGTGCTTGTTGTTCTGGGGTAGAACTACTGGGCACTACAATTTGTAATAAAACATATTGATCACCTGCTGCTGGTTTTCCAGGCATTCCTCTGCCTTTTAAACGTAACTTTTGTCCGGCTTGAGAATTCGGCGCAATTTTCATATCAACCGCACCCCCTAAAGTTGGGATTGCGACTTTAGCTCCTAATACTGCTTCCCATGGTGCAATCGGTAAAGTGAGATAAATATCTTTATTTTGTAGCGTAAAAATTCTATGCGGTTGAATTTCTATTTCTAAATATAAATCACCGGCAGGGGCATTTCCCATTCCGGGGCCGCCTTGTTTTGCTAAACGTAATTGTTGTCCTGAAGTAATTCCTGCGGGAATATTAATTTTTAACGTTCGGGTTTCATGTCCCATTTGTAATTGAATATTTTTAGGACCGCCACCGTAGGCTTCTTCTAAACTAATACCAATTTTTGCATGTTGATCGCGCCCGGGTTGTTCGAAACCGCCGCGCCTAAAGCCACCACCTCGTCGCTGATGTTGTTGACCCCCGCCGCCAAAAATATTGGCGAAGAAATCACTGAAATCGCCCATGTCTTCGCCGCCACCAAAACCTTGCCAATTCGGTGGCGGACGAAAATCTTGGCCTTCTTTCCAGTGGCTGCCTAATTGATCGTACTTAGCGCGATTTTCAGGTTTTAACGCTTCATAAGCTTCTTGTACTTGTTTGAATTGTTCTTCGGCGTTCGCTTCTTTGCTCACATCTGGATGATATTTTCGAGCTAGCTTTCGATAAGCGCGCTTAATGTCTTCATCGGAAGCATCGCGCGCCACACCTAATACTTTATAATAGTCTTTGTATTGCATTATTCAGGTAATCGCACCATTAAAACATCACATTTTGCGCCATGCAGAACTGAGTTTGCGGTAGAGCCTAGCAGTAAAGACAAACCATGGCGGCCATGGCTTCCGCACATAACAAGATCCGCATTAATTTTTGCGGCTAATTGTAAGATTTTGGTTTTAGTAGGGCCCACTTCAACCCATTGCGCATCGGCTGGAACATTTAATTGTTCACCTAATTTGGCTAAAGCATCATGAGATTCTTGAATCAATTGTCCTTCAATATCTTCAATGCCTAAATATGCATAACTATAACCAGGTAATGGCTCAACAACGTGAATTAAATTTAATTTTGCGCCGGTGTATCCGCGCATGCCATGAACTTTTTTAATTAAGTATTCGGTTTCTTGAGACAAATCCGTTGCGAATAATATGTTTTTATACATGTTGAAATTCCTTTTTAAGCTGTTGCTGTTAATTTAGAAAAAACTATTCGACCTTTTTCTTCTGATATTCGTATTATATCACCCGGAATAAACTTGCCCGATAAAATATCTTGGGCTAATGGGTTTTCAATATGTTGTTGTATGGCCCGTTTCAAAGGCCTTGCTCCATATACTGGATCATAACCCGCGGCCGCCAAAAACTCTAATGCTTCTTTGGTAATAGACAGCGTATAATCACGCTCTGCAAGGCGTTTTCGTAAGCTATCTAATTGAATTTCTGCAATTTTTTGGGTTTGTTCTTGATCCAAAGGATGGAACACTACGGTCTCATCAATACGGTTTAAAAACTCGGGTCTAAAATGCTGACTGACCACATTTAGTACGGCTTTTTTCATATCGGCATAAGTGCCGTCTTTACTGGCAACCTCTTGAATGAGATCCGAGCCTAAATTGGATGTCATGACAATAACCGTATTTTTAAAATCAACTGTACGACCATGACTGTCCGTCAAACGCCCATCATCTAATACTTGTAATAAAATATTAAATACATCGTGATGCGCTTTTTCTATTTCATCAAGTAATACCACTGAATAAGGCTTACGACGCACTAACTCAGTGAGATAACCTCCTTCTTCATAGCCTACATATCCCGGAGGCGCGCCCACTAATCTTGCGACCGAATGTTTTTCCATAAATTCAGACATATCAATTCTGACCATCGCATCTTCTGAATCAAATAAAAATGCAGCAAGCGCTTTACATAATTCTGTTTTACCCACACCCGTTGGCCCTAAAAATAAAAAAGATCCAATGGGGCGATTTGGATCTGATAATCCTGCGCGTGAGCGGCGTATGGCATTACAAACTGCGGTGACCGCTTGGCTTTGGCCAATGATGCGTTTATGCAGCGCATCTTCCATATGCAACATTTTTGCTTTTTCGCTTTCTAGCATTTTTGAAACTGGAATGTGGGTCCATTTTGAAACGACTTCCGCAATTTCTTCTTCAGTAACTTTGCTTCTGACTAACTGCGTGGTTTTTTGTTCTGCTTGGAGGGCTTCCGCTAATTTTTTTTCGAGCTCTGGAATACGTCCATACTGCAATTCAGCCATATGCGTTAAATCCGCCGCACGCTTTGCTGTTTCTAATTCTAAACGCGCGCGTTCTAATTCGGTTTTAATGGTCTGTGCGCCTTGCAAAGCCGATTTTTCCGATTTCCAAATTTCGTCTAATTTATTATTTTCTGTTTCTAGTTTTTTTAAATCCGCTTCAATTTTTTCTAAACGTTTTTTGGTGGCTTCATCTTTATCTTTTTTTAAGGCTTCACGTTCTATTTTTAATTGAATAATACGGCGATCCAATTGTTCTAACTCTTCTGGTTTAGAATCAATTTCCATTCGAATATTACTGCCCGCTTCATCAATTAAATCGATAGCCTTATCGGGAAGTTGACGATCAGTAATATATCGATGCGATAAAGTTGCAGCAGCTACAATTGCTGAATCCGTAATTTCAACACCGTGATGTAATTCGTAACGTTCTTTTAATCCCCGTAAAATCGCAATCGTATCTTCAACTGAGGGTTCTTCAACTAAAACTCTTTGGAAACGTCTTTCGAGAGCTGCATCTTTTTCTATATATTTTCGGTATTCATCTAAAGTCGTTGCACCTACGCAATGTAATTCACCTCGCGCAAGAGCTGGTTTTAACATATTTCCAGCATCCATTGAGCCTTCGGCTTTTCCAGCACCTACCAGATTGTGTATCTCATCAATAAATAAAATCACTTGGCCTGGATTTTTGGAAAGTTCATTTAGCACTGCTTTAAGACGCTCTTCAAATTCACCGCGAAATTTTGCACCCGCAATTAATGCGCCTAAATCTAGGGCTAATAATCTTTTGTCACGTAAACCTTCCGGCACTTCGCCGTTAATAATCCGTTGCGCTAAGCCTTCAACAATAGCCGTTTTACCAACACCCGGTTCGCCAATCAAAACAGGATTATTTTTAGTGCGGCGTAATAAAACTTGAATCGTACGACGAATTTCGGCATCGCGTCCAATAACCGGATCCAATTTTCCTTGCTCTGCTCGCGCAGTTAAATCAATCGTATATTTTTCTAAAGCTCGACGCTGATCCTCTGCATTAGGATCATTAACACTTTGCCCCCCGCGCTCTTCATCAATGGCTTTTTCTATCACTGCCTTGGTCACCCCTACTTTTCTTAAGATTTCACCGAGGGTCCCAGATTCTTCAGTAGCAGCTAATAAAAATAATTCACTAGAAATATATTCATCTTTTCTTTTTTGTGCAATTTTATCAGTTAAGTTCAAAATTTTACTAAGCTCATTAGAAACATGAACCTCACCCCCGGCTCCCTCAACTTGAGGCAAACGATTAATCGCGCTATCTAGCTGAGTACGAAGATTGGCAATATTAATATTAGCCTTGGTCAAAATAGATCGAATACTACCGCCCTCTTGATCCAATAAGGCCTTCATAACGTGTACCGGCTCAATCATCGCGTGATCACGCCCTAAAGCCATAGATTGGGCATCGGAGAGCGCGGCTTGGAACTTACTGGTGAGTTTATCCATACGCATGAAGGCAATGTCCTCAAATAATAGAAGAGTATTACCTTAAGATAGGGGCGATGGAGGGAAAGTTCAAGGGTTATGGGGAATGTTGAGGTCTTGGTTTGCTGACTAGGAGAGGTTTATAGAGTTTTCGTTTCCATATACTAGTAGGGACCATTGTACGATGGGTTTTCCAATGTTTTTTAATTTCTTTAGCAATAGGTCTGCAGCGTTCAGCTCCCGAATATACAAACTTAGATGCTTGCTTTCGGCTTTGAATAATTGCAAGTTCCTGACCTTTATTCTGGAATGCATCAAGCTCGCTTTTCACTTGATTATTTTTATTGATGTTAGCCATGAATATTTGTTTTATTCCTTCACCTTTTTTTATAAGTTCTGCCGCACTCCACCAAGCTAGAAAAATAAGAATCCCAATCCCAATGGGACTAAAAGGCGCTACCGCTACAGAAATAACTTTCATGGTTAGGAGAATAGTAGAAATGGTAGGAAATTGTTTAGCTGCGTGGGCCAAAACATGTAATGCTGTCATTACATACCTAAATATTTTTCGGTTACCACTCTCTGTTTGTATTTCAAGATTAGTATCTTTAATTTTATCATTCATCAAACAAGCAATTTTTACATAGGCTTGAAATTCTTTTGACGAAATAGAATCTTGCAGTGAAGGTTGTTCTATCAATAATGAATTAATCTGATTAATTGCTTTCAATTGATTTTCTTTTGTTTTAACCAATTCTGATACGGGAGACTCAATATCAATTTTCCATGCTGCAAGCGCAAATTTCCCTACCATGGCTATTCCAAAAACAATTTCAACTAAAAGCAGCTCTACAAAAACCTGATAAGGGATAAAATAATGGAAATATTCAAGAATAAATATCGACATCCCAGTCATAATAGCAAAACCATTAAGCACGTTATCTGGGACCAAGGTACCTAGAATTTTCGTACAATTTGCCAATGACCAAGTAAATTTCTCGGTTGGCTCTTTATTGGGTGCAGGATTTTCAATTATTATATTTTTATATCTATTTTTTAGAAACTCTTGAAAACCATTCATCAATGCCAGTTTATAATTATCCAAGGTTACAAGCTCTTCCTGAGAAAGCGGCTCTTTAAGTTCATGAGTAAGATACTTAGAACAAAATTGTAATTCTTCGTACATCTTATCCAAAGTAATCACCTGTTTCTCTTTTACTTCAGAATCCATTCCAATTTTTACTTTAAGCGCGCGAATTTTATTGGCTATTTCCTTTTTGATTTCAAAATCCACTAAAGTAGTTGCTTCAGCGACTCGTGGTTCGCTTTTAAATTCGCCTAGCATTGCTGCACTACTACCCATCCGCACACCTCATGTTATGATTAAACATTGATACTATTTTAATAGACCAACCTTAAGGAAATCTTAAATGTTAGAAAAAATAAACTTATTAAAATCAAATACTTATACAAAGTATGCTCTTTTTTTGTCCATTTTAATGTCATTAGCCCCTAACGCAGAAGCTTTTCAACCTAAAGAAGTCATTATTTTGCGGCACGCGGAAAAATTGATTCAGAAAAATAATGGCTCTTCATTATCAGCAAAGGGCATGGCACGCTCGACTGCCATTGCCAGTTTTTTCAAAAACCATTACCAAGAATATTTTTTAGGGGAACCGGATATTATTGTTGCAACTGATCCTGGTCCGCTGTCAAAAAACCCGGCGAAATCCTATACCATTCGCGAATTACAAACTGTTTCACCTTTATCGAATATGCTCGCCATTGAACATCCTGATAAAGATTATTCTATTTTCCATCCACTGACCTCTGAACAACCTGAGCAAATGGCTAAACTACTATTAACTGATCCGAAATTCGACGGAAAAATCATTGTGATTTGCTGGAATAATACAAATATTAATACACTAACAAAAGCCTTAGGCGTTACTCAAACATTGGATCCTTGGCTCGATTCGGATTATCAAAAAATCTACGATATACGCTTCAATCCTACTGCAGTACTTAATCCTATCCCTAACCCTCCCTATACGATTAATACCAAGATTGGGGAAAACTGGGAAATATTAAATAATCTTATTAATGGGGTTAACGAGCTTAGCAAACGCTAATGAATCAAATGTAGCAAGGAAGGTAATGCTGTAACAAACGCAATTGCGCCTAAAGTAATGCCACCCAAACGTATGGTTAATCGCATTTCCATTTCTTTCATTTCAGACCGCACAGAGCCAATCTGATGCGCCAGCTCTGTTCGCACATCTTGTATTTGGTGCATTAAACGCGATTCTAATTGCTCTAAATCGTGTTTAGTCGCGACTGTATCATTAAACAAGCTTGCTAGCATTTCTGCATTCATCTCCGCTTGAACTTCAGCAATTTTGGGTGTCACGCCGGCTGCTTTTAACCGGTTTGCATAGGCAAGTGTATCAAAAAGCACATGGGCTTTCATAAAAATATCCTTAATAAAAATGAATAGATGATAAGAACTTGAAAAAGCTAGGAGGGGGAAGAAGTGGGCCGTCTGCGATTCGAACGCAGGACCAACAGGTTAAAAGCCTGCTGCTCTACCGACTGAGCTAACGGCCCCCGAAGGGAAATAAGAGGAGCTATAATACTGTATTATTGGAAAATATCAACGTCCAGGTACATCTCCCCACAAGTATTTATGCAATTGTATTTGCAAACGGACGGGTAATTTATCTTCTAGGATCCAATCGGCCAATTGACCGGCTGATTGTTGACCAAAACTTGGCGATAAGAGCACTTCGCAGCGCTTGGGTAATTGATATTTATCTAGGATATTTTTTGCCCATTCATAATCCTCACGATCACAAATAACCAGTTTTACTTGGTCGTGGGAAGTGAGATGCGAGCAGTTTTCAAATTTATTTTTATCTACCTCGCCCGATCCTGGGGTTTTTATATCGACGACTTTCATAA
>Ga0207134_1046_pt1 | contig 38113 bp, 35 predicted proteins | sample Alteio_BWMinHeat_12_FD_153527 | JGI IMG/M metagenome (GOLD analysis project Ga0207134, IMG submission 153527) | Enriched cells from forest soil in Barre Woods Harvard Forest LTER site, Petersham, Massachusetts, United States -... | ecosystem: Environmental > Terrestrial > Soil > Temperate forest >... | reverse complement strand
AATACAACTATACAAGGAATACAAATGTTATCACCCCTGATGAGTTTCTTGCTAAGGTGCTAAAAAAGAAAGGAATAGAAAATTGATCAATTACGCTATAGGGTCAGTTACCGCAAAATGCCTTTTGAAAGCATTTATAAGATCAGAACTGATAATCCTTTGAGCTGAAATGATCATGTTCTTAAATGCAGTTGCATGAGATATGCCATGTCCAATAATTACAGGACTGTTAACACCTAAGATAGGTGTCCCTCCATATATCTCGTAATCGAAATGATTCAGAAATTCATCTTGTACATTTCTTTCTTCCTTAAAGATAGTATAGATAGACTCTAACATTTTCATCGCCACATTACCAACAAAGCCTTCGCAAACAATCACTTCAGCTTTATCGATGAGTAAGTCACGACCTTCTACATTGCCTATAAAATTGAGGTCTTTGTTTTCTTTAAGCAAAGGGAAAGTAGCTTGTGCAAGTAAATTGCCTTTACCTTCTTCTTCCCCGATATTCAATAAACCTACACGTGGGTTTTGAACACCATATACATGTTTGACATACAAAGAACCAAGGTGTGCAAACTGAACCAGATTTTCTGGTTTACAATCTGCATTAAGGCCTACATCAAGTAACAAATTAAAATTACCGTCAGACCTTGGGATCGGTGATATTACCGGTGGGCGTAAAATACCTTCAATTGTTTTGACGGTATACATAGTACCAACCAACATAGCACCGGTATTACCTGCACCTATGAATGCATCAGCTTTTTGTCTTTGCAATAAACCCATACCTACAGCAATGCTGGAGTTTGGTTTTTCTTTCAAAGCCTTGGTAGGATGCTCATGCATACCTATTACTTCGGGAGCTTCAACGAAGGTAAAATGCTGCTTGTATGGATCAAGTATATGTATATAAGGCGCAGATGCCTCAGCACTTCCTATAAGTAGCAGATGAACCCCAGGTTCAACTCCTTGCTCAAAAAAAGCTAAGACACCTTTGATGGCTTCGGCGGGCGCAAAGTCTCCGCCCATTATATCAAGGCCTATATTCATTAACTGCAATTAGATACCGTTATTGATTAGTAGTAGTTTCAGCAGGAGTGTTATCAACAACAACTCGTCCACGATAATACAGCTTATCTTCTACCCAATGTGCACGGTGGCGCAGATGGCTTTCGCCAGTAGTCTGGTCAATGCTCCATGTAGCAGCCTCTGCCTTATAATGGGTACGGCGTTTTGCTCCTCTTTGTGCTGAGTGGCGTCGTTTAGGATTAGGCATTTTCTAAAATTTATAATTTAAAAATATATAAAAGCTTGTTATTAATCTAATTTTTCTTTTTTTTCAACTCTTCCAGTCCTTTCCAGATAGCATTTTTAGGTACTTCTGTATGTTCTGATAACTTATTTAACAAGTTCAAAGCCTGTGGATTACACCCAGGAGAGCCATCAGTCTTATCAGGATGAACCTTTTGCATTGGTATGCTCAACATCACATATTCAAATACCCACCCACTAATATCTATCACCGTTTCACTCCTGGGTATAAACACTACATCATCTTCATCTTTTTCCTCTTCATTCTCCCCGGTAAGCTTTATTACCAGATCAAATTCGTCCCAAAGCCTCATTGTAAACTCATCTCCACATCTGTCACAAGGCACCTTCACACTACCGTCTACATCAAAATGCAGCAGGAAAAAATTTGTTTTCTTGTCAAAATTCAACGTTACATGTACATCCCAGCCACCTATTCCTTCACCTACTTCCCTATCCTTCATGAAATTATCATCAATCTCATACAGGTAGGTATGTAATCCGGGTTTTAATCCCTGCCAGGCTATCTCATATTCCCGGTTATGTTTCATTTCAAATTATACTATTCTTTGACTCAACAAATTTGCACTCGCTTTATAAAGAACTTTTCACTATATATGTTATACAAAAACACATATCCCTTTTTCAAACGGGTTGCAAAGGTAGAAAAATTTATCCAAATTAAACCATTTTATTTCTCTTGACCAGGAAAGCGTGTAATACTTGGTCAACAGGCTGTGATAAGTCTACCGATACATAATCTATACGGTATTGATGACAGCGATTTTCGACCATTTGACGAAAATCTTTAATGCCATTTATATATTGATCTTTTATTTGTCCGGGTTGTAGCTTTATTCGCTCCCCATTTTCCATGTCCACAAACTCTAAGGGCCTGTTATCAAATTCAAAATTTATTTCATGTGCCCCATCCAATACATGAAACAAGACCACTTCATGCTTATTATATTTCATGTGTTGGAGTGCTGCAAATAAGCTTTCTATATTTTCTTCATCATCCATCATATCACTGAAAATAACCATCAAAGAGCGGCGGTGCATCTTTTCAGACAACAAATGCAGTGCTTTTGCCGCATTTGTTTTTTTGTTTACCGGCTCATAGTTCATTGTTTTTTGCAGTTCATTCATCAACATATGGTAATGACTGTTGGCTGAACGGCAATCTGAAGTATAATAAACATCCTCGTCAAACAACCCTAAAGATGCTGCATCCAGTTGTCGCTTCAGCAATTTCAGGATACTGGCAGCAGCGACACAAGAAAACTGAAGTTTGGTAAGATTTTTCTCGTCTTTGGGATACAGCATCGATGAAGAAGTATCTAAGACTAAACAGCAACGTAGATTTGTTTCCTCTTCAAAGCGTTTGATAAAAAGTCTATCTGTTCTGCCATACACTCGCCAGTCTATATGGCGTAATGGATCTCCCTGATTATAAAGACGATGTTCTGCAAATTCAACCGAAAAACCATGGAATGGGCTTTTGTGCAAGCCAATGATAAACCCTTCAACTACTTGCTTGGCAATTAATTCAAGATCATCAATAAGAGGTTGCTCAAGTAGCACTGGTTATAATTTTAGTTTAAAGTAGTAAAGTTAAAGAGTAAACAACTAAGCTAATGAGATTTCGCATTTGCTTATAGTTAAATTTATTTTGGCTTTAAAACAACAGACCACTGCATCCATAACGTAAATATCCATATATTAATATGTAATTACAAAAAATCTGATTGTGTCTTAACCACAAATGGCTAAAAAGATTTTTAAAAGAAACTTGCTTGTGGTTTTAAAAATTTACTACTATCTTCAACCGTTCAAATTACAGCTACATGAAATTACGCCTTTCTTTATTGGTGGCTATAGGTTTTATTATTTTGGTTGGCATGAGTTCTTGCGTTCGTACTTACACTTGTCAATGTTATATATCATATAGTGGCCAGCCAGGCCTGCCTGATACCTTACTACAAGAGTATCAGATCAAAGGCATAAAAAGCCAGGCTAAAACTGATTGCCAAAGCCACAATAAAAACACAACTACAGGCGGTGTTACATCTAATGTAAATTGCGATTTGTATTAAGCTTCAGTAGTTCTCATTTCTATTAAGTGCTTTTCGAGTTGTTTGTTTATGAGTGGGTCCACATATTCTTCCGGTAGTTTATATTTCTATTTTAAGCGTATCCTGGGTGCTATTTTATTAATTGGGGTAGCTTTCATTTTTCTTTTTTCGGCATACAGCAAAATGTACCAGGGCTTTATGTTTGATAATTCCAAGTGGTATTCTTTCAATTTTATCAAATCATTTACTTTCGATGATAATTCATTTGATGCCTTCAGATGGACCTTTCTTGACATGGGTATCAAAAGCGTTACTCTTGCCGGTGTTTTTGCCCGCCTGATGATAGGGTTTGAATTATTAATAGGCTTCTTTCTTTTATTTCATATTTTCCTTAAGCAATTCACTTACAAGATTCTAATTGCAGTACTTGTTTTATTCATCATCTACCTGTTTTATGTGCTTAAAGTACAGGGTAATAATGTGAATTGTGGCTGTTTTGGCGATAAAGTAACCATGAACCCTATAAATGCCATATGGAAGAATGTAATTCTTATAGCGATAACTTTTCTGCTTATATATATTTATCCAAGCAGTCCCTACAAAGGCCAGGAATGGTTATCTGCATTTGTTGGTATGATTGCCTTGGTTTTACCATTTGTTGTTGCGCCTTTAAAAGGAGATGTGGACACCCCTATAGTTGTTTCTTCAGCAGTCAACCTTAATCCATTATATCAATCCAGTCAACCACCACCAGTAGAGTTAAGAACGGGTAAACATATTGTTGCATTCATGAGCTTAACCTGCCATCATTGTAAAAAAGCAGCCGGCTTACTCAATATTATACACAAAGAACACCCCGGGATTCCAATATTTATGATACTTGGAGGAAGTGAGGACAACCTAAAAAGCTTTTTTGCTGAATCACATGCAGAATCTGTACCGAATATGTATTTTAAGGATACTAAGATACTTACGCAAATATCAGGCAATGCACTTCCAGCTATTTTTTGGATCGAGAATAGTGTAATAAAATACAAAAGTTCTTACTACCAACTAGACCCAAAATTGATGGAACAATGGTCCAAATAGACTTGCTATTATTGTGCCATTAAGGCTACCATTTCCTTTAGCAATTCTCTATCATCGGTATTACTGTTAATACCTACAGTTTCTGTGCTATACTTACCCAGCAACATCAGGCAATACTCTACTTTTGCAAGTGGCCACCTTTGAGCTGTGGCCATTATATCCCTCAGGCGTGAAGGATAGGTTCCTAAGGCTGCAGACATTTCTTTCTCATTCATGCCCTTTAAAAAATGCGCAGTGTATAACTTATTGAAATGGCTATAAAAAGACCCTATCACCAAAGGCATGGGTGCGGACTTTGGATTTGACACAAAATAAGATAGCATACGATAAAGTTTATCCCTGTCATTACCTGTAAGTGCCTCAGGAAATTCAAATACATTATACTCCCTGCTGATACCTATATATTTCTGAATAAGCTCTCCTGATAGTTCCTTTTGATCGGGTACATTGATACGTACTTTGCCAATTTCATTGGCTATTTTTTGCAGGTCATTTCCTAAATAGGTTGCAAGCAATTGGGCCTCGCGTTCTCCAACATGAAAATCGATCTCCTTTCCATAATTCTGTATCCAGCCCGGCACTTGTTCGTCTCTTATTTTATCAGAAGTAAAATAAACACCTTTTTCTTTGGCAAATTTCACCACCTTGCCCCTTCCATCTGCTTTTTTGAAACGATGCTCAATAAGAAAAATAGTTGTGGGAGAAGGATTTTCCACATATCCTGCCAATTCATTGAACCCACTCATCTGGGCAGCATCCTTAAGTATTACCACCTGTTTCTCCGCAAACATGGGAAAACGACGGCATGCATTCACTACATCTGGCCAGGCAGTATCCTTACCATACAGTACCATTAGATTAAAATCTCTTTCGGAAGGCGCTAATATTTTTTCCTCAAAATATTCGGTGATCATATCGAGGTAAAAAGGCTCCTCTCCATCTACCAGGTAGACAGGTGCATATTGTTTAGATTGTAGTGTCTGAAATAATTTTTTAAAATCCGGATTCACGTTAAAAAGTCAAAATTCTAAATTCAAATATCAAAATAAGATCATCATCAAATTAAACAAAAAGAGCCTCAGGTTCCAAATCCCAAACACCTTTCATTCTCAAAAACACTTTAGCAGTGGTATATACATCCTGCATACAATACTTGGCAATACGCGGAAGATCTTTATCATTATAATATACCCCAGCCACCATACTGCCGTCTATATCATTTTTGGGCGAAGGTATACCCAATACCTGTGCCAGCAAAGCAAGTGTTGTATAATTCTTATTATCTCCAAATTTCCACAGCTCCATAGTATCTAAATGTGTCACTTCCCATGGTTTTTTGCCGCTAAGTTGCATACAATCAGGAAGCTGTATCCTATTAATTACCATCCTGCGACAGAGATACGGAATATCGAACTCTTTGATATTATGCCCGCAAAACCTGAATTGTGGATGATGTTCCGCAAAACGGGTCAGCATATTGCAAAAATCATTTAACAAAACTTTCTCATCATCATTTGCAATGCTTTTTAGCCTCATTTTCCACACATTGTCTTGCAAATGCAAACTGCCAAAACTGATACATACTACCCTGCCAAATTCAGAAAAAATACCAGCCCTATCTGCAAAAACCTCAGCCGGTGTTAAGTTTTCAATATCTACTCCTTTAATATTTCGAGATTTCTTTACCCACTCCGCTTGCATACCTTCAGATAATGAATTAAATTCATGCACGCTTGGCACGGTTTCTATATCTATGAACAAGATCTGGCTATACTGTTCCATCTTGAAATGCTTTATTTATTTTTGGATTCTAAACTACAATAAAACAAATAATTATGAGCGAAGAATTGAATCAACCTACGCAACAACAACCCACAAACGGCGGATCACCCAAGCGCAGGAACCTGACTATATACCTTATTATTATCGTCGTTCTGCTGGGAACGAATATATACCTGCTTTTCAAAAAAAATCAATTAACCCAGCAAAATCAACAAACTTCTGTTCAATTAGATTCTGTAACGTTGGACAGAAACAAATTGGATGACCAGTTTAAAGCAGCAGCGGTACAATTGGATGCCATGACCACCAAAAATGCCGAATTGGATAGCCAATTGCACGGTAAAGATGGAGAAATAGCTCGCCTGAAGAGCCAGATCAGTGGTATTCTTTCAAACAGTCATGCCACTCAAAACGACCTGAAAAAAGCTCGTCAACTTATCAATACACTTAATGGCAAGGTTAGGTCTTATGAAGAGCAGATCGCAGAACTGGAGCATAAGAACACAGAATTGACAGGACAAAACCAGGTTTTGACCAAAGAAAGAGACTCGACAGTACAATCTAATATAGACCTGAAAAACAAAGGATCTGTACTGCATGCTTCAAATATTCGTCTTACCCCAATACATTTGAAACATGGTGGTAAAAAAGAGAAAGAAACCGGACGTGCACGAAAAGTGGATGTTATGCGTATCACTTTTGATATTGACGAGAACAGAATTGCAGAAAGTGGTACCAAACAATTATTCATCCGCATTCTTGGCCCTGATGGTGGACTTATAACTAGTAAAGAAGCAGGCTCAGGAACCTTAAATACTGCAGATTCAAAATCTATAGATTATAGCATCCTGAAAGAGATAGCTTTACAACAAAACCAACCGGTAAAAGATGTAATTGTTGATTGGCAACAAGCTGGTGACTATCAAAAAGGAACATATAATATAGAGATATACAACGGAGGATACAAAGTAGGTAACGGTAGTGTGTCTTTGAAATAGCTAAAAGAGCGATCAGCCCTGCATTATTTTCTTACTTAACAATAAGATAATGCAGGGCTTGTTTTTGTTAACAATACTTGTCCTATTATTGTGCCAATATCATTAGATATTATGGATGTATTACCAGGTAAAATACTGATAGTTGACGACGAGCCGGATATTGTTGAGTTTATCAGTTACAATTTAAAAGGCAAAGGATATCTTATAGCTACTGCTAAAGACGGTAATGAAGCTATAAGAAAAACAAGGGAATTTCACCCCGACCTTATTCTGCTCGACATTATGATGCCGAACAAAGACGGCATCGAAACCTTGCGAGAGATACGCAAAACTCCCGAATTCGAGGATACGGCTGTTATATTTCTCACTGCGCTAAGCGACGAGAAATATGAGATAGAAGGTCTGAAGAACGGCGCAGATGATTATATCTCCAAACCAATTAAGCCAGAACTGCTAGCTACACGTATTGCCACAGCTTTGCGTCGTTTCAGGAAGGATGATGAGCATGAATCCAAACTTGTGTTTGGTGACCTGGAGATCAACAAGTCTAAATTCACAGTTTCATATAAAGGCACCGAAATATTGCTTGCTAAAAAAGAATTTGAACTCCTTTCTCTTTTGGCATCAAAACCAGGTCGTGTGTTCCTGAGAAATGAGATACTTCAAAGAGTATGGGGTACCGACGTAATTGTAGGAGACCGTACCATAGATGTACACATCAGGAAGATCCGTCAAAAAGTAGGGATAGACCTTATAACCACGGTTAAAGGGGTAGGATATAAATTCGAAATGGCGTAGCTTTAGGACATGTCGCTATTTGACACTAAGAATCTATCTCCAAGGCAATTATCCTTTTTCAGTGCGATTATAGTATCGCTGGTAAATGCCATATTGGTTATATTGCTGTACCCTGTTTGGTACATATCCCTTGTCGTTTTCATTCTCACGTTCATTCCTACATACCTGCTGTATTACTATACACTGCAGCGGTTTATTTATAGGAAAATAAAACTCATTTACAAATTCATTTATCAAACCAAAGCTACGCGTCAGGAAGAGATATTTTATGAAAATATCCTGCCCAGAAAATCTATTGATGAAGTAAGTGAAGATGTACAAAAATGGGCTACCCAGCGCAAAGCAGAAATAGAATTATTGCGAGCCAACGAGCAATTCAGGAAAGAATTCCTTATGAACCTGGCACATGAGCTACGCACTCCTATTTTTTCTGTTCAGGGTTATGTTGATACTTTACTTGGCGGCGCACTTACAGATGACACCGTAAATCGTAAGTTCCTGAATAACGCTTCTAAAAGTATTGATAGACTAGTAAGGCTGGTGGATGATCTGGACGAAATATCTAAACTGGAATCAGGAAAGATCCCGATCATTCAAGAGTCTTTTGTGATCCAGGACCTTATAAAAGATGTGTACGAAGAGTTCTCTTTGATAGCCAAGGAGAAAAAAATCATACTCGATTTCAAAAAAGGTACGGAACGCCCACTTGTAGTATATGCTGATAAGCCCAAAATAAAACAGGTACTAGTAAACCTCATAGAAAATGCCATAAAATACGGCAATGAGGATGGCACTGTTACAGCAGGGTGCTATGAAATGGACGACAAGCACATCTATATTGAGATATCAGATAATGGTCCGGGTATAGCAGAAGAACATCTTGCCCGTATATTTGAACGTTTCTACCGTGCAGACCGCAGCCGTAGCCGTAGTATTGGTGGCACAGGGTTAGGACTGGCAATTGTAAAACATATTGTAGAAGCCCATGGCCAAACAGTAACAGTACGCAGTAAGCCCGGTGTTGGCTCATCTTTTGGGTTCACTTTAGAGAAAGAGAAGAAAGTGTAACTATAGAACATATTGCATTTTATCTCAAAATTTTAGTATCTTAGTATTACTAAAATCACCCCTATGAAAAAGATAGCCCTAATTATTTCAGCACTGGTATGCACATTTTTCTCCTGCACAAAAGACAACGGAACAACTTCTCAGATCATTACTTATAGTCTTCAGGGCTTAACGAACCTCACTATTGGCAACACAAATGCAGCCTCGTTGGTCCTTAACTTTCATGCGACAGGAAACCTACACGAGAAGGTGACACTATCTTTTACTGGTTTACCCTCTGGCATAACTGTTGACTCCAATCACATATCTTCTGGAACACCTGATTTTGGTTCGTTCGTAACATTTACAAATGACGGCACAGCTACTGCAGGCAGTTATAATGCAACATTACATTGTGTAGGTACAGTCTCCGGTGATAGAACTTTTAGTTTCAAAATCTCTGTCGCCCCTTCAATAAAAAATAGTATTTGCGTCAACCAGCTTTTGGGTATATACAGCAATTGCACTGTAACCTCCTACCATTATAACTTCAATTATAGTGAAATTATATTAGCTGATCCTTTAGGCAAAAAAGACAGGGTTATACTTGATGGATTTATTAACAACAACATATTATATGCAGATATTATTTGCCAAAATGATAGCATTATTATCCCATTACAAAATGGGAATAATAATTATACATTCAGTGGAAATGGCATCATTTCGGGGAATACTATAAATATATATTGGCGAGGTGGTTTTGCAAATGATTCCGGTGTTACCATAATGAATCGGTAATACATACCAAATATTAAAGTATCAGACTTCTTAGCCATAGTTGAAAGCTAATCTTTGTTTTCATGAAATTATGTCAAAACTATATCCAATCCTGAAAATTGAGTATTTTCAGCCTTCAATTATGGCTATGCAAAAATCTTTTTTACCGATTTCAATAGTTTTTGTGCTTGCATTTACGTCTTTTTTATCAGACGCACAGGTAACACTTATATTAAGAAAGTCATTTATTGACAGTATAAAAGACCATATTACCTACAAGGGTAGTTTTTTAATAGCAGCAGCAGCAGAAAAACCCAAATCTCCCAAATCTGGCGGCGAACTATATATATCCCTTAAGGATGGCAGTATTGGCCTGCCTGTTGTAGCCAAAATTGCTAACGCAAAAGATGCTGAGATCCCGGTTAATAAAGCACAAACAAATTCTCAGGATAAGCCATTAACTGTTAAAGGGGTATGGACGTTATGGCCAGAACCAGTTGCGAAAGAAAAACTGACAGACCCTGATGATGAACAAATAAGAAGAAGGGTAAAGCATACTTACAACACAAAAAAATATGTGCAAGGTTCTAAATTCTCTTATAATACCCCCAATCCACCACATATTTTTGAATTGAATCCCATTATGGATATTGGAGGTATAGTTTGTATCAGTACTATGAAGCGTATTGAGGGTTATGAATATCAAACTGCTGAGGAAGCATTCAAATCTTATAGTGAATTAAATGTATCTCTTACTGATAGAGATGATTACATCGAGATCTTGGCTCCTGATGCCGATAACACGTATCCGGAATTTTGGCTTAAGCCTCTAAATTTTGACCAGAAAGTGGTTGAAGATGGTCGCTTTGTTTACTGTGATATTTATAATAAAAAAGGTAATATCATAGCTAATGATATACGTGTTGGTTTCCCTGCTGGCTCAGATGCTGAAAAAGGACTAATTAACTTAAAAAACAATCTATTACATATAGCAGGCGTACCTCGTATTAACTTGAGTGAGATTTCTAAAAATCTGCAAGGTGCTAGCATGGGAACATCTGTTTCTGAACCAATGCCTGTAGAGATCATAGCTACTGCACTTCTCGAGCAGTTCTAATGATCCCAAAAGACCCGTTTGTTTAAAGCCTCAAAGGCAAAACATAAGAGAAATAAAACATGCCGGCTAAAGACGTCCGTAAAAGCGTTTATTGCATACCTTTGCGCCCGAAATAGACTCTTATAAATGAACTCACAGAAAATAATGATGGGTGCTGACGGGCACCTAAAAGTTCCTGATAATCCTATTATACCATTTATTGAAGGTGATGGGATTGGTCCTGATGTTTGGAATGCGAGCAAATTGGTCTTAGATGCCGCAGTTGAAAAAAGCTACAAAGGCAAAAGGAAGATAGAATGGAAAGAAATGCTGGCTGGCGAAAAAGCATTCAAACTTACAGGGGAATGGCTTCCTGCAGAAACACTTGAAATAGCAAAAGAATATATTGTAAGTATTAAAGGTCCACTTACCACTCCTGTAGGTGGTGGTATCCGTAGCCTGAATGTGGCAATGCGCCAGGAGTTGGATCTATATGTATGTTTGAGGCCTGTAAAATGGTTCCAGGGTGTACCAAGCCCGGTAGTACATCCAGAGAATGTAGATATGGTGATCTTCCGTGAGAACACAGAAGATATTTATGCCGGTATCGAATTTCCATATGATAGCATTGAGGCAAAAAAATTATTGGCCTTTCTTACTGAGATCGGTGCAGCAAAAAAAATACGTTTTCCTGAAACAAGCGCTTTTGGTATCAAACCGGTATCTAAAGAAGGTAGTGAACGCCTGATACGTGCAGCCATAGAATATGCCATAGCTAACCGTAAACCTAGTGTTACCCTTGTACACAAAGGGAATATCATGAAATTCACAGAAGGTGGATTCAAACTTTGGGGTTATGAACTTGCTGTAAATGAATTTGGCAATAAAGTTTACACCTGGGAACAATGGGAGAAAACAAAAAAAGAAAAGGGTGAAGATGTAGCCAATATTGAAATGAAGCAGGCTATAGCCAACGGAAAAATAATTATTAAAGACGTTATAGCAGATAATTTCCTACAACAGATATTACTTGCCCCTAAAGAATTTAGTGTAGTTGCTACCCTAAATCTGAATGGTGATTATATAAGCGATGCTGCAGCTGCTGCCGTAGGAGGTATTGGTATCAGCCCGGGTGCCAACATCAACTACACAACAGGATACGCAGTATTTGAAGCTACCCATGGCACAGCTCCAAGATTCGCTAATACTGACACGATGAACCCATCAAGCCTGTTGTTGAGTGGTGTTATGATGCTGGAATATATGGGCTGGCATGAAGCTGCTGCAAGTATTACAGAAGCACTGAGTGTTACTATCAAACGTAAAAGGGTTACTATTGATTTTTACAACCTGATGCATGATGCAACCTTACTTAAAACAAGTGAGTTTGCCTTAGAGGTGATCAAAAACTTATAAGCACCATGAACATTGCTACTTATATCGACCATACGATATTAAAGCCCGATACAACATCGGGTGATGTGAAACGTATTTGTGACGAAGCGATCAAATATAGTTTCGCAGCAGTATGTGTACCACCCTATTATTGCAAATTTGCTAAACAATATATAACAGGATCAAAGGTAAAACTGGCCACTGTTATTGGGTTCCCGTTTGGATACAATAGTCTTGAAGCCAAGTTGCATGAAATAGAAAATGCCATAACTGATGGGGTTGATGAATTGGATATGGTTCACAACATCGCAGCATTAAAAAATAGCGACTGGGGATATTTGCAAAAAGAAGTTCGTACATGTACCGAGGCCGTACACCATAAGGGCAAACAGATAAAAATAATCGTTGAAAGCGGTATATTGACAGATGAGGAATTGGTGAATGTCTGTAAACTTTATGCTCCCTTAAGCATTGATTTCATGAAAACATCTACAGGTTATGCCTCAATTGGAGCAACAACACATGCTGTACAATTGATGCGGCTACATCTTCCTGAAGAAATTTGCATAAAAGCTTCAGGAGGGATTCGTACTTTTACTTTTGCCAAAGAATTGATAGCAGCAGGCGCTACACGTTTAGGATGTTCGACTAGTGTAGATATAGTTAATGCGACAAATTGATGTTTTGAAAATGAGATACGCTTACATATTTTTTTTAGTTTTTAGTTTTTCGGCACCTCAGGTATTTGCACAAAAGACCGGCAATATCAAGGTTGCTTATGATACGGCAAGGACACCTACCGCTTCTGATGAATTGGATGTGATATTACATGCTGATCCTAGGCTGGATATCATAACAAAAAAACATAAAGAAATGGTAAGTGGTGGTACTGCCGGTTATAGCGGCCCGGGTTATAGGGTGCAGATATACAGTGGTAACGACCGCAATAAAGCCGAAAAGATACGTACAGAATTCATGCACAGCTTTCCTAGTATACGTACCTATTTGTTCTATGTACAACCTCAATTCAGGGTCAAGGTTGGTGATTTCAGAACCAGAGGTGATGCCCAAAAAATGTACGACCAGGCACACGGCATTTGCAGCCCTTGCATGATCGTGCCAGATTATGTTTCTATATTAGCTACTAATAATCAGCCAAAAAAATGATTGATCGTATTCGCGAAAAAGCGGAACAATGTTTCCCGGAGATACAGGCTATACGCCATCATATACATGCCCATCCAGAATTGTCATTTATGGAGCATGAAACAGCTGCTTATGTAGCTGCACAACTTACGAAACTCGGCATACCGCATACTACAGGTATAGCCGGGACAGGTATAATAGCTTTAATAGAAGGTAATAACCCCCGCAAAAAATGTATCGCACTGCGTTCCGAACTCGATGCATTGCCTATACAGGAATTGAACGAAACCAAATACCGCTCACAAAACACAGGTGTTATGCATGCTTGCGGGCATGATGTACATACAGCTTGCATGCTTGGTGTTGCCAAAATATTGCATGAACTAAGAGCAGAATGGGAAGGCACCATAAAACTTATTTTTCAACCCGGCGAAGAAAAGAACCCGGGCGGTGCCAGCCTGATGATAGCAGCAGGCGTTCTTGAAAATCCTAAACCAGAGGCCATTTATGCATTACATGTTTACCCTCATTTACCTGCAGGTGTTGTAGGTTTCAGGAGTGGACAATACATGGCAAGTGCCGATGAGATATATATTACTATTGAAGGCAAAGGCGGTCATGCCGCCCTGCCTCATCTTACTATTGACCCGATAGCTATTGCAGCCCAGGTAATAACCGGATTACAACAAGTAGTAGCCCGCAAAGCCAATCCCTTAATACCCTCTGTACTTACTTTTGGAAAGATACAAGGCGGGCATACTACCAATGTAGTACCTGACAAAGTAGAGATAGAAGGCACTTTCCGTACAATGGATGAGACCTGGCGTTACGAAGCCCATAAATGGATAAAAGATTTTACAGAACAAACAACAGCCGCCCTTGGAGGTAAAGCAATTGTAGATATTTCTGTTGGCTACCCATCTTTATTCAATGACCCGGTAATAACCAATAGTGCATCGGAATGGGCCAAACAATACCTGGGGGAAGAACAGGTAAAAACCCTTAACCTGCGAATGACCGCTGATGACTTTAGTTACTACTCACAATACATGCCCAGCTGCTATTACCGTTTAGGTACCAGCACCAATAATGAGAAATTTACCATGCCTGTGCATAATGCAAAATTCGACATTGACGAAACAGCCATAAAAACAGGAATGGGCACTATGGCATGGATAGCAGTGAATAGTTTACAGTGAACAACGAACAGTGAATAGCTACAAGGAACGGGCTGTAATGAATAGCAATATTTACATTTGGGTCATGAAACCTGGAATATTATTGTGGAGGTATAACAATCCTGAATTCGCAGGATGCAATTTCCTTATCATCAACAAACACCTTACCGGTTACAAAGTGTACATTCATTACCTCCTGCAAAAAATAGATCTTTGTTGTAATCGTTTCTCCGATAGCAGGCAAACATGAAACAACAAGTTTTTTCATGGAGCCTATAAAACCAATAGGTGTTACTTTCCCCTCCTGTTGCAATCTATATCCCGTTCCGGCACCCGCTGTTTGCGCCATGTTTTCTATTAGTCCTGGCTCTGTAAAAAAACCATTCTCTACAAACAAATGCCCTTCACGTATTGTGAATCTTGTTTCGGAAGCTTCTTCATCACTCCGTGTTAATGAATCGATCATAACAAACGGAGGACGTTGAGGTATTAATGAGGCTATATCTGTAATATTCATGTAGTTCAAAAAATTGCTATAATTATACTATTGCTATTAGGTTGAGACCGTAGCATAAAATAGCGGGGATATTAGTTGTTTTAAAAGCAAATATAAAACAAACTAGCACATTGTTACCTTACATAGATTTCATTCTAGTGGACAATACATTACTACTCAGTGCCATTGAAAGGGCATCCAAATACTATTTTCACAAAAACCCGAAACACATTATTTCACATCAAAAGGTACAGAAAGCGTAAAGCTGAATGTTCTGCCCATATTATATATACCTGTTCTGCCTGTTACAAAGTTCTCATCTGTATACTTCAAACGACTAAGAGCACTTTGATAGGCTACATCTGTAATATTCTGAGCTGAGAATGAGAAAGTAAATACGGTTTTTTGTTTTTTATCAATATAGTCAAAACCCAAACCAGCATCCAATAAATTGTATCCGGGTGTGGCAGTTTCTGTATTATAAGCAGTGTACACATTATTCTGTGCAAAATTCATATCAAGTCCTATTTTTGCATACAGATTCCTAAACCACTTACCATAGGTTCTTTTCTGAACCCTAACCTGTAACAACTGCCTTGCCGGTGGCATAAATGGCAAGTTATATGCATTACCAGAACCAAATACAAAATTGCCTCTTACATAAGATAAGGTGTATTCAAGGTGCAGCCAATCAAAAGGATGTGGGTGGAAATCAATATTCAACTCTCCACCATACAGGTTGGCATCAGATTGATCATAAACAAAAGCAGGAAAATTATTGCTGTTATTAATTACGGGTATCGAATCGGCACCTTTTGCGCCTTGCAGCTTACGTACAAAAATGAAATTTCTGATATAATTATCAAAAACCGATGCATTTACCATTATATGATCTGTATTCCATGATAATCCAAGATCCATTTGGGCACTATGTTCGGCCTTTAAGTAGATATTGCCATATTCGTACCTTACTGTTCCGTCATGCACACCCTTCGCTGCCAATTCTGCTATATTCGGATTTCTGTAACCACTTGCCAAATTTAATTTTAATATAGTATGACCATTAAAACTGTAGCTGGAACCTATACTTCCTGAAGCATTTGAGAAATTTCGGATAAATGGTGCGACCCATTCCACGTTTGGTATCTTCGGGTTACCCGCAACATACACATCGCTATTCAATGGGTAAGAAAACAAATATCTGAAATCATAACGTGCCCCCCCAGAGAATGCCCACTTCTCCCATTCTTTTTTTGCAACCACATACTCGCCTATATCAAACAAGCTATAGTTAGGCACTAAAAATTCAATCCCCTGGTTTTTATTATCCTGGAACATTCCATTTATTCCGGCAGTCACCCGCCATTGTTTCCATTCTGGTAAATAATATTTAGCATCATAGGTAGTTGTTTGCAACAACAATGCTAACCCGGGTGTTTTATCATCCAATACATCAGGGTATTCCCTACGCTTATTATTTTGATAAGCGATTGTCACTCCTATTCTACCATTATTATTTAAATAAAAATCATTACTCCAGATAAGCTTCTGATGAAATATTTGTTGGTAAGGCACCGCCATTTTATAATCATGCCCATCACTGTTCGTTGTTAGCGCCTGGGTAGCAGTACCATTATTGTTATAATCTTTTAAAAACCTTCCGGTAGCACTATCTCTTATCCCTTCAGGTATGCCAAGATGTTGGTTGAAAGATGTGAACACGAGACTGGAAGACCATTTACTTCTGCTCATACCTATTGTAGCACCAAAATTGGCATTGTTATATCTGGAATCATATACATAACCATCGTAAGCATTGTGATAATCATGTGCAGCTTTTCCAGTAATATAACCACTCCAATAAAATCCTTTTTTCCTACCGGATATATCAGCATGACCAACAAACAGACCATTATTTGTTTGACAATTAGTAGTGATATTACCAATGATCTTTCCCTCTGGTGCAGCCAATGATGATATGATATTCACAACACCAGCAAGTGCATCAGAGCCATAGATAATAGATGCGGGACCCTTCAATACTTCCACCCTCGACACATTATAATCATCCACTTCAATACCATGCTCATCGCCCCATTGTTGACCCTCCTGCCTGATACCATCATTCATTGTCACCACACGATTATAACCTAACCCCCTTATAACAGGCTTCGAAACTGCAGGTCCTGTACCTAGTTGACTCACTCCTGGTAGCTGAGTTATAGCATCAATGATATTTGACGATGCATTTTTCTCTATATCTCTGATACTGATACTTTGTATAGGTGTGATACTTTTCCTCTCTTCTCCGGCGATACTGGTACCGGTTACTATCACTGCATTCTTTTCTATTACACTTTCTTTAAGACTAAAATTCTCTATTGTCTCACCATTTATAGATACATTCCTGGTCTGAGTCGCATACCCTAATATTCTTACAGCTACCAGGTAACTACCTTTGTGTACATCCTCTATACGGTAATATCCATTCACATCACTTACAACTCCTGTATTCAGATCTGTGATCTCAATAATAGCACCCACAATTGGCTGGCCGGTAGTATCAGTGATCCTTCCTTTCAATACATCTTTAACAGCTCCAAAAGACATAAGAGGTAATAACAATAAAATCAATAATAACTGAGGATTTCGTAACATATAGATCATCAGACTTTAACATATAATACAAGATACAATTCAACTTGTATTATTATGCAAATAGATTCAGCACAAACTATGCCAAAATCGGTTAATAAATATACCTGAAATGAAAATCGGCACACATTTTGCACTCGCATTGTTGTCCGCCTAAACAACTTGCAAAATGAACAATGAAAGAACTATTCTGCAATCTTATAAAGAGGTTGCATGTGCCATTGTAGAAAAACATATGGCCGTTCTAAGTTCACAAACAAGCAGAGAGAAAAATACAGAAAGGCCATATAAGGATATTAACACTGCTGTTAAGCTTATTAATCGTGAACTGGAAGCCGGTGCCGAAAAAATGCTTCAGGACGTGAAACCTGACAAAAACATTGATTGCCGCAGGCTCAAAGAACTCCTTTTTTTGATCCGAAGGGACTTTTTCAACGACTTTTTAAGAAAGAACGAACCAGTTGTTGCACATCGAATACCTATTGCTTATTAAATATCTGTTTAGTTTGCAGATAGAGATTTTTTAAGACCGTCTACTAATGTTTCGGCCTTATTTGCAGCAACTTGTTTCAATTCATCCCATACAGATTGAGACCATTTTGTGCCGTATCCATTATGCGTCTTATCATCAGGGCATTCTCCATCAATAGTTAATTTCCCAAAACTCACGGGGTCTTGATTATATCTTGATGCAATATGCACGAAATCAGCAAACTCATAATGACATACACCATCTATGATCCGTATTTTGGTTGTATACTGAATATACCCCTTGGTATTTCCGCTACCAGAATTAATATTACTATGGAAAATGAAAACATTCACACTTTCAAACACACCTGTACTTATATCCTCTTTTACAATACGACTTAATGAGTCATTTACTCCCGCCCTAAACCACTCATCTGCTTTTTTTACTATTTCAGAGTTAGCAGTTTGGGTATTAATTTCCCCTTTATACGTAATTGCCGGCAAATATGGATCGAGTTTGAAATTATAAAAACTATACGGAGCCAGGATTTCTTTATCCTTTAATGCCTTCTCTATATCGCAGGCATATATTTTCTTTTTTTCAAGCATTAAAAAAACCATCACTTTTTGGTTCAAAAGGTTTTTATATATCCTTTTAACAGCTAGTTTTTTAACATGTAAGTCTCCGGGAAAATAATTATTTGCTAATGTTTGTGGATAAGCAACTAAACATTGGTAGTCTCCATTTGCAGCTGTACCAATACCTAATAACAATGAATCACCCTTATGTATCTTGTATCCATTACTACATACATAAGATTTTAAGCGTAATACTTGTGCCTGTGCAAGAAAGGGTATACATAAAAAAAGAAAAAGCATCCATCTTTTCATAGTGCCAAGTTCGGTTTATTTTTCATAAAACTAAAGATCGGGCACAACATCTCATAATCCGATATATACTCCTTATTTTTATAGAGAAGGAATACAATACATTATAAATTGTTAAATCCCACAATACAGTTAGGGAGGTAAGCGTATTTTTCTATTTTTGTTGCCTGTCTAATATAACGCCAAATGAATTATCGCAAAACAAATAACATCGTTGGTTGGATCACCGGTGCTATCGCTTACATTGTTTACCTAAAAACCATGGAGCCCACAGTTAGTTATTGGGACTGTGGCGAATTCTTGTCCTGTGCTTATAAGCTGGAAGTAGGCCATTCTCCGGGAGCACCTTTCTTTATGCTTTTACAGCGTTTCTGGGGTTTGTTCTCTGGTAGCGGTGCTGCAACAGGGCAGCCAAATATGAATGCCGCTATTTTTATCAACTCATTATCTGCACTTACCAGTGCACTTACCATATTGTTCCTTTTCTGGACCATTACTCATTTTGCAAAAAAATTAGTTGCACCTGGTAAAGATATTCAACCAGAAGGCAACCAAATTTGGGTGATCATGGGTGCAGGTCTTGTTGGTGCACTTGCTTATACTTTCTCTGATACATTCTGGTTCTCAGCCGTTGAGGCCGAGGTATATGGTACTTCTTCTTTCTTTACGGCCATAACCATGTGGGCTGTTTTGAAATGGGAAAACCAGGCAGATGAAAAACACGCCGACAGGTGGTTAGTCCTCATTGCTTACCTGATTGGTCTGTCTGTATGTGTGCACTTGCTCAACTTGCTTACTATTCCGGTAGTAACAATGGTGTACTATTTCAGAAGATACAATGCTACCATACTTGGTACATTCATCGCCTTTGTAATAGGTTGTGTTATCCTTGCATTTGTACAATTTGGCGTAATACAATACATACCTATTTTCGCTTCTAAATTTGACTTGTTCTTTACCAATAATCTGGGAATGTCTTTCGATACAGGTGCCATTACGTTCATGGTATTGCTGTTTGCATTGCTGGCCTTCCTGGTTGTATTTGCAAAAAGAAAGAACTGGTATTTGTTACATACAGGCGTACTCTGCATCCTTTTCATTGTTATAGGTTATTCATGTTACCTGGTAGCTGTTATCCGCTCACGCGCCGATGTACCGATTGACATGACCAATCCGGACAACCCTATCAGCCTACTTTCTTATGTATCTCGCGAGCAATTTGGTGAGCAGCCTTTGCTCTTTGGTCAGAACTTTGACGAAATGCCAATGCGTTATGACGTAACTGGCGATATGTACAACCAGACCAAGACCAAAGAAGGCAAAGACTATTATGAGGTTGTAGGTAAAAAAAGGAAAGCAGTATATGCTGATGAGAACATCCATTTCTTCCCACGCATATATGAGAACGCAGACGAATCGCACAAACAGTTTTACAGAAGCTTTCTCAACCTTGCTAATGGCGAGACTCCTTCTACAGCCGATAACTATAAATACTTCGTCGGCTACCAGATGGGCTGGATGTGGTGGCGCTATTTTATGTGGAACTATGTAGGCCGCGAGAACGATTTCGAAGGCCAGGGTGAACCTAAAAATGGCAACTGGGTTTCAGGTATTAAATTCATAGATAAGTCTATCGCTCATGTGGGTGATATGGATGCTATGAGCGATGGTTACAAGAACAACCGCGCAAGGAACCAACTTTACTTCCTGCCTTTCATCTTAGGTATATTGGGTCTTATCTACCAGTTCAACAGGAACCGTAAAGACGGCTTGGTAGTTCTGATATTATTCTTCTTCACAGGTGCTGCTATTGGTATATATCTTAACATGCCCCCTGTGCAGCCACGTGAACGTGACTATGCATTTGCCGGCTGTACCTATGCCTTTGCTATGTGGATAGGCCTGGGTGTACTGATGGTAGACCAATGGATGAAGCGAATTGTAAAGAACAAATCTGCTACGCTTTTGGCTACAGTATTAAGCCTTGTTGCAGTACCGGGACTTATGGCTAAAGAAGAATGGGATGACCATGATCGCTCTAAAAAATACCTGGCACACGATACTGCGTATAATACACTGGCATCTTGTGCACCAAATGCCATCCTCTTCACATTTGGCGATAATGACACCTACCCTGTTTGGTATATCCAGGAGATCGAGCATTTCCGTCCGGATGTGCGTGTCATCAATATGAGTCTTTTGGGTATTGACTGGTATATAGACCAGCTTAACTACAAGATCAATGATGCAGATGCAGTACCAATGATCTGGAAAAAAGATGATTATGTTGGCGAAAGGCACAATTATATTTATGTAAGGCCTGAAGATGATCCGAACACAAATCCTAGCCAGTATTACGAACTGAAGGATATATGTGCCTACTTCATCAATCCTAACAAAATATCTCCGGCTTCGCAGGATAATTTTATCCCTACCAAGAAAATGCACATCAATGGTATTGATAAAAATTTGCTGGTGAGCTATGGTATGGTAGAAGCTACTGATACAGCTTATATTACAACCGGCATACATTTTACCTTCCCTAAAAATGCAGCTGATAAATCAGAACTGGCTACGTTGAATATGATAGCTGCGATCGCAGATCAGGGTTGGAAACGTCCTGTTTACTTTGATGGTGCATTGCCAGGTGATAATTTCCAGGGTATGGGTGACTACCTGAAACTGGAAGGTACAGTATACCGCCTTGTACCATACAAATATGCCAACGACAGCATGAAAGGAGATCGTGGTGAAATGGGCTTTATGGACATCAATAAATCGTACGACCTGTTTATGAATAAATATAAATGGGGAAATGCTAACAGGACCGATGTGTACTTTGATGAAAAGAACAGGCTCATGTTCCAGCCATACCGCTTGAATTCTGCACGCCTTGCCAACGAACTCAATTTAAGAGGCAAGAAAAAAGAAGCATTCAATGTGCTGAACAAAGTGACCGACAATATCTCTGAAAGGTCTTATGCTTATGATATCCTCACATATTATGACATTGCAGCTTACTACAATGTGCTGAAAGGTGTACCGCAAAATGATCCTAACTGGAAAATAGCACGCGACCTGACAGATAAATACATACGTAACCTGGAAGATGATGTGAATTGGGTGAACACCTTGCGTGATGATGACAAGCAGGCAGCTGCCGATGAGGTACGTCGCGACCTGTCTATCATGAATGCGATAAAAGGCACCGTAGAAGCAAGTGGTGATATGGCCATGGGTAAGAAGATAGGCGATAAACTGGAAGCACTCTCCAGAACAGTATCTTCATTTATGCCAAGACAATAATTTTAATTCCATTTTATTTTACAGAGCCTCCCGTTTCGGGGAGGCTCTTTTTTTGTAGTAATATAACTTGCCTATTTTTTATTTAAAATAATTTTTCAACAACCTATTGTTTTTATGTTTTTTTTTTGCATATTTTGTAACTTCTTATTTATTTGTGTTTAGATATAAGATTTTTCTGTCGTCATTTATTCACCGTCAATTACTATGCTATGAAAAACATTTCCTCCCAAGGTCGTTTCCGATGGTGACCTCATACATAACATCTCCACAATATATATAATAAATTCTAAAACCATTATATGAAAATAGAGGATTATATAATTTAAAAATCGCAGTACTCATCATTCTTAGTACGCTAAATTATTACCACGCCAAAGCCGTAGGTTTAGATGTATCAATGTACACTTCTATCACTTCCGGTGTATATGATTATATTCATGTGCAATGGTCTGGTTATTTGAAAATTACGGGTACTGTTATAGTAAATGGTAATATACAAATTGATGGTATCTTGGACACACATGGAGGAACTGGCGGTACTATTTTATTGCAAGGTGGTCAAATACAAATGCCTATTGCAAATACAAAAATAATTATTTCTCCTGCTGCAAAATTAGTAACCACTATATACAATGGGAATAGACCTTCTTTTTATATGGGTCAAAATACCAGTATTGAAGTCCAAAGCGATTTCGCAGCAAGTGGCATACCAATTAAAGGTGGTATTTTATCATTTTCACAAACTGATATAACAAACTATACCCCTTCATATCGTTGGAAAGGTATAGCTGTATCTGGAGGAGTGGGATATTTATCACGTTTTTCAACTCCTTGTTATCATTTTAGTCAATCTTCCATTTATCCCGCTAGAGCAACAATAGATAATTGCACTATTTCAAATTCCATTCAAGGTATTTGCAATTACGATTTTACTTTGCCTGTTGGATTTTACATTGTTGATCCTTGGAAACTTTCTTGTGGGGGTATAATACAAGTTACTAACTCCAAATTCATAGGGAACTATTTTTCTTTAAATTGGCAAGGGTATCAAAATTGGGTATTATATCCTACTTCATTGATTTCTTATAATAATTACGGTATAGCAGGAACGACATACGCAAACGATATTGGATTTGCACGAAATTGTTTATTTACAACAAATTCCAGCTTTTCAACTTATTTATTTGTAAACATAACTGGTGCAAAAGGGGTAAATATTTTGGGAAACATCTTTAATGATGCTAATCATTATATGGGAACCGCTTCAATGGGAATATACATTACTGATGATTTAAGCTTCTACCAACTTGGACAAGGCATTATTGATTATGCATGCAAAGGCCCTTATGCAACCATACCTTGTTACAGTGTATACCCGTCAAAGATCAGCAATTTAATGACAGGTGTATACTCTGATGCCGGTTATGCCATGATGATGGGAAATACAATATTAGATTCTATTCGTGGCACTGGCATTGCTGTATCACAAGTCTGGCCGCTTACCCCTGCAACCATACTTTCTAATAGTGTTACCTTATCACCAGATGCAGGTGTTTATGGGCAAGGTATTGTAATGGCTAACTCACCATCTGGTTATCGTATCGAAGAGAATACAATTAACATTGACAATTCAGTATCCAATACCTTTACCTGGGGTATTATTGCAGATAATAACGGTGCTTTTGCCAACCAGATATATAAAAACACAGTAAATAATCTAAAATATTCCATGCAGGCTAATAACCTGAATTTTGATCCAGCGCATCCTGAAGTTGGTTTGAAATTCTTTTGTAACGATGTAAGTAATAATCCTGATCCGGGTGCTATTGATTTCAGTGTTGCCTTAGTTGGCACTACCGGCCCTTCAGTTGGTATCTCTCAATTCCAGGGTTCCGGTTCAGCTCTTTTAGGTATCACTCCTGTTGCCAATCTTTTTCCGAGCATTTCTAAAAGCTATGGTTTCGATAATTTCGATAACTTAGGTGCTGGACCTATTGATTATCGGTATCATGGTACTGCAGAAGACCCCAACTTCGCTACAGGTATCATTACTCACCCTACATCTGTTGTTAATACCTGCCCTTCACTGATTAGCCGATTAATTTATTATGCTGCAAGGGTTAGCATGACCAATTTTACAACTGCAAGGCAGGCCTTGGAAGTGCTGATAGACACTACTACACCCGGCTTGAAAGATGCAGATGGGGTTTGCCATTATGACCAATTGCTCACCCAGTATAGCCACCTTATTGATAGCACCATAAAAGGTTTTGATTATTTAGATTCCCTGCATCAATACAAAGGGGATTCTATGTTCTTAAAACTAAATATAGATTCATTCCTCATCAGCAATACACCACCTACCTATACTTATGATACAACACTTGGCTATCCTAATGATACCATATCTGTTTACTACCCTGATAGTATTGCTATGGTATTGGATAGCGTGAAATACCTGTATGCCTATAAACTGACCCGCGCCAATTTCTATGCCCTTAATAATGATTTTGCTACTGCCATCAGTACTGTAAATTATGTACTTAGCAACTACACTTTAAATGCTGGGCAGCAAAACGATCTGAACAATCTTATATACCTGTATGGTATGCACGATTCTTTGGCTAATCATGGCGCCTGGACCTTAGGTAGTGCAGACTCAGCAAATATCTACAACCTGGCTCTTGACAGTGCGGGTTCCGCAAGATATGCAGCAAGAGGTATCATAGCCTTTTATAAATCTAAGTTCTATGCAACAGATGCCGTGCCAATTGATACCACTACAGGCCACAAACTCACAAGTGTTGGTACGGTGGTGAATCCAAATGCCACAATTGTAGTATCGCCAAACCCTACCAGTAGTATCTTGAATATTACAGTGCACAATTATAAAGGCATTATGAGTGCTGCTGTTATAGACATTAAAGGTCGTGTAGTAGTGCCTGAAACCGCTATTAAAAATAGCGGGACAACATCACTACCAGTATCTCAACTGGTACCAGGCACTTATATTGTGCGCTTATTCAATAATGGCAAATTGGCAGATACCAGAAAGATAGTGAAAGAATAACTTGTATGAAATTTCATTAATTTTAGGGACGGACTGTTTATGCCGTCCCTTTACCTTAACTTCTGATACATGAAAAAGTACATCCTTATACTTTTTTTACTGATATGCTATACTTCTCAGGCACAAACGTGGGATAAAATGTACAATTTCACTTCAGATACAGTAGTTGCCAGCAGTAATGGTGCTCAATTTGCAGAAGATAGCTTTTTTATAGCTGCCGGCCAGTGTGCGAACTTTACAACTGATAGTTTAAAAACTTACCTTGCTGTATTTGACTATAGTTTTAATATCCTCCAAAAAAAACTTTTATTCTGGCCTGGCAAATATAACCGATTAGACGGCGGGAATAACGATATCGCAAAAATAGACAATGACCGTTATGTACTAGTTGGCATTGAACAAGACCTACATACAAACAGCCGAATTGAGGTAGACCAATTATATTTTTACATTTTTGATAGTAAATTGGATAGTATACTTGGCAAAAAATATTTTGATACTGTTGTTTCAAGGAACCCATATTCTGTTATGGTAGATAAACAAGGCAATTTTCTTGTTACAGGTTCTATATCTTCTCATACCATTAGCTATGATAGTTGGCTAAAAACATGGTCATATGACTCCAGCTTTATATGGGTAGCGAAGTACAATAAAAATGCCAACCTGATTTGGGAAAAACATTTTTCAAGTTTTTTATTAGGTGATCCATATGGTACCAAAATTATTTTAGGTCATGATTCTGCCAGTTATATTTTAACTGGCATAGATGACAACTTGGTTGATAGTTTTCATGAAGATTTTATAGCTAAATTAGATACCTCCGGTAAAGAAATTTGGCATACTTTTTTACATGTACCCTATGCTTTTTATTATGTTGAAGGGAACGACCTTATTTCTTTGAAAAATGGGGGATATGCTTTTGCCAGTACTTATGCTACACAACCGCCTGTAGGTGGTACGCCCTCTTATTCAAACTATCATTATGGCAAAATTGACGAAAAAGGAAATATTGTATGGCAAAAACATTTTGCTAATAATGATTCAGAATCAAGGGGTGGAAGAATTATTGAAATGGATAATGGCGATTTATTATTACTTGGCACGGTTTCATACATAACAAGCTATCCCAATACCACAAGAACAGATAGCAATGGCAATATTCGTTGGTACAGAGATTATAAACATGCCAATAGCTATCAACTTGGGCAGCAACTAGTAAATATTTCATACACACCCAAACATCAACTGTTAATGAGTGGCGCGTTAACTGCTCAACATCCATTACCGGGCGTTTTTGATACAGCAGGTAACATATCATGGTTTGTGTTAACAGATACATTTGGTTGCACAAGCCCAGGCTGCCAGAATTGGGATACTATGTGGCATACAGGAATCTCCTCTCCTTTAGAGAGGCTGGGAAAGGTTTCCATCTACCCCAATCCATTTACAAACCAAATAACTATAGAAAGCTCGACAAAGTTTACACCGCAAAATATCACGGCAACACTAATAGATATACTTGGTAGAAATGTTTATACCACCTCTATTACACAACAAAAACAAACTATCAATTTACCAGATCTGCCACCGGGTATGTACTATCTCACACTTACAGAAGAAGGCTATAAAAAAACATTTAAACTAGTAAGGGAATAAATTTGCAATGGTCGGTATTTTATAACAGAACCCATATCAAACAAATCTATAGCCTTTAGATGTCATCTATATGTTGATATCTTTATTTGCTTTCGCTATGTTAACGATATTATATTACATCAGGTCTACCCATTAGTTATACCTATGTTCTTTGAAATATTGTCACTAAAAATATCCCACTCCTGGATAAAAAAATGAGCTTATACATAGGAACAAATAGGAGGCAAAACGGAACTTAGAGAGCAAGCGAACGGTCTATTTGCACAGCGGATAACTAACTTTATTACTAAATTCAAAATGTCCCATTCCCCGCTAAATGTCTCACACTGCGACATTTCAAAAAAAATTATAAAATTGCTGGCAAAGGTTTTCAGCAGACACAAAACAACTTCGGCAAACTTTTTTTTCTTTCAAAAAATGGGACATTTGAAAAAATCACATCCCTATCAACCACTCAACATGCCAACCTATCAACTTAATTCACATCAATGATATAAGAACTACCCTGGTAGCGGAAATGGTAGAGGTGCATGTTCTCGTTGTAGAGCAGGTTGTAATCTTTATCCCATTTAGGCTGCACATCAAATTTGGTAAATGGTGCAGCGCTGTTGTCGCTTAGTTTTTTATTGAAGATGGTGCCATATTGATTGAGCATATAGGCATACCAATACGTGGTCTCAAAACCACGGTACACCAGTTCTGATGGTTTACCACCCCACTGTTTTTTGTAGGCCGCTGCAATTTGTTGCGCCATAGGCGTAGTAGCATCAAAACTGAATGGCTCAGTAAAATTCACCCCTATATTAGGATAAGCTTCCGGTTTTTTAAGTGAGGCCATATTCTTCCACGATGGCATACCATATACTTCAAAATTATAATCCGGGAATTGAGTGTAGAGCTGTTTCAATAAAACATCAGCATAAGCAATATCCATTATACCCATCATAATGATATTGATACGCGTACTATCCAAAAGCCTTGCCAGTTGTTGTTTTGAAGGCTGTGTATTACATAGCAATCGGGGTATGGTCTTATCAGCCGTATCAGGACATAAAAAACCAAAAGCAGTTTTGTCGACGGTTGTATTAGTACGATAAAACAGGAAGGTGTGTTTGTTGTAATATTTTTTAGCCACTGTATTTACCATCCATTGGCAATGTGCCTGCAGCGAAGGTTGTAACAGAATAAAGAAGGGATCATCTTTCACCTCACCATCAGAAGGCGATAGGGCTGAGATAAAATTGATCTGTTTCTTTTTTGCAAATGTGGCCAATACAGGAACTTGTGGTGCTTGCACCGCACCAATAATAAGATCAGCAGTATCCAGCGAATGATTACGTATCAATACATCAAGAGAACTACCAGCAGCTGTGATATCGTGCACATACACATCCAGTTTATAATGGAAGGTATTAAGCGTATCAATAGCGATCTTAACCCCCTGGTAAAAATCCATACCGGAAATTGCTTTTTCAGGCATCTTTGGTCTATCAGGATTGACATCATCCAGATACAGCGGAATCAACACATCTATCCTGTAACGTTTTTTGATCACTGATGCAGGATAATTAAAATCGTATTTTTTCTTTAATGGATGAGGCTTTGGTAATTCTTGTTTTTGCTGTTTGTTCTTATCTGTGCTTATGGTTCCGGCGTGAGCCTTCTTCTTATGCCGTTTCCAGAATTGGGCATGCACATCGGTGCTGCACAGCAATGAGAACATTAGCGTGGGCAATACAAAGCAATAAACGAATCTCATAGCGTGTTTAGTTATTCCCATTCTATAGTAGCCGGTGGTTTTGAACTGATATCGTATACCACACGATTAATACCCTTAACATGATTGATAATATCGTTAGAAACTTTTGCCAGGAACTCGTGTGGCAAATGTGCCCAGTCTGCCGTCATACCATCAACAGAGGTAACAGCCCTTAAAGCAACGGTATATTCATAGGTACGTTCATCGCCCATAACACCTACACTTTGTACCGGTAAAAGGATCGCACCAGCCTGCCAAACCTTATGGTACAGCTCCATATCGCGCAACAACTGTATATAGATAGCATCTGCTTCCTGCAATAGTTTTACTTTTTCTTCAGAAACGGCGCCTAAGATCCTGATACCAAGACCCGGACCAGGGAAAGGATGACGACCGATAAAAATATCATCAATACCTAACTCACGACCTATTTTGCGAACCTCATCTTTGAACAAAAAACGAAGCGGCTCAACCAATGAGAGATGCATGATCTCCGGCAGGCCACCCACATTATGATGCGACTTAATAGTTTGAGAAGGACCATTAACAGAGATTGATTCAATCACATCAGGATAGATAGTACCCTGACCGAGAAAGTTTACATCTTTCAACTTCACAGATTCCTCATGGAACACATCTATGAACAAACCACCAATTATCTTTCTTTTTTTCTCCGGGTCTGATACACCATCAAGGTCTTTATAGAAACGCTCTTTAGCGTCAATACCTTTTACATTAAGTTTCAGGTGACGATAGCCTTCCAACACTTGTTCATACTCTCCTTTACGAAGCAGGCCATTATCAACAAATATGCAATACAAATTATCGCCAATAGCACGCTGTATAAGTGTAGCTGCAACAGTAGAGTCTACGCCACCGCTAAGAGCCATTACAACCTTACCATTACCTATCTGCTTCTTAAGGGCTGCTACCGTATCTTGTACAAATGCGGCCGGTGTCCAGTCTTGTTTGCAACCACAAACATCAACGAGGAAGTTCTTTAGGATCTGGCGACCATCAATACTATGTGTTACCTCTGGGTGAAACTGGATACCATAAACAGGATTAGGTGCATAACTGCTGCCGGCTTTAAAAGCAGCCACAGGTATACTTTCTGTACGGGCAATGATCTCAAAACCTTCAGGCAGTTGTTTTATAGTATCACTATGACTCATCCATACCTGGGAGCCATCTGCAATTGTTGCCAGCAAAGGATCGTGAGCCATATCACGTAAGTGGGCACGACCATATTCACGGTGCGAAGATTTGCCCACTTCACCACCAGACTGTTGTGCTAATAACTGTGCACCATAGCATACAGACAAAACAGGCAAGTGTGCTGCCATCTCTTTGATAGAAGGCTTGGGGGCATTTGCATCATTAACAGAAAAAGGGCTGCCAGAAAGAACTATACCTTTCAGGGTGCTTTCGTACTCAATAGGTTTGGTACAAGGTTGTATCTCGCAATAGATATTCAGTTCGCGAATACTACGCGCAATAAGCTGTGTGTACTGGGAACCAAAATCGAGTATCAGTATTTTATCGTTCATTGAAGTTCTTTTAATTAAGCTTGTCCGGCAGGGCCTCCAAAATTGAAAGGCAGGGCCATTGTTTCCTGATCTTTGATTGCACCATGCTGTGCTTCAAAACGTTTTACATTATCAACCATTGCACGCATCAGGCGTTTAGCATGTTGCGGGGTCATAACAATACGAGATTTCACTTTAGCCTTGGGTGTATTAGGCATCACATTCACAAAATCTATAACAAACTCTGCAAACGAGTGCGTAATAATAGCGAGGTTGGCATATTCCCCATCAGCCATTTCTTCGGTCAGTTCAATATTCAGTTGTTGCTCCTGTGGTTGCTGGTCTTGCATAATTTATATTTGAATAGGGTGCGAAATTAACAAAAGAGTTTTGATTAAGGGTTAGCAAATTGAATGAAGTGCCATATTATTAAACAACATAAAATATATATTTTATTCTAAGGTGCGTATCGTTTACGGAGGTATTTTTATAGTTTTGAAGCTATGTACCGCATTATAGTATTGATATTGATATGCCTGAGCCTGTATTCATGCAAACCTGCAACTTATATCCCTAAACCCAGGGGGTTTTTCAATATCACATTTCCCAAACACGATTATAAGGCGTTTGATCAACCAGGCTTCCCCTATAGTTTTGAATATGCGAGTTATGCCAATGTGATAAAAGACACATCATTTTTCGGGCAAAAACCAGAGAATCCATATTGGATATATGTAGATTATCCATCATTAGGTGGAAGGTTATACATTAGCTACAAAGAAATATCAGGCGTAAAAGACCTGGCAAAAATGCTGGAAGACACACATTACATGTCTTATTTCCATTCAAAGAAGGCAGATTATATAGAAGAACCACCTTTTAAGAACCCCAACGGGGTTAGTGGTATTTTATATACTATAGGTGGTAATGCGGCATCAGCCTATCAATTCATAGCTACAGACTCTGTTCATCATTTTCTTAGAGGTGCATTGTATTTTGATGTGACACCAAATGCTGACTCATTACGTCCTGTAAATGAGTTTATAAAAAAGGATATAGAACATATGCTGTATACCCTGAAATGGAAATAACTATTCAACAATAGAAAGGTATCTGTAATAATAAACTCACTATAGAAAATGAGTTCTCAATGTTATTATCAAGTGTTAGTTTATAACCTTGCCAGGTTATAACTTTATCAAAACAAAAGATCATGATCACATTTATAGGAACCGGCCTATTAGGGGCGAATTTTACGAAAGCACTACTTAAGAAGGGTGAACAAGTAAACGTATGGAACAGGACAGTATTGAAAGCCAAATCACTTGAAGCATTTGGGGCAAAAGCATTTGACAATGTTGCGGAAGCGGTAAAAGGAGCCAGCAGGATACACATCACACTTAAAGATGATGATACCGTGAATGAAGTATTGGCACAAGCCAGTGCTGGATTTGAACCGGGTGTGATCATTATAGACCATACTACTACCAGTGCTTTAGGAGCCAAGGAGCGCACAACAGCATGGAAAGAAAAGGGATATACCTATTTGCATGCACCAGTATTTATGGGGCCAAGCAATGCATTGGAAAGTACAGGTTACATGATGGTTTCAGGCGACCAAGAAGTGATAAGTAAAGTAGAACCTGAACTATCGAAGATGACAGGCAAGCTACTGAATTTTGGTACTGAAGTAAATAAAGCTGCAGGTATTAAACTAATAGGTAATCTCTTTTTGATAGCGATGACAGCAGGATTGGCAGACACATTATCGTTAGCCAAAACATTAGGACTGAGCATTGGTGATGTTTCTCAACTTTTTGAATCCTGGAACCCAGGTGCTATGTTGCCTGCCAGACTTAAGAAGATGACCGCCAATACATTTGACCAACCAACCTGGGAACTAAGTATGGCACGCAAAGATGCAGGCCTTATGATGCTGGAAGCAAAACGCAAAGGATCACAACTGGTTGTAATACCCGCAGTAGCTGAAGAAATGGACCGTTGGATAGCAAAAGGATATGGCAATAACGACTGGACAGTAATAGGCAAAGATGCCATATCATAAAACAAACTACCAGGGCTTTTGTTTTATATAAAACAAAAAATAACCCTGATAGTAAAACTAATAGCCTTGACAAACAAGGCTATTAGTTTATAGAACTGCCTTATCATAATACACATAACAGCTCAATGCTCATCAGCACTTGGGCCATAACTACCGGGTATTGGCACATTCAACAATCTAAGAAAAACACCAAGTTGCGCGCGGTGGTGAACGATCTGGTTATAGGTCATCCTTATTACTTCACCTTTGTTGGCTGTATATAATATGTCTTTGCCACTGCTTAAGGTCCAATTTTCGGAAAGCTTGTCTTCTGAAGCTTCATTAAGACTTTGTTTACCATTAGCCTGCTCTTTTTCAAAATAGTCAAGCAATTCGGCTGTGTTATTGATCACAACAGGCGCGTAAGGATTGTTTTGAAAATCAAGACCTTCTGTTTTGATGGCCATAGTAACCCAGGAAGGCAGTTCTGCAATGTGGGTTGCCAGACGCCTGATGGTCATACTTTTTTCGTGGGGTTGCCAGTCGTACTTGTCGTTAGGTACGCGTTCCAGCATTTTGCGTGTTGTCTGAGCTTCCTGCTCCAGCTCTTTTAGAAACATTGGGATCATTGCCATAGTTGTAATTATTAGTTTTATAATGCAAAGGAAATATGCACCACTGACAACCCTATGGCAGTCTGTTTTAAAATCTTTCAGAATTTTTTTTCATGTATTCGTTTAGTTCCATATGGTCATTTTTACGGAAAGGCATATCAAGATTCTTGAGCTTTATGATACGTGCAACTTTAAAATCCCGGTATTCAATGCGTTTGTGACACCACGCGATCAAATGCCAACTTAAAGCATAAAATATGAGGCCTATAGGTTCCAGCTCACGTATGCTTACCTCTTCCTTTATATTCTTGTATTCAATCTCAATAATAGTTTTACCGCCAATTGCGTTTTGCAATATTGCCAGGTATTCATAATTGTTTTTAAAAACAGGTGGGATTTGAAGTTTTATGCTATCTGTTAACCCTTCTATTTTTTCTTTTTGAGTGGTTCGTAAGACCGCTTTTACTTTACTCAACAGGTTGGAATAATGTGTTTGAATTGATCTATCAGCAAAGCCAAGTACAATGGTCTCCATCAGCAAAAGCGCATTAGCCTCTTCTGTAGTAAAGGAAACAGGAGGCAGGAAATAACCTTGTACAATAAAATAACCTCTGTTCTGCTCAAAACTTACCGGGATGCCTTGCTCGCAAAGTGCTTTCACATCGCGATAGACGGTGCGAACGCTAATCTTAAACTTGTCCGCAATTTTTTCTGCAGGAACGTATTTTTTAGATTGCAGTAAGGTTAGGATGCCAAATAATCTGTCTATACGATTCATGATGAATAAATAAAGACAATATTATTGAATAATTAAATAAAAAATCAAGCCTATTACCTGCTAACCCTGATAAACGACACCAGAAGTTGGGGTTTCGTGTAGCTCTAATTTACTAAGCAGTGGCAATTTAGGTTTGACAAGATTCCATATCCATTTGGCGAATAATTCACAAGTAGGATTTTCAAGGCCAGGGATATCATTTAATAATTTATGGTCAACTAAATCTATTAGCGGATTCATTATTGCTTTTATCTCTGCAAAATCCATTACCCAACCAATTTCGTTATCTATTTCACCCTCAATAAATATGACCAGACGGTAGGTATGACCATGTATCTGCCTGCATTTATGCGTATCAGGTACTTTGCTAAGAAAATGCGCAGAATCAAAACTGAACTCCTTATAGATGACCATCCTTATCTATTTTTTCCATGAATTCTTATATCCGAATCCTTTTGTGTTATCTGTAAATTTTAATGACCTGATCTCAACTACCCATAATTTTCCAGACATAGTTAAAGCCATTGGATATTTGATATAATACGATGTGGCTGCCTGTAATAAGGAAACCACATCTTCTTCTTTAGCTATGCCTTCAAATTGAATACCCCGAATTGCAAGCGGATCAAGTTCATTGGGCAGTATGGTGCCTGCTATTTCACTATACTGCTCTAAAATATCAGCATGCCTTGTATCTAATGAAGATTTAAAAACAAGATAACCTTCATTATTCATGGGCGCATAGAAACAACTGAAGCAATATGGTTTGTTATCTTCTACACAACAAATATTTGCAACCTGATTCTGCTTAATGAAATCAATGATCTCCTGATCCATACGACTAGTCAGATATTACAGCTTCTCAAAACGCGCCTGGAAGAACCTTAAATATTTAGGTTCATAAATCATTTTCAGGCCTTTGATCTTCTCCCTTCTATCATACACACTTTGTACAGACTCTGCTATTACATCCATATGTGCTTGTGTATATACACGTCTTGGTATAGTTAACCTAACCAGTTCCAATTTTGGATAATAATGTTTACCTGTTTTTGCATCACGCCCTGCAGATACTATACCACGCTCCATAGACCGGATACCAGCATCTTCATATAGTTCTGCAGCCAAGGCCTGCGCAGGGAACTGATCTTGTTTTAAATGAGGTAAGAATCGTTTAGCGTCAATAAAAATACCGTGACCACCAATTGGAAGCACGATAGGAACCTCTGCTTTCATCAATTGCTCACCCAAATATATTACTTGCCCGATCCTGGCTTTTATATGCTCATCCTGTACTGATTCTGCAATACCGATAGCCATTGCTTCCATATCGCGTCCTGCAAGCCCTCCATATGTATGCAACCCTTCGTATACTACCACAAGATTGCTAGCATCTTCATATTTATCTTTATCATTCAATGCCAGAAAACCACCAATGTTGACAAGCGCATCTTTTTTACCACTAAAAGTGGCGCCATCAGTATAACTACAAATCTCCTTTACGATACTAGCAATTGTACGTTTTGCATAAGGCTTCTCTAATTGTTGAATAAAGTAGGCATTCTCAGCAATTCGCGTCATGTCAAGCATAACCTTGATACCATGTTTGTTGGTAAGTGCACGCACCTGTTTCAGGTTTTGCATTGAAACAGGTTGGCCACCAGCCAAGTTAACCGTTACTGCCACACAGACATAAGGTATTTTTTTAGCACCATATTTTTTGATGACGGCTTCCAGTTTATTCAGGTCAATATCTCCTTTAAACGGGTATAAGCTAGTTGAGTCATGCGCTTCATCAACAATCACATCTACAAATGTACCACCTGCTAATTCCTGGTGAAGCCTGGTTGTAGTGAAATACATATTGCCTGGAACGATATCACCTTTCTTTATCATCACCTGTGACAATATATTTTCTGCACCCCTACCCTGGTGTGTAGGTATCATGTGTTTATACCCATAATAGTTTTTAACTGCTCTTTCAAGATTGTAAAAATTCTTACTTCCGGCATAAGCCTCATCGCCCAGCATCAGTCCAGACCATTGTTGGTCGCTCATAGCGGATGTACCGCTATCTGTAAGCAAATCGATATAAACATCTTCTGATTTGAGTAAAAAAGTGTTGTATCCAGCTTCTTTTATTGCTTTTAACCTTTGCTGACGGGTTGTCATTTTCAACAACTCTACCATTTTTATCTTAAATGGTTCCGCCCACGAGCGCTTTTCTAATCTTGCCATGATCCTATTTTTGGACTACAAAAGAATGAAAGCTTATGTTCTCGTAACATGATCATTATCATACAGATAAACTGATTATAATCATTATTAGTGATAGGGGAATTCTGTTACTTGCGCCCGGCAAAAGATATCAATTATATGGAATTCAAAACGATAATAGAACCGTTCAAGATTAAATCTGTAGAACCAATACATATGTCGACCGAGGCAGAGCGGGAGACATATATGAAGAAAGCATTCTACAATCCTTTCCTTCTTAAATCAGAACAAGTGATCATAGACCTGCTTACAGATAGTGGTACATCTGCCATGAGTAGTGAACAATGGGCCGGTATCATGAGGGGTGATGAATCTTATGCAGGTGCTAAAAGCTGGGAAAGACTGGAATTTGAGATACAAGATCTGACAAGCTACCCATATATATTACCAACACACCAGGGACGTGCAGCAGAGCATATCTTATATAGTTACCTGGGGGGTAAAGGGAAAGTATTCATCAGCAACACCCATTTTGACACTACACGTGCTAATATTGAATTTAATGGCGCGGAAGCTATAGATATACCAACTCCTGAAGCAAAGGACCATAATTCCAGTTACCCATTCAAGGGAAATATGGATGTGAAATTACTGGACCAACATATCAATACTTATGGTGCAAAGAATATAGGTGCAGTGATTCTTACTGTCACAAATAATAGTGGTGGTGGACAACCCGTAAGTATGTTGAATGCGAAAGAAGTAGCTACTATCTGTAAAAAACATGGCGTGCTATTTATCCTTGACTGCTGTCGTGTGGCTGAAAATGCATACTATATACATCATTTTGAGAAAGGGTATGAGCATTTAACATACAGACAAATAGCCCAGGAAATGTTCCTGTTGGCAGATGGTGCTATTATGAGTGCTAAAAAAGATGCACTTGTAAATATGGGTGGATTTCTGGCTCTCAGAGATCAGCAATTAGCAGAAGCATGTACCAGTCTTCTAATTATCAATGAAGGGTTCTCAACTTATGGTGGGCTATCAGGACGTGACATGGAAGCAATTGCTGTTGGGTTGCGTGAAGTATTTGATGCTGATTACCTTAACTACCGCATAAAAAGTACCCGTTATCTTGGTGAACATATAAGAGCGAAAGGTGTTCCTGTATTGTATCCTATTGGCGGACATGCGGTATATGTAGATGCAGGTCTGCTGTACCCACATATTCCGGCATATGAATATCCCGGACAAGCATTGGTATGTGAATTATATAGAATTGGCGGCATACGAGCAGTAGAGATAGGCTCAGTAATGTTTGGCAAATATAATGATGCCAATAAATTAGTACCGGCACCTATGGAATTGGTTCGTTTAGCTATACCTAGACGCGTATATACACAAAGCCATATTGATTATGTGATAGAAGTATTTGATGAGATCATTAAGAACAAAGAGCATACGAAAGGCTTGACCATTACTAAAGAACCAAAATTCTTAAGGCATTTCACATCTCATTTTGAGCCAATAAAATAGTTTTAGTGTTTTGTATGAAACATCTCATCCAGCATTGTATACAGTTCTGGATGATTTGCTTTTAGTTCGTTTGGTCGTTCAAAAAAATATTCTGATACAACGGCAAAGAACTCAGCATCATTTGTTGCACCATAAAGGTTAATATCCGATTTATTTTTATGATACATCTCTTTGATTGTTTCATGCATACGGTTTATCCATGGATAAATATAAGGTTGTGCTAACAAATATTCAGGAATACCGTCAGTAGCACCATCTGCCTTATCTATAAGATGCACAAACTCATGGATAGCTGTATTATATCCATCGGTAGCATTTTGAAAAGATGCGCGGAGTGATGGTTGTGACAATATCATTTCCCGATTCATAACACCATCGCCTACCATACCTAAA
>Ga0207134_1016_pt2 | contig 38117 bp, 35 predicted proteins | sample Alteio_BWMinHeat_12_FD_153527 | JGI IMG/M metagenome (GOLD analysis project Ga0207134, IMG submission 153527) | Enriched cells from forest soil in Barre Woods Harvard Forest LTER site, Petersham, Massachusetts, United States -... | ecosystem: Environmental > Terrestrial > Soil > Temperate forest >... | reverse complement strand
ACACGGGAGAAACAGCGCCTATTACGGTAAATGGCCGTCCTATCGCTATTCGAAAGAAAGTCGGGAAATATATTTGGTTCGATTTTCAAGCCCTTTGTAGCGTTCCTCGTAGTCAGCATGACTATCTTGAGATTGCTAAGCAATATAAAACCGTTTTTATCAGTGATATTCCTATTATCCCAGAGCAAGATCGGGATAAAATTGCCTTGTTTATTAGCTTGATTGATGTATTCTATGATGCACGCATTCGAATCGTTATTTCCGCAGCGGACAGTATAGAAAAACTTTATAATCGCGGCTACATGATCCTAGAATATGAACGGACTCATTCTAGATTACAGCAAATGCAATCCATGGAATATTTTGCCGGTGAAATTGATCACCTTACTACACATAGATAATAAATAATTATGCCTAAATTACATTCTATTTCATTGAAAACTAAACTAGCCTTAGTGATTACTATAGTATTATGGGCATCCGCTTTTCCCGGTATTCGGGCCGGTTTAGAAGGTTATTCTCCCGGAGGACTCGCTTTAATCCGTTTTTTAATTGCCTCGGTTTGTATGTATTTTATTTCAATAAGCCGAAGGAAAAAGGCTATCCCTTTAAAAGATGCGCTGAGCATCTTATTAATGGGGGCAGTGACCATTGGGACTTATCATATCGCTTTAAATTATGGGGAATTAAGTGTCCCTGCGGGAGTGGCGAGTTTCATTGTGGGTTTATCTCCAGTATTTACAGTTATTTTAGCCGGTACTTTTTTAAAAGAGTCTATTTCGCTTAAAGGCATTTTTGGTATTATTATTTGCGTATTAGGCGTTGGGATGATGACGCTACATTTAAAATCAGGGGAAGAGTTTAGTATCCGATCAGGGTTACTGTGTGTATTACTATCAGCCATCATGTCAGCCTGTTATAACGTTCTGCAAAAGCCTTTTTTAAAGAAACATCATGCGATTGATGTGACAGCCTATGTTATGTACGGCAGCACGATATTTTTATTAATGTTTATCCCGGATCTGCGTCATGACTTAACGCAAGCGCCATTAAAAGCAACCATTGCCGCAGTCTATTTGGGGATTTTCCCCGCAGCGATTGCTTATCTCACCTGGTCTTATGCTTTATCTGAAATTCCTGCCAGCCGTGCTTCGATTACTATGTATTTTTTACCTATAGTAGCTACTTTTATCGGTTGGATCTGGTTAGGCGAAGTTCCTACAACTTTATCGTTTTTTGGTGGTTTAGTGGTTCTCTTAGGCGTTTGGTTTGTGAATCATTCTTATCGTTCGTTGGATAAAATTAAATAATCTGTGTTAAGATCACCCACAGGAGTTTGTTTTTAATAAGGACAACTATGCAATCTATAAGATCTCGGTTATCGCTGATTTCTATTCCACTGTTAACGCTCTATATCTTATACTTTATTTCAGGCTGTTCTGCGCTCATTTATCAAGTGATTTGGCAGCGCATGCTATTTACTTTTTTTGGTGTAGATCTAACCTCTATTACTATCATAGTCTCCGTGTTTATGTTCGGGCTTGGAATTGGGGGTATAGGTGGTGGTTTGATTGCAGATAGAATGCAAAACCGACTTTTAATGTTGTATATGATCATTGAATTCGCTATCGCTGGGTTTGGTTTTTTGAGTCCTTATATTTTTCAATTGTTTGCTACTATAACTTCAAGTAGTAGTGAAGCGGTTACTGCTATTTTAAGCTTTCTACTTTTAGCTTTTCCGACCATTTTGATGGGCGCTACTTTCCCCATTCTGGTCACCCATGTAAACAAAATTCATCAAAATATCGGGCATTCTGTAGGCGGTTTATATTTTGCCAATACCTTAGGTGGCGCTTATGGCGCTTATTTATCAGGATTTGTATTACTTTATGGGATGGATTTAGTGGGAGCAATCAATATAGCAGCTAATCTTAATGTCATGGTCGCCTTAACAGCACTGTTGATGTTTAGGAGGCAAAAATGATGATTTATTTTGCTTGGTTGCTCTCTTTTTCTATGGGTTTTTTATCGTTAAGCCAAGAAATTCTTTGGATACGATTATTTGGGTTCACGAATCATTCTATGCCCCAAGCTTTTGCTTTCGTGCTGATTGTTTTTTTATTGGGTATAGCTTTTGGTGCGGCCAGTGGGAAAAAAGCTTGCACCAAAGAATGGGCCTTATGGAAAATCAGCGGAACCATTCTTTTGGTAGCCAGTTTCTTTGATTTAATGAGCCCCTGGATTTATTCTGCTTTTGCTCAAACTAGTTCCCAAGTCTTTTGTGGCGGTTTATTAATTTTTATTACGGCTTTTTTGAAATCCATGTTATTTCCTATCGCGCACTATATGGGGGCAGATTCAGCCGGTTCAAAAGTAGGACGTGCTGTATCAAGAGTCTATGTAGCCAATATTGCGGGCGCCACTTTAGGACCTATTTTTACCAGTGTTTTATTATTAAATATATTGACCACACAACAATGTTTTGCTTTTTATGCAACTCTAGCATTTTTACTAGGTCTTAGTTGTTTGCGAGTGAATGCTCCTTTTAATCAGCGCAAATTAATGGGCGCAAGCGTTACTGCTATAATAATGCTAGGCGTTGTTTTAACGATTGAACCCTCGGGGCTCATTAAAGATGTTGCCGTGAGAGCGGGTGAACCTACGCAAGTCGTCGAAAATTCCCAAGGTATTATCGTAATTTATAAAAATCCTGCTATTATTAATAACAAAGAGCAGGGCGATATTGTTTATGGCGGTAATGTTTATGATGGCCGTACTAATTTAGATCCTGCGATTAATTCAAACGGCATCAACAGAATTCTAGTTTTATCCGCCTTACACGATAAACCCGAGCATGTATTAATGATCGGATTATCCATTGGTTCGTGGTTAAAATTAATGACGGGTTTCCCGCACGTAAAATCTATAGATGTGATTGAAATCAACCCAGGTTATCTCAAAGCCATGCAAGCTTACCCTAAAATATTGAGTGCTTTATCAGACCCACGCGTTCACTTACACATAGATGACGGCAGAAGATGGCTAAGAACGCATCCTGATAATCGTTATGATCTAGTCGTCATGAATACCACTTATTTCTGGCGAGCTTATACTACTAATTTGTTATCTAAAGAGTTTTTATCTTTAGTCAAATTACACATGAACCCACGCGCGATTTTTACTTACAATACCACAGGTTCTCCCAACGCATTTAAAACCGCAACAACGCTTTTTAAATACGCTTATCTCTATGAAAACTTTGTGATCGCTGCAGATTTTGATTGGCGCAAGAAAATGCATTCAGAAGGCGCCGCCAGTAAATTAGCGGCTATTCGCTTAGATAATAAGCCTTTATTTAAACCCGGCAGCAGTAAAATCATTAATGGCTTTCTAACCGAACCTTTGGGTTCTATCCAAACCGTAGAGTCACTAATGCCGCCTAGATATAAATATTATAATAACCAACTAGAAACCGTAACGGATAGGAATTTGATTACGGAGTATCGGTATAGTGAGCATAGGTTATAGTTTAGAATGCTCCGCAATAACTTCAGCCACGCAAGAGGTTAAGTTCTTCCCCATTTCAATATGCAAAAATTCATTCGGGCCATGTGCGTTTGAATTGGGTCCTAAAACCCCTGTAATTAAAAATTGTGCTTTAGGAAATTTTTCTCCCAACATACCCATAAATGGAATAGAACCCCCTTCACCCATACGCACCGATTCTTTGCCAAAATAATTTTTCGAAGCGGTATTAATAATTTTATTAAGTGCTGAACTTTCTTTGGGTGCATTCCAGCCGCTACCGGCTTCTTTAATATCAAAAGTTATTTTTGCATTAAAAGGTGGATTTCTTTCTAAGGTTTTTTTCAAGAGTTCAGCGGCTTTATTAGCATCCGTCGTTGGCGCTAAACGCATCGATAATTTTACTTTAAGCCACGGGATAGTCACATTGCCGGCATTATTAGGATTAGGTAATCCTTCGCAAGCAACAATCGATAAAGCAGGGCGCCACGTGCGATTTAAAATTAATTCTGCGGGATCATTAGAAACAGGTTGTACGTTTTCACAAAAAGGATAACCAAAATGAAGCTCATGTCCTATGACATCAGCCATTTGATTCACTTGTGAAACTCGTTCGTCGGGAATTATTACAAATAAATCGTCTAGTAGAATTTTTCCATCTGTCTCGCTTTCGATACGGCTTAATAGTTGGCGTAAAATAATAAAACAAGAAGGAACCACACCGCTGCCTGTGCCAGAATGTACGCCTTGTTTTAAGACATCAATATTAAGTACCCCACCGGTCATACCGCGTAAAGAAGTCGTTAACCATAATTGATCATAGTTACCGCAGCCTGAATCCAGACAAATAATTAAACTAGGCTCACCAATTCTTTTTTCTAGCGCATTAATATAAAAGGGTAGATCGTAGCTACCGCTTTCTTCGCAGGCTTCAATTAAAATAACACAGCGTGCATGGGGAATTTTTTGTGCCTGAATAGATTTAATCGCAGCGAATGAAGCAAAAATCGCATAGCCATCATCAGCACCTCCACGGCCATAAAGTTTCCCGTCTTTTAAAACAGGTTTCCAGGGCGCTAAATCTGCATCCCAGCCGGACATTTCGGGTTGTTTATCTAAGTGTCCATATAACAAAATGGTATCGTCTGTTTGGCCTGGGATTTCAATAAAAATAACAGGGGTTCTGTTTTCTAATTCTATGACTTCAAGTTTCATACCGGGGATCGCATTTTTTTGGCACCAATCGGTCATAAGCTTAACGGCTTTATCCATGTGGCCATTCGCTTTCCAATCTTTATCAAATGCGGGGGATTTATTGGGGATTTTAATATAATCCACTAAAGCGGGAATAATAGACTTATCCCAGACTTCATTAACGAATTTTTTATTTTGGTCGATATTAATCATAGTAATCCTTTTCTAAAAGTGCATTGTATGATGATTGTGATATTATTTAAAGAAGTGGTTTAAAAGGAGTTTGATTAATGACTACGCTACATTTGCTAGGATATGCATCGGGTGTGGCTGCCGCTCTGGATAGTTGTGCTGATGGCCCTAAAACACTTCAACAATCTCCTTATTTAGCTGATTTAGCCAATCATGGAATCGAAACCCATTGGGAGCTCATGCTAGAACCTAAAGAGGGGCTTGCTAAAAAAGAGCAAGTGCAATATTTGTGCAAAGAATTAGCACAACGAGTAGATCAATTAGTCAAGGCCAAGAAATTTTTTGCGGTAATTGGCGGTGATCATTCTTCAGCTATTGGGACTTGGAGTGGGGCATCCCATGCCTGCAAAGAGCAGGGTCCTTTGGGTTTGATTTGGATCGATGCTCATATGGACAGCAACACCCCTGAAACTTCCCCTACCGGTAATATTCACGGCATGCCTTTAGCCTGTCTTTTAGGGCAAGGCGATATAAAATTGGCGCCACCTTTGAATCCAAACCATGTTTGCTTAATCGGAGTACGTGATTATGGTGCAGGAGAAGCAGAATTATTAAAACGCTTAAAAGTAAGAGTTTTTTATATGGATGAAGTCAAAGAACGCGGGCTTAAAGTTGTCATGCAAGAAGCCTTAAGAATTGTAGCGCATGACACTGCTCATTTTGGCATCAGTATTGATATTGATGGATTGGATCCAGAAGATGCCCCGGGCACAGGAATACGATTACCGGGTGGAATTTTTGCGAAAGAACTTTTTGAAGTCTTAAAGCCTTTAGCGAAAAATCCCAAATTAATAGGCATTGAAATTGCCGAATTTAATCCGCATCAAGACATCGAGAAAAAAACAGAAAAACTCATCCCAGAGCTTATATTAGCGCTCACAAAAGAGTATAGTTAGCGAAAAAATAGGAATTAGAATGAACGATAGAATCCATGAGTTATTAGGTTTTTGGTTTGGCGATTTAGGCCATGCTGATCTCCCATCCAGTGATCGCACCAACCTTTGGTTTGGCGAGCAAGAAGGTTTAAAAAAAGATTTAATAGAAAAATTTAAATCCGATTACGATGATGCTATTGCGAATAATTTAGCGGAATGGGTAGAGCATCCCCGTGGCAGATTAGCGCTGATTATTTTATTAGATCAAGTCTCGCGCTGTTTACATAGAGATTCACCACAAGCTTTTTCGCATGATAAATATGCCCAACAACTTTGTATCGAAGGTTTAAAAGCAGAACTAGATCATCCACTGACCTTAATCGAACGCGTGTTCTTTTACATGCCTTTAGTGCATTCAGAAGATATGGAATTACAAGAGCAATCCATACGCTTATTTCAACAACTAGCAACTCTTTCTATGCCTGAGACTACGCAAGTTTATCAATTGTTTTTAGCCTATGCATATGCACATTATCGTGTGATTAAAGAGTTCGGTCGTTTCCCACAGCGTAATGCGATTTTAGGTCGTGAATCAACCGATGCTGAAAAGAACTTTTTAAGAAGCGCATAACTCAATGAAAAATAGCAAATAATTCTCTTAATATTTCCTTAAGCTTGGCTCGATATAATAATCCTAATCCTATAAAGAGGGCAGAATTATGCAGCACATTAAAAAGCAAGCAATCAAATTAATTCATGAAGAATTAAAACAATTAGCCAATGATGAAATCAAGGCAATTCTTGCTGGAAATGAAATGCATGTGTTAGTTAATTGTAATTTTGATGAAGATAATTTTGAAGAAGAATTAAGATTAGTTAATACGCAATTACGTGATAAATTATTTGCTTTTTTACAATATGAACGAGAGCAAAACCGTGATCTGTATGATCGTGTGCATGCAATATTGATTCTTTTAACAAAATACTGGCCGCGAAATAAATTAGAGGATGCAGAAGAAGGCCAATTTAATGAGAGTCGATTTGAATGTCCCTATAGTATGGAAACATTAACGGATGAAAATAGTTTGTGTCTTGCTGATGGTTATCAATATCATTTAGCGTCACTTTCTGATGCTATGCAAGGCGGCGCTTTTTATCCGGTTAATGATGGGAATGCTCCGTTAATAACTAGAGATAGGGATTACGCAATTCATAGAGGTGTTCAAATATCTGATCTGCAGCCTATTTCTAAAAAAGAAAAATGGAAAGAAATCGGAAGATTAACTGGTGCAATGGTAAATATATTAGAGTTAATTGCTGGCATAGTAGGACAAATTGTATGTTTTTGTTTTATGATCGGTTTAGCAACATTAACCCCAGTAAATGTCACTCTAATGATAATTGCTTTGATAGTTACTGTCACATCTAATTGTTCTTATGAGGTTCGCCAGAAAATTTACAAGACTCACGAAAACCTTGGGGAAAAAGCAGGTGAGACTCTGTGGAGTATAGCTAATTATTTCACGAATAAATTTTTGACTCCCAGCCCTATTAATCCTCATATTAATCGTTTGCTTGTTTTGCCCGAACAAAGAGCCCAGGAAGAGTTACCCCAGGAGGGACCGGAAGGGATACCAGAACGCCGATCCTCTCAGGCGAATGTGATTTCAATACTGAATGAGCAACAAATTGAACCAATGGCCGAAGAAAAAGCAGCTCCTTTAGCCCGACAAGAATTAAGGGAAGTGCAAGCAAATTATTTTGGAAGGCTATTAGCAAAGCAACGTGTTCTGCCGCAAATAGCTGGACTCTCCGCTAATTTATCTCCAAAATAGGAGAATAAAATTAAAGTGGAGTAAGCGATGAAACATAAAATCGCCGATGCAAACTGCATCGTGGTAAAAGTGGGGTCTTCCTTGTTAGTTGATGAGCTAGGGTCGATTCGTAGACCTTGGTTAGAAAGTCTTATCAATGATGTAGTAGAATGCTGGAAACGTGGGCAACAAGTTCTTTTGGTTTCATCGGGCGCTATTGCTTTAGGTCGAAGACATCTGCATTTAAAATCGGGTACTTTACACCTAGAAGAAAAACAAGCGGCAGCTTCAGTCGGGCAAATTAAATTAGCGCATGCGTATCAAGAAATGTTAGCTTCGCATGGTATCACAGGCGCGCAAGTTTTATTAACGCTTGAAGATAGTAAAGATGAAGAACGTTATCGAAATGCTAAAAATACTTTTGAAACTTTATTAAAATTACGCGCGATTCCTGTCATAAATGAAAATGATACGGTTGCAACAGCTGAAATTCGTTTTGGTGATAATGATAGACTAGCCGCCCTCGTTGCAAAAATGGTGAATGCTGATACTTTAATTTTACTTTCAGATATTGAAGGTTTTTATACAGCAAATCCGCAATTAGATCCTTTAGCCACTTTAATTCCTGAAGTAAAACAATTAACTCCAGAAATTTTAGCGATGGCAGGAGATTCTGCAACTCAATTTGGTTCAGGCGGAATGATTTCTAAATTAACCGCTGCACAAATGGCATTAGAATCCAATTGCCGCATGGTGATAGCAGCAGGTAAACATTTAAACCCTTTAAAACGCATTGATCAAGTCGCGACTAAAACTTGGTTTGTGCCAGAATTAGAGTTTGAAACATGATACAAAAAATGGCTGAAGAAGCACGATTGGTTTCCAGACAGCTTTCTTTGATGACTACGGATCAAAAAAATTTAGCTTTGCAATCCATGGCAAAAGCGCTTCGTAAACATTTAGTTAAAATTCAAAAAGCGAATGAAAAAGATGTGTTAACCGCAAAAGAAAAGGCTTTATCAGATGCTTTTTTAGATCGATTACAATTAAATCCTAATCGTATTGAAGCTATCGCTAAGGGGTTAGAGGCGATTGCTGAATTACCTGATCCTATAGGCACTATACTGACTACTTTTGATCGCCCGAATGGTTTAGAAATAAACCGTGTGCGTGTGCCTATTGGTGTGATTGGGGTGATTTTTGAATCGCGCCCCAATGTTACGGCAGATGCGGCCGCACTTTGTTTAAAAGCAGGTAACGCGGTAATTTTAAGAGGCGGCAGTGAAAGTTTTCATTCTTGTTCTGCTATTATGGCAGCGCTACAGTCAGGTTTAGAAGATTCAAATTTCCCTAAAACAGCCATTCAAATGCTTCCAACATCCGATCGTGCTGAAGTTTCTGAAATGCTAAAAATGGATAAATATATAGATGTCATTATCCCCAGAGGCGGTCCAAAATTAATTGAGCAAATTGTTGCAGAAAGTCGAATCCCGCTATTTAAACATTTAGCCGGTTTATGTCATACCTATATTCACAAAGCTGCGGATAAGGACATGGCTAAGAAAATTGTGTTAAATGCCAAAATGCGTCGTACGGGAATTTGTGGTGCAACAGAAACTTTATTGATAGATGAGTCTATTGCTGATAGTCATTTGCCAATGATATTAGATGAATTAATTCGTAAAGGTTGTGAAATAAGAGGCGATGAAAAAGTCATTGCTTTAGATTCTCGTGTCAAACCTTGTCTTGATTATGATACAGAATTTTTAGCGGCAATTATTGCGGTTAAAATCGTCAAAGATCTCAATGAAGCCATAAAACATATAGCAGAACACGGCACCCAGCATACTGATGCGATTGTTACTGAAGATGCAGCGGCTGCTGAGCGATTTTTTAAAGAAATTGATAGTGCGATCGTAATGCATAATACTTCGACTCAATTTGCGGATGGCGGCGAATTTGGGATGGGAGCAGAAATAGGCATTGCTACAGGAAAATTACACGCACGAGGTCCTGTCGGAGTGGAGCAATTAACTACGTTTAAATATCTAGTCAAGGGTCAAGGCCAAGTTAGAAATTAATTATTCCCCACCATTCGGAAACTTAGCATGAGCTTTGATAAATTCTAATAACTCATGATCACTCAAATGCAAAGTATCTTTGTGGATATTGTGACTAATTAAGTCTTTTACATTTTTGTTTAAATGCTGATTTAAAAGTCCACTCATGTGAGGGGAGGCGATAATAATTAAATTATCATATTTTTGACTGTTGCGACCATGATCTAATTCTTTGGCGATTTCTCTGGAAAAATTATCAATTAAAACTTGTTTTTCATCCATATGCGGAGAGTAAGTCCCGCGGCCTGAGGTGCTTGCTTCATAATGACCAGGACCATCGGAGACTAGATCGACATTTTTAAGTTTATTTTCAGGATGTTTTATTTCTTTGATTAATTTGATTTCAGCAGGTTTTTTTTGGTAGTGGTAGATGCGGCAAGTGTTAGAATCTGTAGTTACGACCCAAGTCATAAAAGTACTCCTTCTTAGCCTATAACAATAGTATAATACTTTAATTCAACAATAAGGAAGCAATGGATGAAAACGGTTAACAAATGGATACAAGCCCTTATTTCTATTTATAAAAAATCTCGTTACGATGTAGTCAAAGAAACCTCAGAAGAGTCATTTCCTGCGAGCGATTCGCCATCTTGGGCGGCGGGGGAATATAAAAAGAAAGTGCCACCCATTCCCGAGCATCCAGATCGTCAAAAAAAATATACTAAAACCCAGCAAACGTTGAAAGTAAATGGAAAAGATTATCAATATTTTAGTTTACCCAGCGCGGAAGAAATGGGACTAAAAGGCGCTTGGCGATTACCGTTTACTTTAAAAATACTATTAGAAAATTTATTAAGACATGAAGATGGACGCACTGTTACTTCAGATGATATTGAAGCGGTGGTGAGTTGGTTAAATACAAAAAAATCCGATCGCGAAATTGCTTATCGTCCTGCGCGGGTATTAATGCAAGATTTCACTGGGGTGCCAGCGGTAGTAGATTTAGCAGCCATGCGCGCTGCAATTCACAAATTAGGCGGGAACCCTGAAAAAATTAATCCCTTATCGCCCGTTGATTTAGTGATAGATCACTCAGTACAAGTCGATCAATTTATTGCGCCTGATTCTTTCAGTGTTAATGCAAAATTAGAAATGGAACGCAATTACGAACGCTATGAATTTTTACGTTGGGGTCAAAATGCGTTTAAAAATTTTCGTGTAGTACCACCGGATACCGGCATTTGTCATCAAGTCAATTTAGAATATTTAGCAAAAGCGGTTTGGTCAGATGAAAAATTTGCTTATCCTGATACATTAGTCGGAACCGATAGTCATACTACTATGATTAATGGCTTAGGTGTTTTAGGATGGGGAGTAGGGGGCATTGAAGCAGAGGCTGCTATGTTAGGACAGCCTATTTCTATGTTAATTCCTGAAGTAATTGGCGTTAAAGTCACTGGAAAATTACAAGAAGGAATTACAGCAACGGATTTAGTTTTAGCGGTAACATCAGTACTCCGTAAAAAAGGCGTGGTTGGAAAATTTGTTGAATTTTTTGGCCCAGGACTGAATGATTTATCCATCGCCGATCGTGCAACTATTGGTAACATGGCTCCTGAATATGGCGCCACCTGCGGATTTTTCCCGATTGATGGTGAAACATTAAATTATTTACGCTTAAGCGGTCGTGATGAAGAAACTATTGCCTTAGTTGAGGCTTATGCTAAAGCTCAAGGTCTCTGGCACGATCCATACAAACCTGCGCCAGATTTTACGGATGTTGTACAAGTAGATTTAAATTCTATTAAACCCTGTCTTGCAGGCCCAAAGCGTCCTCAAGATCAAGTTGAATTACCAAAATTAATTGAAGCAGGTGATAAATTATTAGCTGATAACAAACGTTCAGATGAAAAAAATAAAGCCTTCCAAACTAACGGTGATTTTTCTTTGCATCATGGTGATGTGGTTATAGCTGCAATCACAAGCTGTACAAATACTTCAAATCCTAGTGTTTTAATTGGCGCAGGTTTAGTCGCTAAAAAAGCCGTAGAAAAAGGCTTAACACGGAAACCTTGGGTTAAAACTTCTTTCGCTCCAGGCTCATTAGTGGTAACTGAATATTTAAAAAGCACAGGATTACAAACTTATTTAGATCAAGTGGGGTTTTCATTAGTAGGCTATGGTTGCACCACTTGTATTGGAAACTCAGGACCTTTGCCTGATGTCGTTGCAAAAACAGTAGCTGACAATGATCTAACCGTATCCGCTGTTTTATCCGGCAATAGAAATTTCGAAGGCCGTATCCATCCCCAAGTTAAAGCTAATTGGCTAGCATCACCTCCTTTAGTCGTAATTTTTGCTCTAACAGGAACCACTTTTATTGATTTAACTAAAGATGCCATTGGCAATGATAAATCTGGCGCCCCCGTTTATTTAAAAGATTTATGGCCCAGCAATGCAGAAATTGCGCGTGAAATGGCAACTATCACCGGCAAAATGTTCCAAGATTCTTATGCCAATATTTTCACGGGCACCAAAGAATGGCGTGATATGAAAATTTCTGCAACCCAAACATATCAATGGCGAGATGATTCAACTTATATCCAACATCCACCATTTTTTGATGGTATGCAATTAACCCCAGAAAAAATTTCAGATATTAAAAGCGCAAGAGTTTTAGCTTTATTAGGCGATAGCATCACAACCGATCATATTTCTCCCGCAGGTTCTATCAAAGCAGACAGTCCCGCAGGAAAATATTTATTATCCAAAGGTGTTGCAGTTAAAGACTTTAATTCTTTAGGCGCAAGACGCGGGAATCATGAAGTCATGATGCGCGGAACGTTTGCGAATATTCGTATCCGCAATGAAATGGTCCCAGAAGTCGAAGGCGGCTTTACCAAACACATTCCAAGCGGCGAAACACTTCCTATTTTTGATGCGGCTATGCGTTATAAACAAGAAAAAGTATCTTTAGTGGTGATAGCCGGAAAAGAATACGGCACCGGCTCCTCACGCGATTGGGCTGCTAAAGGTCCAAAATTATTAGGCGTTAGCGCAGTTATAGCTGAAAGTTTCGAACGCATTCATCGTTCCAATTTAATTGGTATGGGAATTTTACCACTTGAATTTTCACCTGGTGAAACAAGAAAAACTTTAAAACTAACAGGCTCAGAAAAAATTGATATCGTAGGCATTAATGAAAACATGAAACCGCGCATGAAAATTAAAGCCATTATTAACCGCGATAACAATACCCAAACAGAAGTAGAGTTGATTTCCCGTATAGACACGGCCAATGAACTAGACTATTACAAGCAAGGCGGAATACTGCAACACGTAATACGAAACATGCTAAAAGCCTAAAAAATGCCGACACCCGGATTCGAACTGGGGACCTACTGATTACTAATCAGTTGCTCTACCAACTGAGCTATGTCGGCTTAACTTTAAAGCTACTATCCCATCTGCGATGGAATCACTATTCGATCACCGGTTTGCAATCGATTTTCTGTAATTAAATTGCTCACCCGAATAGCAGCGGGGGTAGTATGAAACTTATTGGCGATCTTTTCAATAGTGTCACCCTTTTTAACCATATAAATTGTGTCGCCCGGTGAAACCTTGTGCATTCCCACATCCTGATTTTTGTGCGTGGGGATAATCAGTTTAGTGTTTTCAGCTAAAATATCGCCTGGTTGTAACTGGTTAACCGCCATTAATGCTTTAACTGGAATTTTAAAATGCGTGGCAATTTTTTCAATCGTATCATCTTCTCGGACTAAATAAAGCGTATCGCCGGGTTCCATGGTGTATTTGATATTTAATTTTTCGATTAATTCGCGCGTAATATTATAAGAATCTTTTTTGGGTGGGGTTTTATCAATAATTGGCTCTTCTAAATCTTCTGTGTTTTCCACGTAGTCTGCCGGAAGTGCCGAGCCGCCTAAATTAGTTGTGAAAGCTTCGACGGTTTCAATCGGTAAAATAATTTTAAAAGGGCCTCTGGGGTCTGTTGATGCGCGATTATAACCCGAATTTAATTGTTTTAATTTTTTTAAGCTAATACCCGCTAAAACAGCGGCGCGGGATAAGCTGATTTGGCCACCAATATCAATTTGGGCAAGACAAGGCGCGTTTGCAACCGAAGGTAAATTAACGGGGTAACGTTCTGGATGACTAATAATGGCTGCTAATGCTAATAGCTTAGGAACGTAATCTCTGGTTTCTTGGGCTAAAGGAAGTTGCCAAAACGTAGTGTTTTTATTATCTCTTACATTTCTTTTGATTGCAGCTAACACATTCCCTTCGCCCGTATCATAAGCAGCTAAAGCCAATAACCAATTGCCGTCAAAAAAACTTCCAAGATAAGATAAATAATCTAAAGCCGCACGTGTGGATGCCACAATATCGCGTCGGCCGTCATACCACCAGTCGCGTTTAACCCCTAAACCACTTGCCGTATTAGGCATCATCTGCCATATCCCTGCAGCCCCAGCGCTGGAATAAGCAAAGGGGTTGTAAGCGCTTTCAATCATGGGTAATAACACGACTTCAGCAGGTAAGTGCCTTAGACGAGTCTGCTGCAAAATAAAATACAAATACGGCGCAGCACGAGTTGCAGCGGATTGTAAAAAAGCCTGGTGGGTCAAAAACCATTGTATTTGATTTTGTACATAAGGATTATCTTCATAATGCGGTAGAACAAATTCTTCTCTGAGGGTTTCCCAAAGGTTATCCGCATTTTGATAACGATCAATATCATCGGCTAATTTTTGTTTGTGTTTTTCAGATAAATGCATAGTCTTTTGATAGACTTGAATGCCTTCAATGTTGGACGATGCAAATGATGCACCTTGAATGATGATGCAGCATATAACGACTAAACTATTTCTGATCCATTTAAACAATTTTAGCTGCATGCCATGTTCTCCTTGGCATTGAATGACGATCTAGGGGAACAGCTTGAACATTCTTGATAAAGGTCTATATGTTACTGATAAATAATGTTGGGTCAAGTATTTGATTTTTATCTATTAAAATCAGCAAGTTAGTTAATTATTGAGCGAAACACTGAAGGTAGTGTAGTATCTAATAAGGGTGAACATAGGGGATCGCAACATTTGCTTAAATCTTACCGAGTGATACAACATTGGAATCATTGGCTAGATCACGCTTTGGGGTTGGAATTACTCAAAAGTGAAAAGCAATTTTTGACGCATTTATTGGAAAAATTGCATGGCAAACATGCCGTATTAATTGGTTTGCCTAAACAATATGATTTATTACGCAGCACTTCGCTCTCTTTTCATTATTTAGTGACGCCTTTTATTCATCATGAAAAAACTGAAAACTGTATTGAAGGCAGTTGGAAAGAATTACCTATTAGTTCAGGCAGTGTCGATTTGGTGATCATGCCGCATACATTAGAATATGTGGATAACCCACATCATGTTTTATCAGAAGCTTGTCGTATTGTGAAACCCGAAGGCTCTATTGTTATTTTAAATTTTAACCCTCTTAGTTTATGGGGATTACAAGAATTATTTACCCAGGCCAGAAAAGGCAATTTATTAAGTAAAAGTACGGTCAAACAATGGTTAACGCTTGCTGATTTTGAGTTAATCAAACAAGATACTTTTTTATTTAGGCCGCCTTTATCTAAAGAAAATTTATTTGAAAAAATGGGTGTAATGGAGTGGATAGGGACTAAAAGTCTTTTACCTCTAGGTGGCGTGTATGTATTATTCGCCAAAGCGAAAGTGATTCCTTTGAGTCCTATACGTTTACGTTGGAAACAAAAAGAATTATCGGGAATTAGGGCAAGCATACCAGGGCCTTCGACACGGAATACTCCATGAAAAAAGTTTCTATTTATACAGATGGCGCTTGCCGCGGGAATCCTGGGCCTGGAGGATGGGGCGTCTTATTGCGTTATGGTAAACATGAAAAAAAACTCAAAGGCTCTGAAAATTTAACCACGAATAATCGTATGGAATTAATGGCTGCTATAAAAGCGCTAGAAAATCTCAAAGAAGCTTGTGATATTGATTTGTATACTGATTCGCAATACGTACAAAAAGGCATTACGGAATGGATGGCCAATTGGAAAAAGCGCAATTGGAAAACAGCCGGGAAAAAAGAAGTAAAAAATATGGATTTATGGCATGAGCTAGACAGTCAAATTGCACGCCACGAAATTCGTTGGCATTGGGTCAAAGGCCATAGCGGACATCCGGAAAATGATTTGGCGGATGAATTAGCAAATTTAGCGATTGATGAATTAATAAAAGGTTAAATATGCGACAAATCTTATTAGATACTGAAACAACAGGTTTAAGTGTAGAAGAGGGCCATCGAGTCATTGAAATCGGTTGCGTTGAGATGATTAACCGAAAATTAACGGGCAAATATTTTCATCAGTATATAAATCCTAGTCGTAAAATTGATGATGGTGCACTGGCGGTTCATGGTATCACCAATCAATTTTTATTAGATAAGCCTACTTTTAATTTAATAGCCCATGAATTTGTGGAATTTATTAAAGATGCAGAATTAATTATTCATAACGCGCCTTTCGACGTGGGCTTTTTAAATCATGAATTAAGTTTAGCGGATGCTAAATTTAAGCCGCTGACAGAATATTGCGATAATATTATTGATACCTTGGCTTTGGCACGCCAAATGCATGCAGGACAACGTAATAGTCTTGATGCGCTATGTAAACGCTATGGTGTAGATAATACCCAACGAGATCTTCACGGTGCTTTATTAGATGCGAATTTATTAGCCCAAGTTTATCTTTTCATGACGGGCGGGCAAGGGACTTTATTTGATGAAACAGAAACGGCGCAAAGTTCTATTACTACTTCAAAACGGAAAAAAATAATTATCAATAGAGAAACCTTTACTTTGCCGATTATTGAAGCTACCGAGGCTGAACTTTTAGAACACGATAAAAAATTGAAAGAAATTCAGACCAAAGGCAAATGCTTGTGGCTAGAATAATCCCGGGTGATATTTGCCTCACCCGGGGAAGTTTTATTTCTCGTTGAAAAACCCTAACAACATTAAAAGATTTTGAAATAGCATTTGTATGTCTATATATAAACTCATCGTTGCCATAATGTAATTCGTTTCACCGCCATTAATGATACGGCTAGTGTCATACATCATTAACATGGTAGAGATTACGGTAAGCAAAGTGGAAACGGCTAATTGTATAGCGGTCATTTTAAAGAATAAGTTGGCTAAAATGGCAACTAAACAAACGACTAAGCCTATCATTAGGAATTTACCCCAATGGCTTAAATCGCGTTTGGTAGTGATGACATAGGCAGAAGTTAAGAAAAAGACTAAGCCGGTGCTACCTAAAGCAGTCACAATCAATTGGCCGCCGTTTCTATAGCCGTGAATAAAATGATTTAACAAAGGCCCTAGGGAGTAACCCATGCAGGCAGTGAAAGCAAATACGCTGGCTATGCCCCAAACGCTATTTCTTAAGGCATTGGTGACAAATAAAAATACGAAAGACCCGACGAAAGCCACCATTGTTGCACCAAAACCCGCGCCTTGAATCACCGAAAGATAAGCAAAAGCCGCGCTAAAAAGGAGGGTCATGCTTAATAATAGGTAGGTATTTCTAATAACTGACATACTGCCGGTCGCGGTAAAGCTGCGGGCGGTATAGGTAGTAGTATTAAATTTCATAAGTGACTCCCGAGTGGTTAGGTGGCCTGTATAATAACATATTTTTATTTTAGAGACATTTATTCAAATTTTTTATAGAATACCGGAAGTTAGCAAAATGTGGAGAGATGGCAGAGCGGTTGAATGCGGCGGTCTTGAAAACCGCTGAGTCCTCACGGGCTCCGGGGGTTCGAATCCCTCTCTCTCCGCCAACTAAAGGACGAAGCTGAAGATAACGGGGTACGCGCTTGATTAAAGTTTTATTAGTCGATGATCACGAATTAGTACGAATTGGAATAAGACGCTTACTACAAGATGAAACCGGAATCAAAGTGGTCGGTGAAGCTGCAACAGGTGAAGAAGCGGTGACTTTAGCTAAAGAATTAATCCCTGATGTAGTTTTGATGGATGTCCAAATGCCTGGTATAGGCGGCCTTGAAGCGGCTCGTAAAATGCTAAGATATAACCCCGAAATTAAAATTCTTGCGCTAACCGTTCATTTTGATGAGCCTTATCCGTCGAGATTTTTACAAGCAGGGGCAGCTGGCTATATTACTAAAGATTGTGGTGCCGCTGAAATGATCCGCGCGATACGTACTGTTAATGCGGGACAACGTTATTTAAGTCCTGAAATCGCTCAACAGCTGGCTTTAAAACGTTTTAGCAAAGATGAAAAATCCCCATTGGATATTTTATCTGAACGCGAATTACAAATTATGGTCATGATAACCAGTGGCCAAAAAGTTCAAGAAATTTCAGACAAATTATGTTTAAGTCCAAAGACCGTCAATAGCTATCGCTATCGGATTTTTGAAAAAATGGGTGTTAATAGCGATGTGGAATTAACCCTTCTTGCAATGCGTTTAGGATTGGTAGAAGGAGCTAACAAGACAACTTCCGAATGAATATAAAATTAATACTCTCTACGCTCCCCAATCAACCCGGCATTTATCAAATGATCGGCGAGCGGGATCAAGTCATTTATGTAGGGAAAGCTCGCGATCTTAAAAAACGTGTTTCTAGTTATTTTTCCAAAACTGCCAAAGATCCCAAAACAACCGCTTTAGTTAAACATATTAAAAATATCGAAATTATTGCAACCCGCACCGAAAATGAAGCGCTCATTCTTGAAGCTAACTTAATTAAAAAATTTAAACCGCATTATAATATTTTATTTAGAGATGATAAAAGTTATCCCTATATCTTTATTTCAACGGATCATGAATATCCTGCGATTGATTTTTATCGCGGCACCCCTAAATCCAAGGGCAGATATTTTGGGCCTTATCCTGATGGTACCGCTGTCCGCGAAACCATTCATTTAATCCAAAAATTATTTCATTTGCGGACTTGTACGGATAGTTTTTATTCTAATAGATCAAGACCTTGTCTTTTACATCAAATTGGTAGATGCGATGCGCCTTGTGTAGGGCTTATTGATAAAGAAAAATATCAAGAAAATGTGCGCCATACGATTTTATTTTTAGAAGGTAAAAGCGATCAGCTAATTAAAGAACTAGAAAAACAAATGGAAACAGCGTCCACACAATTAAATTATGAATATGCAGCGCGAGTTCGTGATCAAATAACTCATTTGCATACAATTCAAGAGCGTCAATATGTGAGTACAACAGAGGGTGATATTGATGTGATTGGCCTTACAAAACAAGCCGGATTAGTTTGTCTTAGACTGATGTTCATTCGTCATGGCGTAATGCTAGGCGGGCGTTCTTATTTTCCTAAAATGCCCGATATGGCGAGCGAAGAAGAAATCTTATCAGCATTTTTAGCTCAGCATTATTTAAATCTTAAAGATATGCCTAAAGAAATTATTATCCCCAAAAATATTTCAGATAGTCGTTCTTTGATGCAGATATTAAAAATAACTATTTCAACAGCCCAAAGAGGCGCGCGTAAAAGATGGTTAGAAATGGCAACCAATAATGCCCAACATGAATTAACCCTGCGTTTATTAAAGAAATCCAATTTAGACGAAAGATTCAATGCGCTTTATGCTTTTTTAGATTTAAAAGAAAAAAATTCCCGCATAGAATGTTTTGATATTAGTCATACCATGGGGGAAGAAACGGTAGGGTCTTGTGTCGTATTTAATAGAACAGGGCCTGTTAAAAGTGATTATCGGCGTTTTAATATCAAAGGCATTACGCCTGGTAGTGATACAGGAGCCATGGATCAAGTACTACGTCGTCATTATCAGAGATTACTAAACGAACCCGAAAAAATCCCCGATATTTTATTAGTCGATGGCGGCAAAACACAATTACATGCGGTAGAAAAAGTTTTAAAAGAATTAACTATTTCTAATATTCATTTAATGGGTGTAGCAAAAGGGGTAACCCGTAAAGCGGGTTATGAGACGCTTTATCAAGTTGACTTACCGCCTATTCATTTACCGCAAGATTCACATGCTCTACATTTAATTCAACAGATTCGAGATGAGGCTCATCGTTTTGCTATAACAGGTCATCGATTGCGGCGCGATAAAAAACGTAAAACATCCTTCTTAGAAATGATTCCCGGTATTGGTCCTAAACGTAGACGGGAACTTTTGCGTCACTTTGGTGGAATTCAAGAGCTCTCTCGTGCTAGTCTTGAAGAAATCGCGAAAGTGCCAGGAATTAATCAGTCTCTGGCAAAAAAGATTTTGGAAGCATTGCAGAATATGAGGGTGGGAAATGCTTAATTTACCTAATATATTAACGTTAATGCGCATCGGTTTTATCCCGTTATTTGTTATTGTGTTTTATCTCCCTTTTCCTTGGGCGCATCTTACAGCAGTAGTTATTTTTGCTTTAGCGGCTTTAACCGATATATTAGACGGTTATTTTGCTCGAAGTATGCATCTTACGACTAATTTAGGCGCTTTTTTGGATCCTGTTGCAGATAAACTCATGGTTTGCATTGCGCTGGTTATGATTGTAGGGGAGTTTCAGTTTCAATTTATCAGCGGGCCAAAATCAGTCATCAATGTCCCTTCTGCTTTATTGGCGATTCCTGCAGCCATTATTGTGGGAAGAGAAGTGGTCGTTTCTGCTTTGCGTGAATGGATGGCAGAAATTGGGAAACGAACGAGCGTAGGGGTATCTTATCTCGGAAAAATAAAAACCGTCGTACAGATGATTGCTTTAATTGTCTTGTTGTATTGCACGCCTGCTTCTAACGTCTTAATTATCATTCTTGCTTATGTGTTGCTTTATGTTGCAGCAATTTTAACCATGTGGTCTATGTTTCTCTATCTTAAGGCAGCTTGGCCCGATTTAATAAGGAATTGAATAAATACTATAATTTATTCTTGACTCCTTAGGGTCGTAAGATAGAATTACGCTTTACCAAAAGTTAGCGGGAATAGCTCAGTTGGTAGAGCACAACCTTGCCAAGGTTGGGGTCGCGAGTTCGAGTCTCGTTTCCCGCTCCATATCATAAGACAGAAGTGAGATTGGACCTAACTTCTATCTTCTGATATGGCTGGGTGGCAGAGTGGTTATGCAGCGGCCTGCAAAGCCGCGGACGCCGGTTCAATTCCGACCCCAGCCTTTCATTTTTTTATCTTCCTCTGAATGCCCGGGTGGCGGAATAGGTAGACGCAAGGGACTTAAAATCCCTCGAGGGAAACCTCGTGCCGGTTCGATTCCGGCCTCGGGCACACCAAATTGAGAGTAGGAACGCCATGACATTTGTTGTGACAGAACAATGCATAAAATGTAAATATACCGATTGTGTAGAAGTCTGCCCAGTCGATTGTTTTTACGAAGGTCCTAACTTTTTAGCCATTAATCCAGATGAATGCATAGACTGCGCTTTATGTGAACCAGAATGCCCCGTCAATGCTATTTATTCGGAAGATGATTTACCTGAAAAATACCAAAATTTTCTGCAATTGAATGCGGAACTTGCCAGCAAATGGCCTATGATTAACCGCAGAAAAGAGGCTCCAGCCGATGCGGATCAATGGGCTAATGTTGAAGGTAAGTTAAAGCTTCTTGAAGAAAAATGAAAATTTTAGCCCTAGAAACATCATCCTCTGCTTGCTCAGTCGCGCTAGCCTTAGAGGATGAAATACGTTTAGATCACCAAATTGCCCCCATGCAACAAACCAAAATTATTCTTAATTCTGTAGATCAATTATTAAAGAAAGCCTCACTTACACTCACTGACTTAGATGCTATTGCATTTGGCTCAGGGCCTGGGAGTTTTACTGGGGTTCGTATTGCAACTTCAGTCGCTCAAGGTCTAGGATTTGCAGCCGGGTTACCCCTTATCGCCATTTCATCCCTAGCGGCTTTAGCACAAACGGCTTTTGATACCTTAGGCTGGAAAAAAATAATAGTAATGACAGATGCGCGCATAGGGGAGGTTTATTATGGGGTCTATGAAGTAAATCAGCATGGATTAGTGCAATTAAAGAACAAAGAGTTGCTCTCTACGCCTGCTAAACTTGAATTCCCCGATACAAAAGATTGGTATGGTGTAGGGAATGGGTGGGAAGTTTACCAAGAACAGATTCTTTATAGTCCCGTAAAGCTCGATACAACTTGTTTAGCGACTGCTGCAGCTATTGCCCGTTTGGCCCAAAAAGGTGAACTTAAGAGCGCTTCGGAAGTAGAACCCGTTTACCTTAGAAATCGGGTGACCGATTAACCAGACTGAGCTAAAATTCAAGCCAGGAAACACACATTCTGGAGGCACAGCGTCAATGGTTTTACAGCAAGAAAAACAACGACAAGAAATTTTTCAACAACTGCCTGGGTTTTTAGCAAAGAAGCTTCCTAAAGCAGAAGCAAAATTAGTAGAAACTTTTGCAAACCGATATTATGCATCAACCGCACTCAGCGATTTAAAAGAAAGATCTATCAATAATTTATTTGGGGCTTTACTCACCCATTGGGAATTGATTTATCAACGTAAACCCGGCGAAAGCAAGGTTCTCACTTTTAATCCCACACTTGAAATTCAAGGTTTTCAATCTAAACATACTATTATTATGATTTCTCATGATGATATGCCGTTTATGGTTGATTCATTGCGCATGGCTATTAATCGCCGAGGTTTGCAGATTCATTTTATTATTCACTTTGGTGGTTTAAAAGTAAAACGCGATAAAGAAAATCGTATCACTGATATTTTGCCACCGGGCGCATCCAATAATGGTTCGACTTCCGAAGCACCTATTTATATAGAAATAGATCGTCTGATGGATGAAAACGAAATTGCCTCTCTACGCCAAGAAATTGAACGCGTACTAGGCGATGTTCATCTTGCTGTAGTCGATTGGCGAAAAATGATGACTCGAGTCGAGGAAGTGCTAACAGAATTAGAACAAAATCCACCGCCTTTGGATCCCTCTGAAATTGCGGAAACTAAAGATTTTTTACATTGGCTAATCAACAATCATTTTACTTTTTTAGGCGCTAGAGATTACAAATTAATTGGCGATAATTCCAATCGCGCATTACAAATTGTTCCAGGTTCGGGTTTAGGAGTATTACGCGATGATACGACGGCAACGGTTTCTAAAAGTTACGCAGATCTCCCTCCGCAAGCACGAAAAATTGCTTTATCCAAAAATATATTAATTATTGCAAAAACCAATACTCAATCGACGGTGCACAGAAATGCTTACACAGATTATATAGGCATTAAGCGATTTAATGCTAAGGGCGAGTTGATTGGCGAACGGCGTTTTATTGGGCTTTATACTTCTACGGCTTATCATACCAGCCCGCGCTATGTTCCTTTTTTGCGTCATCAAGTAGCGAAAGTGTTACAAGAATTGCATTTTCCGCCCGATAGTCATAATGGTAAAGAAGCGCTACATATTTTAGAAACCTTGCCCCGTGATGAATTATTTCAAGCAACGCATGAGCAATTAGTTCAATTGACGATGGGTATTTTACAATTACAAGAACGTAGTCGCATTCGTTTATTCGTACGTAAAGATTCTTATAATCGATATTTTTCTTGTTTAGTTTATATTCCACGTGAAATATTCACGACAGAATTGTGTGTCACCATGCAAGAAGTATTAATGGAAGCTTTTGATGGTATAGAATCCAGTTTTTCGACTTATTTTTCTGATTCGGTTTTAACTCGCATCCATTTTATTGTGCGCGTTAATCCTAGAAAACCCGTTGAGTATGACATTGATAAATTAGAACAACAATTAGTTTCTGTGGCGCGTTCATGGGTCGATGAACTTAAAACACAGTTAATCAAATCTTTTGGGGAAACCGAAGGATTAAAATATTTCACAAAATATCGCAAAGCCTTTCCTTCAAGTTATACCGAATATTATTTGCCGTTAACGGCGATTGATGATATTAAAAAAATGGAATTGCTAGGACCTGATCGCTCACTGGAAATGATGATCTACAAATCAGGCGGTTCTGCGCTTCGTTTAAAACTATTTCACACAGAAGATACGATTGCCTTATCAGAAGTGCTACCCACCCTAGAAAATATGGGATTAAAAGTGTTAAGTGAACGCCCTCATGAAATTATTTTCAGAGATGGGAATATAGTCTGGGTTAATGATTTTGATATGGTTTACCATAAAAATCATGAGATCGATATTGATAAAGTAAATGAAAATTTCCAAGACGCGTTTACCAATATTTGGGTAAAACGTGCAGAAGATGATAAATTTAATCATTTAGTATTAGAAGCAGAATTAACCTGGCGCGAAGTAGTTGTTTTACGCGCGTACGCTAAATATCTACGTCAAATTGGCTTTACTTTCAGTCAAAGTTATATCGAACAAACGCTGGTGAATAATGCTGAAATTACTAAAGATTTAATTGAATTATTTAAACTACGTTTTCTGCCGTCCAATAAAGAACGCCCCGATCCAAGTATTGTTATTGCTAAAATTGAAAAAGCGTTTGATGATGTGGTAAGTTTAGACGAAGATCGTATTTTACGTCGTTTACTTGAAGTATTATTAGCAACACTTAGAACCAATTATTATCAAAAAGATGCGAATGGCGACTTTAAAAATTATATTTCTTTCAAATTTGATCCTAACCTAATTTCTGAATTACCTCTACCTCGTCCAAAATACGAAATATTTGTTTACTCACCGAGAGTCGAAGGTATTCATTTAAGAGGCGGAAAAGTAGCGCGCGGAGGAATTCGTTGGTCTGATCGTCGCGAAGATTTCCGTACTGAAGTCTTAGGTTTAATGAAAGCCCAACAAGTTAAAAATGCGGTTATTGTGCCGGTAGGCGCTAAAGGTGGATTTGTTCCTAAAACTTCTTTAGTCGATGCTGATCGCGATACTATTTTAAATGAAGGCATCGCTTGCTACTCTATTTTTATTCACGGTATGTTAGATATCACTGATAATATAAAAGACAAAAAAATAATCCCCCCTGTTGATGTCGTGCGTTACGATGATGATGATCCTTATTTAGTAGTTGCGGCAGACAAAGGAACCGCAAGTTTTTCAGATATTGCCAATAAAATATCGCTCGAATATGATTTTTGGTTAGGCGATGCTTTTGCCTCCGGTGGATCGGTCGGTTATGACCATAAGAAAATGGGTATCACTGCGCGCGGCGCTTGGGAATCACTAAAAAGACATTTTAGTGAAATCAATTTAGATCCTAATACCACAGATTTTACTGTCATAGGCATAGGAGATATGAGCGGTGATGTTTTTGGTAATGGCATGCTGTTATCAAAACATATTAAATTAGTGGCTGCTTTTAATCATATGCATATCTTTCTAGACCCTGATCCCGATGCACTGATCAGCTTTGAAGAAAGAAAAAGAATGTTTAACTTACCACGTTCTACTTGGATGGATTACAACCCAAAACTAATTTCAGAAGGTGGCGGCGTTTTTAATCGCTCTGCAAAATCAATCAAACTTTCTCCCGAAATTAAAAAAATTCTGGATGTTAAAAAAGATACGATGGTCCCGAATGAATTAATTAGAGCTATTTTGAAATCGCCTGTTGATCTTATTTGGAATGGCGGTATTGGAACCTTTGTTAAATCCAGCGAAGAATCTCATTTAGATGTAGGGGATAGAACCAGTGATAATATTCGCGTCGATGGCAATGAATTAAATGCACGTGTTGTTGTTGAAGGTGGAAATTTAGGTTTCACCCAATTAGGACGTGTAGAATACTCACTCAAAGGCGGCATGATCAATACCGACTTTATTGATAATTCAGCCGGCGTTGATTGTTCAGATCATGAAGTGAATATTAAAATTTTATTAAATCATCTCATGACAGAAGGAAAATTAACTTATAAGCAGCGCAATAAATTATTAGAACAAATGACTGATGAAGTCGCAGAGCTTGTTTTACGTGATAATTATGAACAAACTCAAATGATCAGTTTAGAAGTGTCAGTCATGAATGCCACCATGGACTTATTGCGTCGCTACATGAATGAACTTGAAAAAACTGAACGCATCAATCGCAAACTTGAGTTTCTACCATCCGAAAAAACCTTGATGGAGCGTAAAGCTAATAATCTAGGTTTAACAAGACCTGAAATTTCAATTTTATTAGCCTATTGCAAGATTTACTTAAAGCAAGAGATCATGAGTTCGAATTTGGCTGAAGAACCTTATTTTCTTAATTTCTTAACTGAAGCCTTCCCGAAAGTTTTAAGTAAGCGTTATTTGTCTGAAATGAAACAACATAGCTTGCGTAGAGAAATTATTGCTACCCAATTAGCTAAGAGCATTACCGATTGCATGGGCGTTAATTTTGTAGAACGCTTACAGCGCGAAACGGGGGCCACGGCTATCTTCATTATTCGCGCTTATTTTGTGGCTGCAGCGATTTATGGTTTGGATGAATGCTGGAAAGAAATTGAAAGCCTAGACCACAAAGCTCCACCGGAAGCTCAACACAAAATGATGGTTTATATTTATTATTTAATTCGTCGAGCCACACGTTGGATTATTAAAAATCGCGATCCTGATCTTAATATTGAAAAAACCATTGAACAATTTGAAAAACCGATCAAAGAATTAACTCAAAATTTACCTAAACTGTTAATGCCCAATGATCTCGAGTTTGTTGAAGCAGAAATAAAATTATTGACGGATCAAAACGTGCCCGAACCCCTTGCCCGAAAAATTGCGAGCTGTAATACTTTATTTACTTCGCTGGATATTGCAGAAGGTGCACGTAAAAATAATTTAAAATTATTAGAAGTAGCAAAAATATATTACAGCCTGGGTTCTACACTAGAATTAAATTGGTTACGTGAACAAATGAATGCTTATCCTATAGAGAATCAATGGGATGAATTAGCACGATCTGGCTTTAGAGATGACCTAGACCGCGGGCAAAAGAAATTAACTGTCAGCGTATTTTCATTAAAAACCAAAAACCAGAGCATTGATGAACGTATTGAACTCTGGATGGAACAAAATAAACTACTGGTTGATCGTTGGCAAAATTTACTGGGTGAAATAAAATCCAGCGCTAATATTGGTTTTGTTACTTTCTCCGTAGTTATGCGCGAATTATTTGATTTTGCTGAAGGATAGGATTATGAATTTTCATTACCCATCACATTATACGGATATTAACGGTTCAAAAATTCATTATATTGAACAAGGAGAAGGGGACCCGATCTTGTTTTTACATGGTTTCCCCACCTCAAGTTACGTTTGGCGAAAAGTTATTCCTCATTTATCAACCTTAGGCCGCTGCATAGCGCCTGATTTACTAGGCATGGGGAATTCTGATAAGCCTGATATTGGCTACACTATTGATGATCATGTGAATACTATCGAAAAATTTATTGAAACCCTGAAACTTAAAAATATTACACTGGTGATGCACGGATGGGGCTCAGTCATCGGTTTTACTTTAGCGATGAAAAATCCCAGCAACTATAAAGGCTTGGTATTTTATGAGGCATATCTTCGTTCTAAAAACGGTGATGATTTATCTTTGCCATTTCTAGAACAAATCAATTTTCTAGAAAAACAAAAAAATCTAGAAGATTTAATGATGAATAGCTCTTATTTAGTGGATATTGTATTACCCCAAAGTATGATGCAAACTCTATCAAAAGAAGAATTAGATCAATACCGCAAGCCTTTTTTAACTAAAAATTCAGGTAAAGTTTTATATCAGTATTGGAAAGAATTACCTCGCGGAGATAATAATCCAGTGGAAAATCTTATCGCCGATTATTCTAAAAAACTCACTCAATCACAGTTGCCTAAACTGATGTTGTATTCTATTCCAGGTTTTATCACAACCGTTGCAACCTTAATGTGGGCAAAAGAACACTTTCCTAATTTGCAAATAGCAGAAGTAGGGGAAGATTTGCATTATGCACAAGAAAGTCATGCGACATTAATGGGTGAAACGATTAGTGCCTGGTTGCAAAGTATTGAACAGAGGCTGCCCTGATGAAAAAATATAATATAGCTATTGTCGGCGCAACAGGATTAGTAGGATCTACGGTTTTGTCCATATTAGATCAACGCCAATTTCCTATTGAAAATTTATATTTACTAGCCAGTCATCGTTCTGCAGGCGATGATATCGTATTTCAAAATAAATCTTACTTAGTAGAAGATTTAGAACATTTCGATTTTTCAAAAACACAAATTAGTTTTTTCTGTACTAGTAATGAAATTTCCGCAGAATATGCCCCAAAAGCTGCCGCTTTTGGCAATATAGTCATTGATAAGAGTTCGCATTTTCGCTATGACAAAGAAGTGCCGCTGATTGTTCCTGAAGTGAATGAATCGGCTTTATGCCACTTTAAAAATAAAAATATTATTGCCAACCCTAACTGTAATACCATTCCTTTAGTGATGGCGTTAAAACCTATTCATGATTGCGTCGGCATTGCGCGCATGAATATCGCCACGTATCAATCCGTTTCAGGTGGCGGAAAAGATGCAGTGACTGAATTAGCTGAGCAATCAGTAGAATTATTAAATGGACGTCCTGCTAAATTTAAAGTATTTCCTCAACAAATTGCTTTTAATGTTCTACCGCATATCGATGAATTTGAAGAAAATGGTTATACCCGCGAAGAGATGAAGATTATTTGGGAAACGCATAAAATTTTAGAAGATAATACTATTGCGATTAATCCAACTGCCGTAAGAGTGCCTGTTTTTTATGGTCATAGTGCAGCAGTGCATATCGAGACACGAAATAAATTAACGGTAAAACATGCTTTAGAATTATTAGCTAATGCTCCTGGCGTTAAACTTTCCAATGGTGGAAAATATCCTTATCCCACTCCTGCACATGATGCAGCAGGGGATGATTTAGTGCATGTAGGGCGGGTGCGCGAAGATCCTTCGCATTCACGTGGATTGAATTTCTGGGTGGTGACAGACAATATACGCAAAGGCGCCGCATTGAATGCCATTCAAATTGCTGAAAAATTACTGGGACGTTATTTATGAAAAATTCAACTTTATTAATTATCTCGTTTGCTTCTTATTTTCTTTTAATTTTTTTATTAACTCTACGTCATTTTAAAGAAAAACGTCATCAGAAATCTTTTAAATCTATTTCAGGTGAAGATGTGATAGCAACACAAATGGATTTAGCGCGAGCTTATCTTGAGGCGGGAAAAAAACAATTAGCACGTACCCTATTAAAAACCGTGCGCAAACAAGGATCGTTTATTCAAAAGCAAGAAGCTAAAAAGTTATTAGCCACACTATGACTCGCATTGCTTTAGGGGTTGAATACAATGGCACGGGATACTCTGGTTGGCAAAAACAATCAGATATTCAAACAATACAAGGCACTTTAGAAGCAGCCCTCGCTAAAATTGCTGATGAGCCCATAGAGCTCACCTGTGCTGGTAGAACCGATGCAGGGGTTCATGCCATAGCGCAAGTCGTGCATTTTGATACCACTGCTGTTCGTCCTGACAGAGCCTGGACCTTAGGCACGAATACTCATCTCCCGCCTGCTATTTCCGTTCACTGGGTCAAAGAAGTCGATAAAGAATTTAGTGCTCGTTTTTCAGCTTTGTCTCGCTGCTATCATTATATTATTCATAATAGCGTCATACGTTCGGCGTTATTAGCCTCAAAAGTCACCTGGTATTACGACCCGCTGGATATTGAAAAAATGCGTCTTGCTGCGCCTTATTTATTGGGCGAACAAGATTTTAGTTCTTTTAGATCCGCAGAGTGCGGCTCAAAAACCGCCATGCGTAACATTAAAAAAATAGAAATTACCCGCCAGGGGGATTTTGTGGTCATTCAAATTGAAGCGAATGCTTTTTTACACCATATGGTTAGAAATATAGTCGGGGTACTCAAAAGAATAGGGGCTGGATTTAATCCCCCTATATGGGCAAAAGAAGTCTTAGAAGCTAAAGATAGAAGACAGGCTGCTGAAACTGCCCCAGCAGATGGTCTATATTTGACCGATGTCTATTATCCAGAGCCCTATCGGTTCCCAAAGAGCGCAAAAACCCTTATAATTTCAGAAATTTTCAGTGGAATGAATAAAAATGAATTGGTTTAAAAAATTATTTCCCTCTCGCATTAGAACCAATGTCAACGGCAAAAAAGGCGTACCCGAAGGCATTTGGTCTAAGTGTGATGAGTGTAATGCGATTTTGTACCGCACTGAGCTTGAACGCAACTTAGATGTCTGTCCTAAGTGCGATTATCATATGCGTATTTCTGCCCGTACCCGCATTCGTTATTTACTGGATCCCGAACCTCAAACAGAAATTGCGGCAGAAGTTGAAGCTGTCGATGTCTTAAAATTTCGTGATTTAAAAAAATATAAAGATCGTTTAGCAGCCGCTGAAAAAGATACGGGCGAAAAAGAAGCCTTGATTGTAGTGAAAGGTCAAATTAAACAAATCCCCCTCGTGGTTGCTGCATTTGAATATGGTTTTATTGGTGGTTCTATGGGAGCCGCAGTGGGTGAGCGCTTTGTGCGTGCAGTCAATGCCTCTATAGAACATAACATTCCCTTAGTTTGTTTTTCCGCAAGCGGTGGGGCGAGAATGCAAGAAGCGTTAATCTCATTAATGCAAATGGCAAAAGTCAGTGCTGCCTTAGCAAAATTAGCGGATCAGGGAATTCCTTATATTTCTGTACTAACTGACCCTACCATGGGCGGCGTTTCTGCAAGCTTAGCAACTCTTGGTGATATTATTATTGGCGAACCCAAAGCTTTAATTGGATTTGCAGGCCCACGTGTTATAGAACAAACTGTACGTGAAATTCTCCCAGAAGGTTTTCAACGCAGCGAATTTTTATTAAAACACGGTGCTATAGATATGATTGTACATCGTGCTGAAATGCGCGATGCTATAGCAAGACTATTAGCAAAATTAGGGGAACACAATGGAATCAAAAACAGCGCATAGATTAATTGGCACCTGTGTAGTCATTGCTTTGGTTATTATTGCTTTACCTTTGGTTTTTAATAAATCCGAAGAAACTCCAACAGAAGAAACAACCACCGCTCCTGCTCCTACACCTGTTGCCGTTGCAGCTCCTGTGGTTCCCGCTATACCCGCAGTACAAACCATTACCCAACAACCCCAACCAGCGCCTGTTGTGGCCAAAAAAGAAGAGCCCGTATTGCAACACAAACAAGCCTGGGCTGTACAAATGGGTTATTTCAAAAATAAAGACAATGCAAGAAGGCTCACTGATAAATTACGCACGGCCGGATTCAAAGCCTTTACAGCTACTGTTAAAAACGGCGACAAAGAAAGAATCCGAGTCATCGTAGGCCCCGAATACAAACAAACCGCCGCATCCGAATTATCGACCCGCATAACAAAAAAAATAAATATGCAGGGTATGGTAGTACCTTATGATCCGTTGAAGATTTAATGTTGCTAAATATAGTTATCGCGTTTTTACTTATATTTAATCCTCTAACTATTTCAGCATCTCCTGTCGCCGCAAAACACGCCATGGTCGTAACCGAACAATCGTTAGCATCACAAGTGGGGATTGATATATTAAAAAAAGGCGGCAATGCTATTGATGCTGCAGTTGCAGTGGGCTATGCATTAGCAGTAGTCAATCCTTGCTGCGGTAATTTAGGCGGTGGTGGGTTTATGACTCTACATTTAGCGAATGGAAAAAATATTTTTATCAATTTTCGCGAACGTGCGCCGCTTGCAATTAATGTGAATCTTTTTTTAGATAAAACTGGCGTTGTTATTCCTGGTAAAACAACCGAAGGTTATCTTGCGGTGGCAACTCCTGGTACTGTATTAGGACTTGATACCGCTTTAAAAAAATACGGTACTTTAACAAGACAAACCATTATGGCGCCCGCTATTCGCTTAGCAGATCAAGGCTTTATTTTGCGAGAAGGCGATAATATTAATCGGCGCTTTAAAATAGGCGACAAGTTTGTACAAAAAGATCTTGCGAATACTTTAAAACAAATTTCAGCCAAAGGTCCGGATGTTTTTTATAAAGGTCCTATAGCAAAAACGATTGTTGAAGAAAGCCATAAACATGGCGGTGTTTTAAGTTTAAAAGATTTTGCAAGTTATACCGTTGAAGAACGTGCGCCAGTTTATTGTGCTTATCACGGCAATACTATTATTTCAGCACCACTTCCGAGTTCGGGCGGAACGGTTTTATGTGAAATGTTAAACATTTTAGAAAAACCCCCATTAGAAAAAGAGGGTTTTCATTCAGCTTTAAGTGCCAGTGCTACTATTCAAGCAATGAAGCGTGCTTTTCATGATCGCAATAGTTTAGGTGATGGTGTTGATACCACGCATTACTCGGTAGTTGATCAGTTTGGAAATGCCGTATCGGTGACTTATACGTTAAATAGTTTTTTTGGTGCTAAAGTGATTGCGGGAAATACTGGTTTTTATTTAAATGATGAAATCGATGATTTTACTATTCAACCCAACACCAGTAATAAATTTGGTTTAGTACAGGGCGAAGCAAATTTAATTAAACCCGGCAAACGCCCATTAAGCTCGATGACCCCAACTATTATTACTAAAGATAATAAATTATTAATGGTTCTCGGAAGTCCAGGCGGCCCGCGTATTATTACTTCTGTGTTACAAACTATTTTAAATGTTTTAGATTATAAGATGGATATACAATCCGCTGTTGATGCGCCACGTTTTCATAATCAATGGCTACCGGATACTACTTATATGGAACCGGAAACTTTTACACCAAAGACACTAAAACAATTACAAAGCTGGGGTTATCATTTAACGCCAAATCCGCCGTGGAGTGCGGTTGAGGCGATTTACATCGATCAAAAGAATAATACGCTTTATGGTGGGTGTGATAAAAGAAGAATAATAGGTAAAGCGATAGGGTATTAATTCCAGCCCGAATATTTTTTTACTTTATCCACAAAATCTTTGCCCGGATCTTTTTTATCCGTATGATAGTTAGAATCTTTCTCTAACCATAACGGCGTGTTTTTATAGTTAAGATATTCATAATGGCCAATCAAATATTTAATATCGGGATATTTTTTTTGTAGCATACGAACTAGATAAGCATCGGATTCAGCCTGTGCTTCTGTTAAATCATCAATGCTGTTTACGCCACCAACGTTTTCTATGCCAATCGAACTATAATTTAATCCAATAACATGTCTTGCCATCCAGTTATCGGGCATTAATTGATAGATAGTGCCATCACGATCTACTAAGTATGGGACGGAAGTGTTTAATTCGCCGGAAGAGGCAATATCAGCTCGATTGGAGCCTAAATGAGTAGGGTAGAATTCATCAAAAGATTCTTTAAGAGTAGCTAATTCAGTCCAATGTAACACGATCATGGTGGGTTTAATAACGATTGAATCCGTGTCAATTCCATAATGAGCTTTGATATATTCTAGGGTTAATTTTTTTCGGGTGTCATCAAAAATAATAGGTTTTTGAATAATGCTAAACGAAAAAGCTGAGGTTTGTAAAAATAAAGCTATTAATAATAAAAAAATTCTCATGACTCTCCCTATTTAATTTCAATAAAACTTCTTTTCCCAGAATTTTCACACACTAATGCATTACCAAATTCATGCCATGCGCCTAATACCGTTCGTGTAGCTGGTTTATTATTTAATATAAATTCATGAATGGCTTGTCTGTGCGTATGCCCATGAATAAGATGTTGCACGCCATGTTTTTGCATTTTATTGAAAACTTCATCCGCTGTCACATCCATAATATGATCAGGCAAAGTGCTCATTTTTTTTTGGCTTTTTGTGCGGTAATCATCCGCAATTTTTTTTCTTTTTGCTAAAGATTTCCAGAGAAATAATTGCTGCACAAAATAATTTCGTACTTTTTTTCTAAATTTTAAGTAAGCCCTATCTTGAGTACAAAGCGTATCGCCATGCATCAAAAGAATAGGGGTACCGTAACATCCAACTACGTATTCTTCAGGTAAAAGTTTGCAACCCGTCGCATTAAGAAACTTTTTACCGAGAAGAAAATCACGATTACCATGAGAAATAAAAATAGGGAGGCCCTGGTTAGTCGCTGTTTTTAATGCCTCCATGATCATGACATTAAAATCTGTAAGATTATCATCCCCAATCCAAGTCTCAAAAAAATCGCCTAATATATAAAGCGCTTCGGCGTCTTTAGTATTTTCACGCAAAAAACGTAAAAATAGCTCAGCGATATCGGGCCTATTTTCATCAAGATGCAAATCAGAAATAAATAATTTTGTCATAAAATTCAATATCTTAAGCAAATAACTTAATCTAGTCTATACTTTAGGAAAGAAGTCTAATGGGGAGAATATCATGAAGCTTTTAACCCAATCTACACCCTTAGCGCTCTGGTATGAAATTATACAGGAAGCCGAAAGTAAAAGCGGCATTTCTTTAAAACAAGATCTAGAATCCTATCTTATCTTTTTATTGATTCGTTATATTAAACGCCCCGATCTTTTACACCAAATATTAGCAACGGAATTCTTAACGGGCTTAAAGCACTCCCAATCTAAGCGCATTATTGTTTTACAAGAAGTAGGGGATCAATGTTTGTTATTTTCTGGTCTTTTTCCAGGGATTGCTGAAAGAAGGCTGGTTAAATTAAGCTATTATGTCAATCTTGGACAATCCGCTTATGCCGGGGTTTCACGCATCAGAAATGATTTATTTAGCTCACTTTCTCACCAGTTTGTCAGGGTGATGAATGTCTTACAAGCCACTCGCGAGAATGATATACTCAAACCAGATTAAAAATCAGGAGCTTTAATTCATGCGTTTGATGTTACTCGGATGCCCAGGCGTTGGTAAGGGCACCCAAGCTAGATTTATTACCGAAAAATACCACATTCCTATGATCTCAACCGGCGATATGTTACGTGCTGCAACGCTTGCTGGGACCCCTTTAGGCAAACAAGCTAAAGAATATATGGACCAAGGCTTTTTGGTCCCAGACGATGTCATTATTGGCTTAGTCAGAGAACGAGTAGCCCAAGCTGACTGTCAGAATGGCTTTTTACTGGATGGATTTCCAAGAACTATACCTCAAGCTGAAGCTTTAGCTGCTAATAATATTAATTTAGACCATATTATCGAAATTGATGTACCTCAAGATGAAATTATTAAACGTCTCAGTGGACGTAGAATACATCCCGGTTCAGGTCGTGTTTACCATCTGGTTTATCATCCGCCTAAAAAAGATGAAAAAGATGACATTACAGGCGAACCTTTAGTCCAACGCTTAGATGATACGGAAGAGGTAATACTTAAACGACTAAGGGTTTACCATGAGCAAACTGCAGCACTTGTTGATTATTATCAACAAAAAGCAAATGAGACTATCCATCAAGGGCCTTTTTATTCTAGAATTAATGGGTTAGGAACTGAGGAAGAAGTAAAAGAGAAGATTTTTGCTGCATTGGAGAACACGGCTATAAGTTAACGGATGGAGGAACAAACGATGGATCGATTGAAAAAATGTTTACTGAGCTTAGTCTTTTTAGCCAGTTGTTTTATCTTAACCGCACAAGCTGATATCGCATCAACATCTCCCATAGGCTATTGGAAATCGATAGACAAAGCCACAGGCGCTCCAAAAAGCATCATTCAAATTTGGCAAACTCCTGAGCATGTCTTAATGGGCAAAGTCATTAAAACTTACGCCAAAGACCGTGATGCAGGCACTGTTATTTTAAGTGGTTTAAAACAACATGCTGATATCAATCAATGGCGCGAAGGCAAATTATTAGATCCAGACAATGGTAGAACTTATAGTTGTTCTCTACGTATGGCTGAAAACGGTAAAAAAATTAAAATATTGGGCTATATTGGAATCCCTTTATTAGGACGATCACAAACCTGGGAACGCGTTGATTTGTTGTCAGAATAAACAACACCGAAAGGAACGCATGGATGCCTGATCAAAAAAAATATTTTACTTTGTTAGTGGCATCCATTGCTTCCGGAAGTATTTTTGCTAACCCTGTTTTAAGTTCTCACATAGCCCCCATTGGCGCGACGGTTAATCAAACCAATCCCTTAAAAACAGTCATCAACCAATCTGATTCACATGCCATTATTAATTGGCATAGTTTTAATATTGCCAATAATGAAGAAACGCATTTTGAACAACCCAAAGGTGGTATTGCCTTAAACCGCATTAATCCAAAACAAGGCGTTTCAGAAATTTATGGGCATTTGTCTGCAACCGGCCAAGTGGTTTTAATTAATCAAGCGGGTATTCATTTTGGCCCTGGTTCAAAAGTGGATGTGGGATCTTTAATCGCAAAAAGTCATCATAGCATTATCAATGAGGGTACGATTAATGCAAAAGACTATGGTTTAGTTGCTTTATTAAGCCCAACAGTTGTGAATCGCGGTGTGATTAATGCAAAACTAGGGACCATTGTTTTAGCCTCAGGCAATAAATTTACGTTAGATTTTTATGGTGATGAATTAATTAATTTTGCAATTGATAAAGAATTTACCGAAGGCAAAGGCGTTGAAAATACCGGTGCGCTTTATGCTGATGGCGGTAGGATTTTAGTAACCGCAAAAGCTGCGCAAGATATAGTTGATAATGTAATTAATATGCAAGGCATAGCGCAAGCAAACAGTATAGAAGAACATAACGGTGAAATTGTTATTTATGGTGGTGAGCATGGGGCAACAGAAGTCAATGCTGATATCCATGCATCGTCTGGTAAAGTGCATATTGATGGTGAAATTGTTGAAGTGAATCGCGCTAAAATTAACGTGAGCGGTGATCCTGCAGGGGAAATTTTAATTGGTGGTGATAAGCTAGGTAAACCTATTAAATTATTTAATAAAGAATTACCAAACGCTCAAAAAACTTTTATTTATCCCGGAACGGAGTTAATGGCCAATGCGATTATGAATGGCAATGGCGGTAATATTGTTGTTTGGTCAGATGATATAACAGGATTTATCTGGGATAAAAATAATCCTCCCGTGCTTTCTGCAGTCGGGAATAAGGGAACGATTGAGACTTCGGGTAGGCACTTATATCTTTCAAATGTTGATATACGTTTAGGGAAAGGGGGTATGTGGACTTTAGATCCTCTTGATGTCACTGTTTCTAATGATCCAACCTCAAATGGTGCTTTTTTTGTTGGTAATCCCCGAACGTTTGTTCCCTCTGGTAATAGCGCGATCGCCAATGCCAGTCAAGTGGTAGGCTTTCTCAATGCTGGAACGGGTGTGCGGATCATTACGGATGTGGCAGGTGGTCAAGCGGGGAATCTTACAATTAGCGTGCCCATCTCATGGAATACGTCAGCTACTTTAGGACTTAGCGCTGCTAATGATATTTTTATAAACGGAAGAATTACTGCCCCTAATGGCACATTACAATTAGCAGCAGCAGGCCAGAGCAGTGGCATGCCCAGTATTTTTGTAAACCAAGCCATTCAAGTAGGCACAGTGATAATTTTTTTAGGACAATTTGCACAGGGGTCACTCGTTATTAATGCGATTAATAGCGGACAGCCGACGCTCACTGATCTTAATACAAATACTCAAAAAATGTATGCAGTAACATCAGACATAAAAGACATTAACAAACAACAAAAAGCTATGGATACGGTTTTAAATAATAAGAAGATAAACACTAAATGTAAGTAACAAAAGGAACACTTATATGTTTGATCAAAAAAAATATGTGGTTTTATTAAGTGCTTTTGTTGCAACCGGAAGTGTCTTCGCAAACCCCATTTTAAGTCAACACGTGGCGCCCACAGGTGCCACGATTGATCAAACGAATCCGCTAAAAACAGTCATTAATCAGACTGATCCCCATGCCATTATTAATTGGCATAGTTTTAATATTGCTCCTAATGAAGAAACGCATTTTGAACAACCCAAAGGTGGTATTGCCTTAAACCGCATTAATCCAAAACAAGGCGTTTCAGAAATTTATGGGCATTTGTCTGCAACCGGCCAAGTGGTTTTAATTAATCAAGCGGGTATTCATTTTGGCCCTGGTTCAAAAGTGGATGTGGGATCTTTAATCGCAAAAAGTCATCATAGCATTATCAATGAGGGTACGATTAATGCAAAAGACTATGGTTTAGTTGCTTTATTAAGCCCAACAGTTGTGAATCGCGGTGTGATTAATGCAAAACTAGGGACCATTGTTTTAGCCTCAGGCAATAAATTTACGTTAGATTTTTATGGTGATGAATTAATTAATTTTGCAATTGATAAAGAATTTACCGAAGGCAAAGGCGTTGAAAATACCGG
>Ga0207134_1045_pt1 | contig 38188 bp, 27 predicted proteins | sample Alteio_BWMinHeat_12_FD_153527 | JGI IMG/M metagenome (GOLD analysis project Ga0207134, IMG submission 153527) | Enriched cells from forest soil in Barre Woods Harvard Forest LTER site, Petersham, Massachusetts, United States -... | ecosystem: Environmental > Terrestrial > Soil > Temperate forest >... | reverse complement strand
TCAATATATTTTATCGTATAGGATTATCTGGCTTAGTCGCTTTCGGGCTAGCGGCACCCTTGCTTATCCCTTTTGCAGAATATCTTTTAAACGGTTACACCTATAAATTATGCGGTGTTGCCCCCGCCAATATCACCTGGCAAGCTTTATTAGCAAATTATTTTTATCCCTTTCACACAGAGGGAAATTTGTTTTGGGGACCGTTGTCGTGGCTTGGATTGGCGGGCCTTATTTTTCTTCCTTTCAGACAAACTCGCTTTGCTATTTCTATATTAGTTTGTTTTATTCTGAGCATTCTAGCTACAGCTAAGGTGTTTCCCTTAAATATTTTGTTTAGTGTTGCTCCATTTTCGTATGTGGAGTCAATCTATTGTTTGCCTGAATATGTAGTATTTGTCTCAATTTTAAGTGGGATTGGCATTGGTAGTTTAATTACCTATTCTAAAAATAGTACGCGGAAAAGGCTTTTAGCCTTTGTCTTTCTAGCCATGGTACCAGCCGTAGTATCGGCGTTGTTATCCCAGTGGCATCCAATTGATTCTTGGATTCGCACAGACCAAGCAGCAAATTTCCGCCAATTCAGCTGGAAATTCTGGTCAACTAACACTTATTGTTTAGCAGGTTTACTCTTTGTTTGGGCTTTAATTAGAAATCAGCATTTAGCGCTTAAGGCTTCTCTCAAACATTTAAGTATAATTGCCTTTACTATTTTGGGCGTCTGGAATTTATTTTTTATTTCCCGCAATGCTTTGCCCATAAGGCCTTCTTTTAATTATCCGCAAATATCACCCATACAAATAGATAAAGATTCGCGTTTTCTTACGGTGGGGAGTCATTTATTCAGGCACAATACCGGTCTTATCTATCAGATGCATAACGTACAGACGCATAATCCTCTCCTGCCAAATAACTTCGTCGAGTATATGGAAGCATGCGGGGCTCAGGTTAACGACCGCTTTTCGCAAATCTTTTCGCCTATGATTAGTCGAAAGATTGATGTTACTGGCACAAACACAATCGTTTCTGATCAACCATTGCTTGATGAAGCAATTGTTGCTGGTCATCAATCAAAGGAAATAGTTTCTTATTCAGATATAATGACATTGAGTGATATTCGGTTTTTTCACGATAGCAAGATGAGGGCCATCTTTTGTTCGGTACTAGCCAATCCAAATGTAAGCAAGCGTGAAACCTGTGATTTATGTTTGAGTATCAAAGAATCTGATGGTACAAGGCGCCCGTTTGGTGATACACAATCAATAGCCGGTTGGGTGCCAAATCAGACTCTTGTTTTTTCAGGATTTTTACCTGAAGGACAAAAAAGCTGGGTTCTGTCAGCGCAATTATTTGCAGAGAAAGATAGTACTCTCATACGTCCCAGTAAAACAACACTGGGCAGTATCAGCCCTGATGGCTCATGCTTGATGGCCACTGCTAATGACTCTCGGCTTTTTACCGAAATCACTAACAATCGCTTCCAGCCGGTGTCTCAATATCAAAACATAGTTACTTATAAAAATAAAACTGCCCTTAATCGACTGTTTTTTGCTAAACAGATTGTCTGGGTAAAAGATCAAAAAGAAGCGCTCGAGTTTGTCAGGAATTCTAGCAACTTGACGCAAGGCATTGTTGTCCTCGAAAACTCACAGCATAAATCATTCGAAGAGTGCCTGGGCAAATTGCAACCACGTTCACCACTGTTCCTTGATGCATCAGGTACCATCAAACAATTGGATGTAACAAACAAAATAGGTTATTTCAAAGCTGTATCAGCACTAGGTTTAGAAGTTACCGTCAATAATCCATCTCTCTTAATCATTACTGATTTGTATTATCCTGGCTGGAAAGCATTTTTAGATGGTAAAGAATGGCCGGTTTTTCGCAGTGATTGTCTTTTCCGTGCCGTGCTTATACCGGTTGGTAAACACCAGCTATTATTTGAATACGATCCGCTGAGTTTCAAGATCGGACTGATCGTTTTCCTAGCTACAGTCACAATTTTGTTTTTGCTTCTGATCAAATACTATTTACCGAATGATAAATCATAGGAGTGTGTGCCCATGCTTGTCCGCGCTTTCTTGGCTCTGATTGTTTTAGTTTTTATTATCGGCTATTTTGATATTCCCATTTGGCCCAAAAGCAAATGGGGATTTATCGATAGGAGGGGTAATCTGGTGATACCGGCTAACTTTGATCGGGTACAAGGCATTGGCAAGGGAAACCTTGTTTATACTTGTGAGCCTCAACAAAGCTTTCATCAAGGACTAGCGGCTGTTGCTATAGGAGATTTATGGGGCTTTATAGACAAGGGTGGAAAAATTGTCATCAAGCCACAATTTGATGCCGTTGGTGATTTTTCGGAAGGTTTAGCTTGTGTTCAATCACATGATAGATGTGGCTTCATTGATCATTCTGGCAAGTTGGTTATTGCTTTGCAATATAGTCCTCACGCCTTAAATTGCAAATGGATGATATTTAAAGATGGTCTTGCTGCAGTAGAACTGGATAATCATTCAATGGGCTTTATCAATAAATCAGGAAAGTATGTAGTGAAGCCAGAGCTGAGATACGCATGGCCGTTTTCTGAGGGACGGGCAATTGTATTTCGAAGGTCCGGGACTGAGACAGCTTTAATAGATACAAGCGGAAAAATTGTATTTGGCCCTCAAGGAGCGCGACTAGAAGGCAAATTTTCTGATGGCTTAGTACTGGTGCGCAAGCAAACTGCACAGCAATGGCCAAATCAGCCATGCTGGTATGTTGATGGCACAGGTAAACAAATGACTAAAGAACTGACCGGGAGAGCTTACGATTTTTCAGAAGGACTAGCAGCTATAAATCTTGGCACTGATAAATATGGGTACATAAATCGCAAGGGGGACGTGGTTATAAAACTAGATTTTGATAAAGCAGGAGATTTTCACGAAGGACTGGCAGCAGTTGGTATACAACATCCGGACAAGGATAGTGCATATCGATACAAATGGGGTTATATTGATAAAACAGGAGCCTGGGTAGTTCCACCGCAATATGACGATGCAGGAACATTCTCAGCAGGACTGGCAACAGTACGTCTTAACTCGAACCCAAATGGATTGTATACAAGCAAAGAAGGTTGTATTGATAAGCACGGAAATATCGTCATACCCATAAAGTATGGTAGCGTCTTTCCATTTTCTGAAGGCCTTGCTGCTGTTCAATGATGTTTTTTCGCGCTAGAAGAACAATAGAATATCTAATTTGCAGAATAGCCAAGCTCACGTGCTTTAGTTAGATCATTTTCGGACAGCGACTTATTACCCAGAGCTTCGTAAGCTTGGCTGCGATAGTAAAAAAGTCGAAGCGAGAAGGCGATACCATGAAAAACAATCTCAGTGCACATCGGCATACTTTCTTATTAATTGTGAATTGAGTTCAAAACCTTTAGGCTGAATTTGCCAGTCACCGCTGAAGGGATGACTGAGCATATAGATTAATCCTAAGTTGGCACCCAGGGCAGTAGCGACAAAGCAAATGAGAAAAGCATGCAAAAACATTGAGCCCCGCTTGACATAAAGATAGGTAAATATCAATACTATCATTGAGCACATTACTAATACGGGCATTAAATTCCTGTCCCAGCCTTTATTTAGCCAAAGCACCCTCTGCCGTCGATAATCTCCTAGATTTTGCATAGCCGTTATAAGGGCGTTTTGAATATTTGTTTCACGGTTAGAAGTAGGGTTCAGAGTAACGATTGTCTTAAGTAGTTTTCCGTAGCATGCGTACACATTGTCGCTTAGCTGTCCGCGCATCATCTGTGGCCAATCTTCATTTACTACTTGATCACAATAATTGAGACATGTCGATAATATTTCTTTGCGCTCGGCAACAGGTAAACCAAAAGATAATCTACATACTTCAGCGACACTTGTCGCTTCCGAATCTACTGCTGCTTCCAATATTTGATAGTTGTTTAGAGAGGCAGCAACAAGTAGTCCCAACAGAATAGAGACTAGCGTACCCACAATGTTTAGTGTGGCGTCAAGAGCTGGTTGATGCTCTTTTAAATCAATCGGCTTGACCAGTCTATGGGCAATTAACATACCAAGAAAGGCTAATAGGGCTGCTCCAGCGCTCCATAGATAAATTGAAGGGATCAGGGGGATCAAACTCATATACCTTTACTATGCATGAGATGATAATACAACATCCCGATAATATTAAAGGTCAAAGTTGTTTTATTCATCAGTAATGCAATGAAATAATGGGCACTTTACTTCAGCAAAATGCTCGCGGCGATCATCAACCAGCGAAATCGCCTTATCTTGCTGCACTACACCATCCACTATCACAATTTGCTCACCAGTATGCTCGTTCGATTGCGTAACAGTAATGTGATAAACGGTCTCCCGGTACCGGTAATGAACCTTAAACTCTCTCCACTCGTCAGATAAGCACGGAGAAAAGCGCAGCTTGTCTACTTTAAATCTGATCCCTAATAATGCTTCGACTATTAATCTATACATCCAACCAGCAGACCCCGTATACCAGGTCCAACCACCGCGGCCACTATGCGGCGGCGACGCGTAAACATCGGCTGCCATTACATATGGTTCTACCTTGTAAATGGCGGTTTTTTCTTGAGAATCAGCGTGATGAACAGGATTGATCATTCTCAATAATTCCCATGCCCGGCGGTAATTACCCAGAGCTGCAAATGCCATTGTTGCCCAGATTGCTCCGTGCGTGTATTGCCCGCCATTTTCCCTCACGCCTGGAACATATCCTTTGATATAACCAGGATTTAGATCTGATTTATCAAAGGGAGGATCGAGAAGGCGTATGAGATTATAATATCTGTTCACTAGACGTTTATCCAGAATATCCATTGCTATATGGGAACGCTCTTCGTCACCGGCGCGGGAAAGAACGGACCAACTTTGTGAGATCGAATCAATTTGACATTCGGGATTGCTATGTGATCCCAATGGCGATCCATCATCGAAATAAGCACGCAAATACCATTCTCCGTCCCAGCAATTTTTGTCGATATTTTCACGGATTTGTGCTGCTTCAATTTCGCAACGCTCAGCAAATAGAGTATCGCCTTTCAGACCCGCCACTTTAGTAAATCGCCGCAATACTTCATATAAAAAGAAGCCCAGCCAGACACTTTCACCCTTTCCTTGCGCGCCAACTAAATTCATACCGTCATTCCAATCACCACTACCCATAAGTGGCAGCCCATGCTGACCAAATTTGAATCCATTTAATAGGGCCCTTTTACAATGTTCATACAAACTAGCGCTTTCGTCCGCCCGTCCCGGCAGGTCATAGTAGGAATCATCAGGCGGATTTACCGAAGGACCGATAAGAAAGTGAATCTGTTCATCCAGGACACCGGTATCGCCAGTCATCATTACATAGCGGCATGTAGCCATAGGTAACCACAAATAATCATCAGAGCAGTGTGTGCGGACACCGCGACCAGAGGGAGGATGCCACCAGTGCTGGACATCTCCTTCAATAAATTGCCGGGAGGCGCATAATAATAAGTGCTTTCGTAGAAGCAACGGTTCAGCGTGAACAATTGCCATGGTGTCTTGCAATTGATCGCGAAAGCCAAACGCGCCCCCTGATTGATAATAACCACTTCTGGCCCAAAGTCGGCACGCTATTGTTTGATAAAGAAGCCAACCATTAACTAATACATTAAGGCTTGGTTCTGGTGTCTCGATATGGACCGCGCCAAGTGTATGCTTCCAGTATTGGCACAAGTTCTCAAATGCGTCACGCCGTGCCATACTACCACGAAAACGATTAACAAGATTAATAGCATCATTAATGTCTTGACCAATTCCCAGTCTGAAAATAATCTCGCGCTCTTGTCCGTCCAATAATTCGAAGGGGACCTGAATCGCGGCGCAGGGATCTAATCCGGCACCAACTTTACCAGAAAGTCTAGATCGTAAAAGTGCGGCTGGCCTACTTAAATTCCCATTGCGCCCAAGAAATTCAGCGCGATCACCTGTCAAAGTGCGCGTTGTGTCGTCTACATCCAGAAAAGCAACGCGATCGGCAAAATCACCATTATAAGGATTGCGGGCAAAAAGAGCGCCTGTCTTGGCTTCAATTTCAGTGACTACGTGCATAGCTGTTTTTGAGCGAAGATCCCCCAGCACCCACTCAACATAAGCTGTAGCAGACAGACGACGCGGGCGTCCTGAGTGGTTACGCACTTTTAAAGCAGCAAATTTGACCGGTGCGTCAATAGCAACATATATCCAAAGCTCTGAAGTGATACCGTTTTCAGTGTGTTCAAACACACTGTAGCCAAATCCATGTCGACTCAAATATGGTGTATCACCTCGTACCGGCAATGGGCAAGGGGACGAATAGTATCCACTTTCTTCATCACGTATATAGAAAGCTTCGCCAGCGGCATCAGTGACTGGATCGTTATACCAGGGAGTAAGGCGAAATTCGTGCGCGTTCTCAAGCCAGGTATAGGCTAGACCATTTTCCGAAATTACTGTGCCAAAGTATGGATTGGCTAAAACGTTCACCCAGGGAGCTGGCGTCACATGTTCAGGGGCCGTGGTTATTACATATTCGCGTCCATCAGATGTAAATCCACCCAGTCCATTGAAAAGGATTAGATCGCTGCGCCCGAATTCCATGCCGACTATAGTGTCTCGTTGATGAGCACGACTTGGCGTCAAGAAGGGTACTCTAATGTCACCTAAGATACGCCGACTGATCTGCTCTTCAAGTGTGCCTCGACTATCACTAATGATCGCCCGCGCTACTGATTGCAAGAGAATGCGATCTTCGCTAGGTATTTGCTCGGCAGCCCGCACAAATATTCCGCCTGGTTTGTCCATCAAGTTTGCTTCCATGCCGGCTGATATTAACCCCAAGATTTGGTCTTGGATTAATTGGCGATAACCGCCACGATCTTCGTTCCATATAACTAAATCAACTGCCAAACCTTTCAAACGCCAATAAGCGTGCGCTTGTACTACTTGTCGCACTAAATCAATGTTGTCTAAATCCTTAATTTGCAGCAATATAATTGGTAAATCACCAGATATGGCATAACCCCATAAATTAGACTGCCCGCGGCGATTCTTAATAAGTATACTGGGGTCCGCACGCAAAGAAGCATTAGCGTATATTATCGAGTTAGCCAGACTAGCATACAGTTGTCCGTCAGATTCGGTTGCATTGAGCTGTCTTAAGACCACCTGACTGTGTGTCCAAGCTAGATCAAAAACCCGATCAGCAAGTCCTCGATCTTGATATTTACCGACAAAACCCAAACATCCTTCGCGGTTTTCGGCAACACCTGTGACAATATTTATGGTCGCCGAATGTCCTGGTTCCAATGTTATTCGGCAGCGGATAGCGACAATAGGGTCTAACACCGATCCGTTGCTGCCAGAAAGATTTATCTGATTATTCATCGCATCCGGGTTAATCAATGAGTTCCCTCTACCCGTGAAACGCATGCGATCTGTCTCATAGGAAATTTCTCTAGCTTGAGCTCCATGTATGGCCATGAGGTGAAACATCCAGGGTATCTGCTCATCTTTGGCGCGCGGGCGGCGGTGACAGAGAATCGCCTGCTCTTCCTCGATTATTTCTGTTTGCACAAACAAATCACTGAAAGCAGGGTGCAAAGCATCATTGATGGGGGTTGCTAAAACCACCTCAGCATAACTGGTAACATCTATTACCTTTCGCGTACGACTATGATTGGTAATGCGCACGCGACGCAATTCAATATCATCTTCAGATGAAACTACTATTTCTGCGTGAGTGTCAAACTCATGATCACGCCGTCTAAACTCTACTCGCGCCTCTGAGAAAATTGCTTCGTACGTATCTGGCTGCTTCAGCGTTGGCTGATAGGCGGTTGACCAAAACTCGCCAGTAGTAAGGTCGCGAATATAGCAGAAACTTCCCCAATTGTCACAAGTACCATCTTCTCGCCATCGAGTAATGGCAAGATCTTTCCAACGACTATATCCGCCACCAGCGTTCGTCATCATGACGTGGTACCTGCCATTTGATAAAAGTTGTACTTCTGGTACGACGGTGTCTGGTTTGCTGAAAAAACGTACTGGTGTGACACCACCATGGGAGCTTGTCCGCAAATCAGATAGCTCGGCTATTTGCCAATGGAAAGCTGTCGTCTTCGGTATTCGCTCTTGTAGCAACAGTGCAGTAGCTTGAAATGCGGGATCAGACTCAAATCGCTTCTGCATAGGCTGATTTAAAAGCGCATAGCCCAGCGAAAGCAATGCCATACCTTGGTGATGTGCCATAAAGGATTCGACGATAGCAAATGTTTGTCCGCGTGGCAAATGCGATGGTGTATAGTCAACAGCTTCATAAAACCCATATTTTCCAAGCAAACCGGCCGAAGCAAGTCGCTGCAGATTAAGACATGCTTCTTCTGGTGCTACCATCAAAGCTAGCGCGGAAGCATATGGTGCCACGACGAGATCGTCGCCTAACCCACGCTTGAGTCCAAGACCAGGAACCCCGAATGCTCGGTACTGATAATTGAGATGAATATCAATTACATTATAGCCTGATTCGGACATTCCCCACGGCACACTTCGCTGCTTGCCATATTCGATCTGTCTTTTCACAGCTGCCTTGTATGTTTGATCCAAAAGCGTATTTGCGTAGGTGGGCATCACCAGTAGTGGCATAAGATACTCGAACATCGAGCCACTCCAGGAGAAAAGAACCGGCTCCCCACCAACAGTTGTAAGTAAGCGTCCCAGCGCGAACCAATTTTCTTGCGGAATTTGATCCTGAGCAATGGCGACAAAACTGCACAAACGCGCCTCAGAGGCCAGTAGATCGTAGTATCCAGTATCAGGGCGGCGATCATCAACATGATAGCCAATAGCCAGTAAATGTCTTCCTTTGTCGAAAAGAAATTCGTATTCAGCGTTTGTAAGTTCTGCAGATTGCAACACTAGCTGTTCAATGGATGTTATCCGGGCTTGGGCATGTTGGCTTCCATCACGCAATAGTTCTAGGAGTGTATCAAGATTCTTACTCTCAACTGACTCTATAGACCGACTTTTCTCTATAAGGGGTAATAAGTTGTCATACAAGTTTGCTAACTCACGTAATGTCGGAATCAAATTAGTAGCTGGAATGCCTTTGACTGCAGCAGGCAGGGTCGATAAAGACACCCACGGAGTAAGGAGTGTCAATTCTGCCAGCGCAGCCGTGCATTGGTGCTTAAGTGCCTCTGCCCACCAAATTGCATCGTGACTAGTAGCGTCCGCAAGGCGGTCGCCTAAATCTTTGACACCTTTTGTTAATTGGTTCAGACAAGTGTGCATGGCCATCAAAGTCGTAGGAGAAGAGGATTGAAAAGTCTTCAAATCCAGCGCGAGCCTAGTAAGCTCAGGCATTGTTCTTTTACCTAAAGTGTCAATAAGAATATCTAATGTCTGCTGCAGTCCTTCGAATATTTGCGAAGTGACAATTTTTTGCTCAGCAAGAGCAAGCAAGCCTGAGTTCAAAGTGAGGAGATGTCCAGCGAGATTGCCACTATCAACTGTTGAAATATAGAGAGGTATTAGAGGCCTTAGACTACGGGTATCGTACCAGTTATAGAGGTGACCTCTATGCCTATCAAGCATTTGCATAGTAGCCAATGTTCGCTTTGTGCGCTCAATGAGTTCCCCCGCTTGAATGTAGCCAAAGTCGTATGCGCACAAATTCGCCAATAGCGACAATCCTATGTTGGTTGGAGATGTGCGGTGAGCTACACCAGTAACGGGATGTTCCTGAAAATTATCCGGCGGTAACCAATGTTCTTCGGCTGAAACAAAAGTCTCAAAAAATGCCCAGGTCTTACGGGCCATTTTATGTAAAAATAAACTCTGATCATGTGTCAGTCGTGATTTCCGCCGAGATAAAGGCAAACTAATCCACCAGGCTAATACTGGTGAAACAAACCAGAGAAATAATATTGGACAAGCAATACTTAGCACATTTTGTTTATACAAGAATAAATAAAACGCCCCCAAAGTAGCAAGCAGCGGTGCACTAAACATCTCAAAACACATACCCAAAAGATCTGTTCGTTCCACTAGATGCAGAGAAGCGGATGGATTCCAGGCCAGCAGTTTTCGGTGAGTAAAGGTCATTCTCACTATAGTTTGAAAAATGGCAGTCAAACTATAGATTGCTTCATATGGAAGGCAGGCTAGTACAAATAGGGATTGACTCAATTGCCGAGCTGCCGAAGTCATAGTGGCCGCTATATGCTGCCGAAGCAACACATCATCAGGTTTTCTAAATGCTTCTAAAATTGAAAAGATAAGCGGGGGCACTAAAATAATTGCTATAGCTGACAATGTCCAGAGCCAGGCTGGCGACAAGATTGACCACCCCAAAACGAACATGCAGGTCAAAGACAATGGCACTAAGCTGCGGCGCAAGTTATCAAGAATTTTCCAGCGCGAAAGTATTGAGATAGGATTCCTTTCGCTTTGATTGTCAAATCCTGGCACGTAGGGCATGAGCCAGGGAATCAATTGCCAGTCACCGCGAATCCAGCGGCGCCTGCGACTTACATCAGCTAGATAGTTGGGTGGATATTCCTCATACAATTGAACATCACTCAATAAGCCAGAGCGCACGTAACATCCTTCCAGCAAATCATGACTTAAAATGCGATTTTCCGGAAACCGTCTAGTAAGGATGTGTGTAAAAGCATCAACATCGTAAATACCCTTACCAAAGAATGAGCCTTCATCAAAGACATCTTGATATACATCAGAAACTGTCCGTGTATATGGATCTATGCCTGGCTCGTTGCCATAGAGTGCGGCATACCGAGAGCGATTGGTACCTGGTAAGCTGACACCAATACGAGGCTGCAATATGCCATGTCCTTTAGCGGCCAGTCGCTTTTGCTCGTCATAATGGACCCTGTTTAATGGATGCTCCATGGTACCAACGAATTGTCTGGCTGCATCCCGGGGTAATTGCGTATCTGTATCCAGAGTTATGACATACTTTACTGTAGACAAGGCATCAGGATTACCGACCATCACTGAGAAATAATCCTTTTTGCCTTCCCGCAACAAACGATTTAAATCAGCAAGCTTGCCCCGCTTTCGTTCGTACCCCATCCAGACGCCCTCTTGTTGGTTCCATTGACGCGGGCGATGAAAAAGAAAAAAGATATCGTTTGTCCCATTCTTATACTTCTCATTCAATGCTTCGATTTTGCTTTGTGCCAGTTGAATAATCACTTCGTCTTCAGGAGTAGTCTCAGTATTTGCGTCCATAAAATCTGTCAGAAGAGCAAAATACACATGCTCATCACGATTGGCTAAAAACCGCACTTCAAGTCCTTCCACCAAATGTTCGACATTCTGAGCGCTCATGAGCATAGTTGGGACAGCCACTAGTGTGGATGCTTGCGCTGGTATTCCCGCCGAGAAATCCATTTTTGGGAGTGCCTGCGCTGGTACCAACATTGTTGCCAGGCAATTTACCAGTGCAATTGCTAATTGACTAATACTCAAAACTGAAACGATAGCAACCAAGCCGAGCATCCAGTTAGGTAATCCACTATTATAGACACGGGTCATGAGAGCCGTGCCTAATATAAGGGTGATTAGGGTGATTGGTCCAAGATAAAAGAACAAGCGATACTGTTGCCCAATCTGTCTTATGGAATCAATAATTGAAGATTTAAAACCAACAACTATTTTTAATTCACCTAATCCATCATCAATTAAATAGAACCCGACATGGGCAGCTCGATTAGTATTGCCTTTACTTGCTGCAGATGTAAGAGTCAGCTGAATTGCTTCGCGAGCAATTTCCCCTTCAGAGAGACGAGTCTTTTTGGACAAAGTTTCGACGACATGCCGGTATTGATTACGCGTAGAAAAATCCATTTGTGCATATATGGACTGCGGATCTTCCAGCAAAATGTGCTCGACTACGCTTTGAGTTTCTACAAATTGACGCCAATCCATAGCACCAAGAAATCTAAGGCTACCAATGCTATTGCTTATGGAAACCTGGTCAGCTGCCTGCACCTGGGCTTCCGATTGTACCAACTGTTCAATAGTCAAGTTTGCTTCAAGCAATCGTTGCTCGATCCAGGTGAGTCCGAATGCTAGAGCTGCACTTTGTCCTTGCAATCGCCGGACCAATTCAGAAACAAATGAACTGACAATGGGCGGATTTGAACGGGCCATATCCGCAATGACCAATATGAGGCTTTTCGGGTCAGTAGCAGCAACCTGCATCATCCTGTCTGCCCAAGTATTGGCCAGATCCCGTTCGATCATTTGAGCTGCAATGCGGACAGCTACTCTTTTGAGATTTTCAATAAGCGCCAATCTCAACATAATAGGAATTGCCCAAAGTTCTCCAAGTTTGAGCTCAATCACAGTTTGGTACGACGCCACAAAACGATTAAGATTTTCGGGGTCTACGCGCCCATCGCCATGAGATATTATCTCCAAGGCAATATCATAAACTCTAGGAAACCCAGCCGAAGGACCAGTTGCTAGTCGAGGCAATTCCCGACTGTAATTTTTTGGCAAATGTTTCTTTGCCATACGAATTTGCTCTTGGATCAAATAAAAATTATCTAGTAACCATTCACCGGCCGGAATAATGCGGTGATTCGCTTTAATTGCAGTTGTGAGCAGATTGCATGTGTCTGTGAGAACTGCTTCATTCTGGGCTAATTGCTCCAGAAGCTGGTCAGGTGTTAGGCCAAGACTTAACTTGTGTATTTCTGCCAGTGTTTTGCCATGCTCTTCCATCTGATCAGCGCTAAACAATTCAGCGCGCAGCGGTGGCTCGGTACTAGCAAATCTTTGCGATTGGCGCCCGTTCCAAATATGCTCGCCTAGATTAAGAAACTTCTTTAGAACAATCAATGAAGCTACTATCCTCTATGATGGTAAATCAAGCCTATGTACACTATAACAGTAGAAGGAGACAATCATGCTCATAACACGACAAACAATCGTCAAAACGATACTTGACGGATTGGTCTCATTGACAATTATTGATTTCCTCCTTTGTTATAACAGAACAGATAAATCAGATCAGTTGTAATATTACAGGCTATATCGCTTTGTTTGGGAGTGAGCAGCATGAGGGTCTTGGTAACTATCCTGGTAGTACTCCTTATAAATATTTCTACCAATGCAGTGTATGCGGATAACGAATTGGCCATTGGCAAATCTGCTAAGGCAACTGGTGTAATTGACATTCCCATAGTGCCGCCAGGAGATTTTAATTTCAAGACACGAGTCGAGATATTTGCCATGCGCAAGAGCGAAATCATGAAACATGCGAATCTCCTTAAAGGCGCTTACGCGCCGAGCAATGATGTTTTTGGACAAGTAGTAGACAGACGCCCCTGGTGGGGCACTTTGGGCGAAGCATATTATGGTTCAGGGCAAAACAGCATCAAGGGACAAGCAGTACAATCCAGATATGTTCTCAATCCGTTTTTGCTCGCGGCCATAAGGGCTACACCAGGACTACCGCGAGAAAAAATTACAGAGGCGGATTTAGCACGCAAGAGTTATCCGACATCTTTTCCAGTAACTGGCTTGCGCTGGTGGCCAAAGGAAGGCAAGGCTGAAGTTACTTATCAAATTTCTTCTTTGCAAAGCCAAATGTGTTCACTGTTTGGTTATTCAAATTACGGTATAAATGGTAACCTAGGGCTGGAATTAGTAAATGCGCGTGATTTTGGTTTGCGCTATGTCTATATTCCACCAACTTGGGCATACAACATGAAAATTGGTTCTCCTATGCGTGGACCGGTTAAAATTCCGCAGTATATTCACTGCGGAGGTAGCTGCGGTTATCCGGGTGGTTGCAATAACATGAGCCCGGCAACAGCAGTGTTGGATGATATAACGTTTGCAAAGCTTCCTGCGCATGTAATTCTCATGATGTGGAAAAATGCGCCAACCACGGGGAGCGAACCAGCAGACATGACCTTTACGATCAACTACCGCTAAATCTAACAACTCAAACCTAAGGACCAGGCCGCTTGATGATGTTTTCACAGCGTGCCCTTGTCGCTTTGTCAAATCATTCTTCGCTTTATATGTTTAGGCAGGAAACATTAGTGGGTATAAGCATTGCAGGGTGGTTTTGATTATGCATTTTTTCAGCAACATTATGTTAATTATTGTGGTGATAATTTTGTTGATGCTCAATTCCGCCTGTTTAGTTATGGCCAAGCAAACATCAGCATCTTCAACAATGCCTGTCATTAAAGATCAATATGTGATTGCTGAGGGTTTAAAACTACATTATGTAGTCAGCGGTGTCGGACAGCCGGTCGTTCTCCTGCATGGCAACGACGGAACATTGCAAGACTTTACCATGTCCATATTCAACAATCTATCGACCAAGTATCAAACTATAGCCTTTGATAGACCAGGACATGGAAGCAGCGAAACCGCTTGGTACAAAATGCTCCCGCCCCAGAAGCAGGCTAGTATTTTGCACAGCGCCCTCAATAAGCTTGGTATTATTCATCCGCTTCTGGTCGCGCACTCATGGAGCGGGGCATTGGCACTTAGCTATGCCTTAGAATTTCCTCAGGATTTATCGGGACTGGTTCTACTGGGTAGCGTTGCTTATCAAACCGAACAAACAGATCCCAAACTTATTTATTATGTGGCAGAAGTGCCTCTAATCAGGTCTGTTGCTGCTTTTGTCTTTATGATCACAGGCAAAAGTGAGATCAAAAGGCAGCTTGAAGTGGCTTTCTTGCCAGATAGCGCTCCGCAGCCATACGTGCAAAGTTTCCTTGCTTCATTGTTTAGGTTGTCACAAATTAAGGCTGCAGCTTGCGACGTGCTGACGCTCAATCCAGCTTTAAAGAAAATTAGTTCTCGCTATAGCAACATCCATATGCCTGTCGTAATAGTTACAGGTGATAATGATAAGACTCTGTCGCCAGAAAAGCATTCTTATCCTCTACACAAAGCTATTGCGCAGTCAAAACTAATTGTTGTGCGAAACGCCGGCCATGAGCTGCAATTTACACACCCTGATGAAGTTATGTCAGCAATTGATCTCGCCCTTGCTCCACCACTCAAGGCTTGTATCCCTGGCCAAGTACAGCAATAAATAATTTTTCTTAGCCGCCGGTGAGCCGGCCAACTATCTGTTCAAGCACATTAATGCCCATCAGATTAACAATGCCAGGTAATAGACTGAAGCGAGCAGGGTTTTTGTAAGCGCAATAGACTTTCATTTCCTGACACCCCTCCAGTCCCGGACGATAGCGGCTTTTATGAAATGCCAGTGCCTTGAACGCATAGACATAATTGGCATGTTCATAGGCAAACTGAAAAAGTCTCTTAAGCAATCGGCTATATCTAAACTCGCCTGAATCATTCACTTTGTGCAGCGGGGAAAATCCAGGCACCAGAATTTCTTTACCCTCTTCCTTAAAGACACGCATGGCTTCAAGCATAATACAATCCCGAACGCTGTAATTACTTATACTAGCCGCTCTAAGATGATTTGCCCCATAGCCAATTATCTGCCCGTCTTTATAGATAGGATCAAAGATGTCGAAGCCAACAGCACGGTTGTCTTTATAGGCAATAAATTTGCGCACATCCATTTCGTCTGCATAAACTGCTGGTCGAACAATAAACGAGAGTTCGTGGCTATGCACAACCTTCCCGCGCAGCCATTGCTGTGATATTGCTTTTAAAACATCTTCTCCTACCTCTGAACATGATTGCTCCTTTATCACTAACCCCTCTTTTCTGCCACGGTTTATCTGTTTGCGCAGAAATTCCTTCTTGGCGCCAGTAAGTGTGAAGCGTTGCAGGTCAATGATAGTCTCTGTGCCCATTTCATTCACGCAGAAGCCCATTGCGCTAAGGATTTCTGCCACATCTTTTGATATGTGAAAAAAGATTGGATAATCATATCTTTCGAGAAAATTTGCGATGAGTTCTTGGCTGCGATCGATAGAGCATATCGGATCAGCAAGACAAACAGGCACTGTATTACCTTTGCCAATGAGAGAGTAAGCTATATAGCCACAACCGGGTTGCATATAATAATCCAACCCTGCTTGCAAAGACGAGTACGCTAGAGAGTTACCGCCATATTTTTTTAAAAAAGCCAGTCTTCGATCAAATACAACAGTCTTAAGACTGTCACGTTCGTATGTTTGTATGGCTGCTGATACTGTGGTGCCTAAAGACATTATCAATTCCTGATGCGCAAACCGTCCATTATATTCGATGTAATAGACAAAACCATCATAAATATAATTTTTAGATCACAACGGTCCGCCTAATGACCAGAGCTATATATTAAGAGAAAGTAAAAGGTCAAGCATGTATATACGCGGCAAAAAAATAGCAAAGTAAAGTAATGCATCTATTTTTCAATATGGACAAACTCGTCGGCAAAGATTTCGAGATAGATAAAGAATTAATTAGCTAACAAACTCGATTTTAGTTCGGATACTCCGGGTATTTAGCAAAATAATGCTACCAGTATCACACTCCGGACGGCAGCTCAATTGCACCATTCGCTGCAAGCTCTGTCATCTAACGGCCCTGGTGAACTTTCAGCGCAAGCTTGCCCAAATAGTGGGTGTTTAAAGCTTTGTGCGCTTCGGTTGCTTCTTCCAGCGGGTAGGCATGCGCGACGTGAACTTCGAATTGGCCTGATTGGATCAGGCGGTTCAATTTGTCGATTGCTTGTTGATCTGGCCAGCCGTCGTAGTCTGTGACTTTGATGTCGGAACGAACTGCCCCTTTCAGCTCGACGCCGTGCGGGTAAGCGACTCTTCCGCCTTTCTTTACCGAGGTTAGAGCTTTTTGGGCGGCTTCACCGCCGGCGGTGAGTAGGGCAGAATCGAGACCATCTGGTGCGAAAGCTCGCGCTGCGGCTACCACGTCATCTTTGCGTCCATCGACAACAACATCTGCGCCTAATCGCTTCGCGAAAGCAACGCCATCAGCGCCAGATGCTACGGCGAAAACGCGTGCGCCCATGCGTTTAGCAAGCTGGATGGCAAGATGTCCGATGCCACCCCCTGCACCGAAGATCATCACCGTCTCTCCGGATTTTAAATGCAACGAATCGTCCAATCCGCGCAGTGCGGTCATCGCATCGACCGGCATGGCACCGGCGGTTTCTAGGGACAAGCCCCGAGGGAGCAAAGATGCGGCGTCGGCCTTTACAACTGCGTATTCGCTATAGAATCCGGTTCTACCGTCAAAGCTGGAGAAACCATAGATGCGATCACCTTCCTTGAACTTACTGACCTCTTTGCCTACTGCGACAATGGTTCCTGCACCGTCAGAACCGAGAATGTATGGAAAAGATGGTTTTTGATTTGTGATCTGCGCGAAAAAACCCTCTCTTTCGAGAGGGTCCCAAGCACCGACGCCTGCCGACTCGACGCGCACAAGAATTTCATTGGAAAGTATCTCCGGTATTGAGAGCGTTTGCACTTTCATTTTTTCGATGCCGCCAAACTGGTCGATAGCGACGACTTTCCGCGTGCCGTTTGTTGACTTATTCATATTGAAAACCTCATATACGGGTGGCGATTAATTAGTGTATTCTAAATGGCAAAAATGTTCACTGGCAATTTCGTGAAGGCAAGTAACCAGGGCATATGTGGGGGCGTTTGCGCGTTAGCTGCGTACCATAATTTGATCTCAAAATATTATACACACTATTTGACGTCAAGGTTTGCCAACAAAAATTGTACCAAACGGTACATGTTTTACGTTAGCATAAATTTCACCCTTTGCCGATCTGAGAAGTTAAACCCTGACTAGATAGTAATTATCTCAGTATTAATTAGTTATGACTGCTCGAAAACGAACTGAACCACTGGCAACTTTTTCATACGCGCGTTCAATGTCTGCCAGTGCAAAGGTTTCTGTCATCACCTTTACTTTGCCTTTTGCTGCATAATCGAGTGCTTCATATAAGTATTCAACACTATTTTGAGTTGAGCCGATGATGCGCTGGCGTTTCAACAATAATGTCGGAACATCTAATTGCAGAGTCTCATTGCTATTTGAAATGCCCATCATAATCACTCGCCCATCGGGACGTAGTGCTTGCATTGCGTCAAGCAACGGTTTATATGAATTAGCAGTAAAGAGAATAACATCAACACCTCCAGCTTTTTGCAGAGCTTGTCCATCGGCAATTACTTCATGAGCGCCAAGCTGGCGAATCATTTGATATTTGTCTTGGGAATGACTGACAGCAAAAGTCTCAAACCCAGCTGCATTAGCATATTGAACAGCCAGATGGCCTAACCCGCCTACACCAACCACGGCAATACGTTCATGTGGTTGAGGATCGGCTATACGTAAACCACTCCATACTGTATAGCCAGCACAAAATATAGGTGCTGCCTGTTCGTAAGATAATCCGTCTGGAATAAGCATAGTGGCATCTGCAAAAGCCAACATAAATTCTGCATGCCCACCGTAAATATTCTGTCCTGTTGCTATTTGATCTGGACAAAAAAGTTTCTTACCGCGTAGACACCATTCGCAACGTCCACAAGTTGACTGTATCCAGGGTACACCAACTCTATCGCCAACTTTGCGTGTTTTTACTGCTTCGCCAATAGAAACAATTTCACCGACAGGTTCATGCCCAAGTACAGCTGGAAATTTAAGCGGTATTGCTCCTTCTGTAAAGTGAACATCGGTATAGCAAAGACCACTTGCATGAATTTTGATCACAACTTGATCAGCGGCAGGTTTAGGCTCAGGAATATCTTTTATTTGCCATTTTGTTCGGGGTGCAGAAAGAACAGCAGCTCGCATATCACTTTCCTCGCTTGATTGTTTGATAAAATAAAGAGTCTCTTCCAGAAATGATTTTACACCTTACCCGGCTAATAGTTAAGTTAATGACTAAATATCAAGACACTTGGCAATTGAAAAGCAAAGAAGTAAGTCCTCTATGAGCACATCGCTGGGGCTAGATTTCGTTTCCTCTTTAATCACAATAATTTCTTTCTCCTTATACGGGAATTTCAGCACTAGACCGTTGCAATGCCAGTAATTCATGAACACAGGCTACACATTGTGATCCGTCCCCGACTGCAAATCCTACGCGCTTGGTTGAGCCTGAGCGCACATCACCTGCTGCTAATACACCAGGTATGGTTGTTTCTGAGCGAGAGGGCTGCCTGTCTTTTAAAGGCCATTTGCTCGACTTTACAGCCTCAGCACCGGTTAAGATAAAGCCATTTTCGTCTCGCGCGATAGAATCAGGTAACCAGGTTGCTCCTGGATCGGCGCCAATAAAAACAAATATAGCGGTGACAGGAAGTTTAGAACGCTCACCTTGATGATCTATTTCTATTTCTTTTATAGAAGTATCACCAATTATAGTGGTAATTGTGCTGTCTTCATGGACGACAATATCTGGATGGGCCAATATACGGTCAACTAAGTACTGCGACATATTTGGTCCAAGTTTTCTACGGGCAAATATATGTACTTTTCGCCCCGGACAGCAGTCTGCTAAATAAACTGCTGCTTGTCCTGCCGAATTGCCTGCACCAACCACGCCAACATCTGCATGTTCATGCAAAACAGCTTCTATACTTGTGCAGGCATAATATATTCCAGCTCGCTCAAAACGTTCTGCCCCCTTAGCTTCCAATTTGCGCCAATCCATACCTGTAGCTATAAGAACTATTTTTGCTTTGACGGTTGCACCACAATCAAGAACAAGAGTATGGTAACCACCAGGAGTATCACTGGGAATAATTTTTGTAATTGCCACCGGTGCATATAATTGGGCACCGAATTTAAGCATCTGAATAACAGATCGCAAAGCGAGATCTCGTCCCGAAATGCCGGAAGGGAAGCCGATAAAATTTTCTATCATCGAAGAGCCACCGGTTTGACCACCAGGACCAATCCAATCAAGCACAAGAGTAGATAAACCTTCTGATGCTGCGTAAACAGAGGCAGTCATCCCCGCTGGCCCAGCACCCACTACTACTAGATCTACTGTAGTGTTAGTAAAGCATTGCCAAATACGGGCAGCTTTGGCTAATTCATGCAGAGTTGGTTGAATGAGAACCTCTCCAAGACAGTCCACTACAGGTAGTTTTTTAGGTGAGCCCAGAGATACATAAATTTCTTTGCCTTCTGTAGTCTCAGGATCAAACCAGGAAAAAGGGACAAAGTTGCGATAGAGAAACTCGCGCACCAGGGTGGTTATTTTACAGCGCCCCGGCCCTACCACTCTTATTCCTAGCTTATGAGCCTGAAGAAATAATTCTCTGCGAGTTTGAAAAGCGACAATTAGTTTTTCTGAAACGCGCGGAATTTTGATTAGTAATTCAGACAGCTTTTTGTTGGGAACGCGCAAAATTTGGAGTTTCCCCCGGGCAATTCCGGAAATAATAATGGGTCTGCGAGTAAGTAAATCTATATCACCAGAAAAATTTCCTGCTTCATGCGTGGCTACTAATTTATTATTGTCCGCAGGATTAACTATATCGAGCAATCCGGATTTGACTACAATTAAGTCAGCTCCTTCATCGCCAGCTTTAAAAACATATTGTCCATCAGCGTATTCTTCGCAAAGGGACAATGATGATAGAAGTTCTATCTCTTCATCGGTCAGTCGAGGGAAAGCATTATCTAATAAGGTGAACATACATACCTCACTGAATCATTTTAGTCCTATACCTGCCAAGTGTATCTGAAATTAATAAACCATAAGCCTTTTGTTAGGTATATTCTATATAATCTCGCTATTAGCAATCGAGTTTGCCAATTGGTTGAATGTCAACATATTGAGACTATACAGATCACAAGCTCAAAAGTGCACGAATGCAAAGATTGTATTGTGCTTGGTGATGATTGGGTACATTTGCGTCTTTGTACTGAATGCGGTTATGTTGGCTGTTGTGACTCATCAAAAAACAAACACGCTACCAAACATTTTCGCGCTACCACTCATCCTATAATTAAATCGCAAGAAGCTGGCGAGTCTTGGATGTGGTGTTATATTGACGAATTACTCTTCGAATAAACCCGTTGCGGTCTGTAGGGGCGGGGGTGAGTGCAGAATTAGAATTTAGTCAGTTGAAATCTTTTGCTGATAAGGCGGAGCGGTGAAACATGCCGCGCAACTAGTTTTGAGGAAGCCTAAACCATGACTGACGATGAAAATCCAGATCAGCAATCATTAATCAATGTTTAGTTAAATTGATGTTGATAAGAATTGACAGGACAGACCGACCGGTCTATTCTGGTACGTTATCGAAATCAAACAAAGGAGGAAAAGTTATCATGAGTAAGTTAAATGGAAAAGTTGCGGTAGTTACTGGTGCATCAAAAGGAATTGGGGCTGCAATAGCAAAGCATCTAGGTGCAGAAGGTGCATCGGTTGTTGTCAATTATGCTTCTAGCAAGGAAGGAGCTGATCGGGTGGTAAATGAAATCGAAAAACATGGCGGCAAAGCTATTGCTGTGAAGGCCAATATAGCCAAGAAGGCTGAAATCGAGGAACTGTTTAATGCAGCCAAGAAGGCTTTTGGCAAAGTTGACATTCTGGTAAATAACGCTGGGGTTTATGAGTTCTCGCCGATCGAAGAAATTACCGAAGAGCATTTCAACAAAATGTTTGATCTTAATGTCCGCGGATTGATGCTTGCCTCCAAAGAATCACTAAAGCATTTTGGCACCGCAGGCGGTAGCATAATCAATATAAGTTCTATTGCCAGCACGTCCGCCCCGGCAGCCGGCTCAGTTTATAGTGCTACCAAGGGAGCTGTTGATACGATCACCAAGTCATTAGCTAAGGAGCTAGGACCACGCAAAATCAGAGTGAATGCTATTAATCCTGGTATGGTTGAAACCGAAGGTGTACAGGCAGCCGGTTTCGACCATGGTGATATGCGCAAACAAATGGAAGCACAAACTCCATTGGGCCGTATTGGAAAACCTGATGATATCGGGCCAGCAGCGGTGTTTTTTGCCTCGGACGATTCCAGCTGGATCACAGGTGAAACACTTTCAATCACGGGCGGTTTTCGTTAAAATCAACTCGCTACGAACAAAGCTAATGATGGGTCTGAAGAGAATTCGGATTTATGCCGAATTCTCTGGCAGCCATTAGATAAAGGAAACTACCCATGTGGATAGTAAAATTAGCATTAGATCGTCCATACACTTTTGTCGTGATGGCTATTCTTATACTTATTCTGGGCATATCATCAATCCGCACCATACCAGTTGATATTTTCCCTGACATTAATATACCTGTTGTAAGTGTTATCTGGACTTATACAGGCTTGCCTGCTGAAGAATTCGAAAAACGTCTTACTATTTATAGTGAATATTCCCTTTCAGCTAACGTTCAAGACGTTAAGTCAATAGAGTCACAAACTTTAGATGGCGTCGCCGTCATCCGTTTATACTTTCATCGTGGTGCTAATGTTGAATCGGCAATGGCACAAACTACAGCAATATCACAGGCTATTTTGCGCCGCATGCCTCCTGGTGTTCAGCCTCCTATTATTTTGCGGTACACAGCTTCTTCGGTACCTATAATTCAATTAGCCCTAAGCAGCAAAACTTTGAGCGAATCAGAGCTATATGATTACGGCATTTTTAGGATAAGACAAGCATTAGCCGTTGTGCAGGGTACCACTTTACCGGCGCCCTATGGCGGTACAGTGCGTCAAATTATGATTGACATTGATCCAATGGCTTTACAATCCAAAGGACTCTCGCCTCGCGATATAAACGATACTATCAACGCCCAAAATTTAGCTTTACCTTCCGGCAAAGCTAAAATTGGCGATGTTGATTATAGAGTGTTGATGAACAATACTCCGCCACTAGTAGAATCTATAAATGACTTGCCGATTAAAATGGTAAACGGCAAAATGATTTTTATCCGAGACGTGGCTCACGTTCGAGACGGTTTCGCTGTACAGCAAAATATTGTCCGTGCAGAAGGGTCTCGTTCGGTCTTAGTTACTATTTTAAAGAATGGTGTGGTATCTACTTTAGATATTGTCAGTCAAATAAAGAAATTGCTTCCCAATCTGCAGGCAGCTGCACCAGCGGGAATGAAAATTGAACAATTATTTGATCAGTCTCTTTTTGTCAGAGCAGCCGTAGACAATGTAATAGATGAAGGCATAATTGCAGCCTGTCTTACCGGTGCCATGATTCTTTTATTTATAGGCAGCTGGCGGAGTACATTAATAGTCCTGGTTTCCATTCCGCTGTCTATATTAACTTCGATAATTTGTTTAGGACTCTTAGGAATGTCTCTAAACATAATGACCCTAGGAGGATTGTCCCTTGCTATTGGTATTTTGGTGGATGATGCTACGGTAGAAATTGAGAATATACATAGAAATATTGCTATGGGCAAGGATTTACGCACTGCCATTCTAGACGGAGCTCGCGAAATTGCTGTGCCTGCGTTTGTAGCCACGTCCGCTATCTGTATTGTATTTATTCCAGTTATTCTGTTAGAAGGACCGGCTCGCTATTTATTTGTTCCATTTGCTTTAGCTGTTGTTTTTGCTGTTTTTGCTTCCTATATACTTTCACGCACGCTTGTGCCGGTAATGGTCAAATATATGCTAAAAAGCGAATTAGAACATCATGATACTCCAAACAAAAATATTTTTAGTAGATTTCATAAATGGTTTAATAGTCGTTTCGATGAAACAAGAAGACTTTATCTCAAAGCTTTGCGCTGGGCTCTTGATGCACCTGCAGCTGTTGTAGGGCTAGCCGCGTTTATTTTTTTGTCTGGCATTTGTTTACTTCCTTTTGTCGGTCGTGATTTCTTTCCGTTAGTCGATGCTGGCCAATTTAGACTGCATGTTATTGCACCAAGCGGCACACGTATCGAAAAAACCGAACAAATATTCAGCGCTGTAGAAGCAGAAATCCGCAGGACGATACCTGCTGACGAAATTGACTTGGTAATTGATAATATAGGAGTACCTGCTGAGGCTTTTAATTTGGCTTTCGGAGATAGTGCCACTGTTGGTACTTCTGATGGAGAGATACTTGTATCATTAAAACACAAACGTTTGCATTCAACTCCTGAATATATGAGGCTAGTGCGAAACGCCTTAAATGCAAAATTTCCTAGTCTTGCTTTTTATTATCAGCCAGCAGATATTGTCAATCAAATATTGAGTTTCGGCTTACCAGCTCCCATAGATATTCGTGTGGCTGGCTATAACAAGGGACAAAATTTACAATTTGCCAGAGAAATTATAGCGAAAGTAAAGAAAATAAGAGGGGCTGTAGACGTACATCTGCACCAGGAAGTTGACTCGCCGCAATTAAAGCTTACTGTTGATCGCGCCCGTGCTGCTCGTTTTGGTCTTACACAACGTGATGTGGACAATGATGTGCTGGTCTCACTAAGTTCCAATACACAAGTAACACCCAATTACTGGGTTGATCCTAATAGTGGCATCCAATATTTTTTAGCAGTTCAAACACCGCAGTATAAAATTGATTCTATGAATGCAATTTTAAAGACGCCTTTATCAACAATAGGATTAACCAAACAATCAGAACTTTTAGGCAACGTAGCTAGCATAGATAGAGGTACAGGCTTCGGTGTGATCAATCACTTTAACATTCAACCGGTTTTTGACATATACGCCAATGTGCAATCTCGTGATCTTGGCGGTGTTTCACAAGAAGTACAAAAAGTTGTTGATGATTACAAGTCAAAAATGGGACCGGGAAATCAGATCATATTGCGAGGGCTTGTCGAGAGTATGGACAGCGCCTTCTTTAAATTAGGCATTGGCTTTATTGGCGCCATAATATTTGTTTATCTTCTAATGGTGATTAATTTCCAAAGTTGGATAGATCCTTTGATTATTATTACTGCTTTGCCTGGGGCAGTTGCCGGCATTCTTTGGATGCTCTTTTTAACTATGACTACTTTCAATGTGCCGTCGATGATGGGTGCCATAATGAGTATAGGCGTGGCTACTGCCAATAGTATATTGATGGTCTCCTTCGCTAACGAGCGTTTAGCCGAGGGTTTAGATGCACGCTCGGCGGCAATTGAAGCCGGTAAAACTCGTTTGCGTCCGGTCATTATGACAGCGCTAGCCATGATTGTTGGCATGATACCAATGTCGCTTGGGTTGGGCGAAGGCGGCGAGCAGAATGCACCTTTGGGACGTGCGGTTATTGGCGGGTTGGCCCTGGCTACGCTTTTCACTCTCTTTTTTGTACCGGTTGCTTTTGAATTAACCAGAAGGGAAAGACAAAAAAATGCTTAATTTAACCTTCCCAATCGCAGAAAAGCTCACCCAGTTGCTATTTAGAGCTTTTGTAAAATAAAGTAGCTAGAGGTTGACATTCTAGACCGACCGGTCTATTCTAAATGCATAGGATTAAAAAAGGAACAAAAAATGTTAAACGTAGCTACAGAAGAAATAATAAACCAAAAACGCCTATCGCCTTTCGTCTCTACGCAAACAAAACAACGCTTTATACAACTTATGGGTATTGCCGGAATTGCCGTTTCGGTCATGTTACCGATTGGTATCGTTCCCCGCTTAATACAGGCTCACGAATTAGATCGGATACACGACAAAATTGCACATGAAATTCCGTCCGTTTCAGTAACGCACGCGACACTAGCACCGGCTCAACAGAAATTAAGTTTGCCAGGTTCTATAGAAGCTGTAATAGAAACTCCCATATATGCCCGCTCAAATGGTTATATTGAGAAAAGATTTGTTGATATTGGCGACCGCGTTGGTGCCGGCCAAATTTTAGCCAAAATACAAACTCCAGAAATCGAAGAAAGTGAGAAAGAAGCAAAAGCTCAACTTTTAACAGCTATCACTAACAAAAAACAAAGCGAAGCCAACCACGATCGGGCTCAGGCAGATTTAGACAAGGCTATCGCCCAACTCTCTCAATCCAGGGCTGCCCTTATCGAGCGGCAAAGCACTGAAGAATTTGCAAAAACCACCATGCACAGATGGCAAAGTTTAGGCGTTCAAGGAGCTGTCACCCTCCAAGAGGTTGATGAAAAAGAAACCAATTACAGAACAAGCGTAGCTACAAGAGAAGCAGCCGAAGATTTTATCAACGCTGCTAAATCCGAAGTGATTGCAGCCCGAGCAAGATTGAAAGCCGAAGAAGCAAATGTCAATTTAAGTACAGCCAATATAGCTGCAGCCACTGCTCATGCCAATCGCTCCAGCACAGAAAGATCTTTCCAAGTAGTAAGCAGCCCATTTACTGGCATAATTACAGAACGCAACGTTGATCAAGGTGCTTTAGTAAGTTCTGGAAGTGATAGCTCAAAACTTCCTCTTTTCAGAGTAGCTCGCATAGACACAGTTAAAGCCTATGTTGATGTACCTCAATATGCTGCGCGTGGTATACATACAGGACAAGAAGTTAGCGTCACATTGAAAGAATTTCCTGACAGAACTTTCATAGGAAAAGTAGCACGCACTTCCGTGGCTTTAGATTCCACCGCTCGCACATTGCACACTGAAATTCATATACCAAATTCTGATTTTGCGCTTGTTCCTGGTATGTACACTGATGTGAATTTCTCAGTTACAAGACCAAGCAAAACTTTTTTGATCCCTGCAAATTCACTTATTGTGCGCTCAGAAGGCCCACAAGTAATAACACTGAAAGAAGGAAAAAACATACATTATAGCCAAGTAAGACTGGGTGAGGATCTTGGCAAACAAGTAGAAGTAGTGGCAGGATTAAATAACGGTGATACCATTATTGTGAATCCTTCTGATACTTTAGCTGAAGGTACAACAGTTGCAGTCAGCCAGTAACTTCACTTGACAAATACAACAGACCACCCTATCGTGAGAATATCAAGATTATAAATCTTAATCTGAGGCAAATGAAAGCCATGACTACAAAAATACAAGTTAAACAAGACAGTCGCACCGCCATGTTAGAAATCGGTATGGATATTATGCTCGAGAAAGGATATTCAAATACCGGTATTCAAGAAATTTTGACAGCCATAAACATGCCGAAAGGCTCATTCTATCATTATTTCGACAGCAAAGAAAATTATGCAGTTGAGGTCATTCATCATTATGAGCAAAAACACACAGCTGATTTTATGCGCATCTTGAACAATCGTAAACAAACGCCTCTGACAAAATTAAAATCGTTCTGCGAAACTGGTAAAAAGACTTTATCTGCACAAGAATGCCGGAAAGGATGTCTAATTGGTAATTTGAGTCAGGAAATGTCTGATCAAAGCGAAGTCCTTCGTCAAGAACTCTCTATCATTGTTAATAAGTGGCGAGATATGTTTGCTGCTTGCATAAGTGAAGGCCAAAAAAGTGGCGAAATAACAAAACGTTGGAAAGCAGACGCATTAGCAGAACTATTCCTGTCCAGCTGGACAGGAGCCGTGCTCCGTGCAAAAACGCTCAAGAATACAAAACCTCTAGAAGTTTTTATCAACTTAATGTTTAACGACATTCTTAAGGCTTAGTTACTAACAATCTATGTTGGACTCTTCAATATGTCGGACAGGATTCATGAACTGCTAAACCGCAACCTTCAGGAGGTTTTCGGTGAAGGCAACGCCGTCCGCCGTCGTGCGGCAATCGAGGCACTCTACACCGATGACTGCGTCCTCTATGTGCCTGCCGGCGTTTTCGTCGGGCACGACGCATTGGACAAGTTTGCAGGAGACCTGCGCGCGACTCACCCTCACTTCGCGTACACGCCTCATGGCGAGCCGCAGGCGCTCCATAACGCCGGCCGTCTGGCGTGGGGGTCGGGACCACTTGGGGAGAAGCCAGATTACACTGGCTTGGACGTGATCATCGTTCGCGACGACAAGATCGCCGTGCTCTATGTATTCCTCGATTCGATGCCATCATGACACAACCGACATGACTGAAAAAATGCTATTATTTTCGGCATACAAGCGGGAAATCAAATAAGATTAAAATTGCCTATAGTATGCCTAAAAATATCATACTTTTAATGCGGTTCAAAGCGATGGTGGCATCAAGCATTAAACCCGGAGCGTGCACAGGTCGCCTTGCTCCGGCAAAGTTTGTGATAGGCGAAGTCGCTCGGTGAAAAATCCATCCTCTGGGCAGAAGAGAGCAAGAAGAAGCAGCAACAAGCAGTATTCGGCCCCTTTGGTGCGTTTTCATCGGCAAATGCCAGCACTTGCCACGGTCTGATTTCCAAAGCCGCAGCTAGCCGTGCCAAGGTCTGCAATGACATATTGCGCGTATCGCGCTCTATATATCTGAAATGTAGGTGCGGTGCGGTCCACTGCGGTATCCCAGTTGTTCCTGACTCAGGCCGAGCTGTTGGCGCCGATGTGCCACGACTCGTGCCACATCGGCGATCAAGTCGTCATTGATGTTGTTTCTCATCTAGCTACCCGCAATCACCAATAACTCATTGGCGTGTAATTCGGCCCATTCCCTCAGCATCCATGGCTCGCGACCTAGAAGGTTTTTTGTATCATCTTTTACGCTTCCGATGTACTCCATTCTTCCGTCTTCGACCTGTTGCATGAATTCTAGTGCTCCCTTTGAATACGCTGGTTCGAACGCTGAACCAGGCTGTGCAAAATCCTTTACGAGTTCTTCGATATCGCGGACTTCTGCTGTGAACTTATGGCCGGTAGCCGCAGTTAGAGTCTCAGCCACCTGGTGCGGAGTAAGTGCGTCCGCCGAAAACCAATAGTCCTTTCCGTTGTGTTTTTCCGGTCCTTCCATGAGAATTACTGCTGCAGCTTCTGCTACATCTTCTAGAGCGGTAAACCCAACTGCCTTGGAAGTGTATACACTGTACAAACCACCCTTGACAGAGCGTATTGATAGCAAGTTCTGCATGAACATATATAGGATGTAAATTCGTCCATGCGATGCCGCTTTCGCGGATATATGCTTCAATCATCTGATGCCAGGCGAAAACCGTAGAGTAGGCATCGTGTTCTGTGGTGAATGCACCCAGGTGCACAATGTGATTTACACCGTTACGTTTTGCTGCATCGACAAGTGATTTGCTTTGCACAAGCATGTCAACTGTATAACCAGTTATTAGAAAAATGCCTGTGATGCCTTGCAATGCCTGATCGAAAGTTCGTGGATCATCGAGATCCATAAAGCGCGACGCTCCGAATTCATCTGCAAGCTCTTGCAGATTCGCTTTTCTTCGCGCACCTACCGAAAAGTTTGCTCCATCGCGTTTCAAATATTTTGCGACAAGTTTTCCTACTTGTCCTGTTGCACCCAATACGAGCAGGTTTCTCGAACTGTCCATTTTTGAATCTCCTTGTATTGAAAGATCAATTTAGGCTGGTCATTTTGAAAACCTGCTTACTTCGCAAACACCGACCGAAAGGCTTTACTTCCGGCTTGGTAGTCCGCATCCAAGTGTGCAAGATATGCCTTCAACCCTTTCTCTCTGTAGGTGACAAGTGAAGAACGGTCGACGTTTTTTAGCCACAACTGGAGTTCTTCCTTGGTTGGATTGGTGCAGTAAACAGGAGATCCCGGTTGTTGGCGCCAGGATTCCGCGATTGTTCCGGCGTCAACAGAATCGAATCCGATGCAGTCAATGAGTTGAGCGACTATTTGTTTTGCCTCGGAATTGTCTCCGGAAATCGGAAGAGCAATACGGTCTGTACTTCCGGCTGGACGTCCAGCCGCTGCCAAAGCCTCCGATCCAATTGAGTTGAGAACCTTGATGACGGGCCGCTCAATCTGCTTCTCGACCCACGCACTCTCCGTGAGGCCATTTTCTATTTCGTCGATATGCCCGTCGCGAAACGGATAATAATTGCCGACATCAATAACAATGGTTTCTTTTCGTGCTTCATCCAGAAGTCCTTTGGCTAGTGCTGGAATCGACTTTTGAGGGACAACAACAAAGAGAATATCGACATCTCGAACGACTTCTTCGACTGAAACGGGTATTGCTCCCGTTTTCGCTGCGAGATCTTTTAGTGACTCTGGTCCCCTGGCATTTGCCATTTTCACTGAATGGCCTGCATCCCTTAACTTTGTGATGATCACTTGGCCAATATTTCCAGTGCCAATCACGCCAATGTTCATATATCGCTGCCTTCAAATTCTTTTTTCAGCATAGGGTTCTCGTTTCTTTTTGATTACTGGCACAAAATTCTCAATTTATATTGGCCGAAGGTGGACAAAAGGTGGACAATTTGATTTCAATCTGAGTGGCCAGACATCCCGGAAATGGTGGGCGGTATAGGATTCGAACCTATAACCCCCTCGGTGTAAACGAGGTGCTCTACCGTTGAGCCAACCGCCCGCAAGAATAAATTGAGATACACAGTGTAGCAATTACTGCCTATTTCTAGCTATTCCTAGCTGGATGCCCTTCCATTCGTAAATAATTGTTGACATCTCGTCAAGAATATGGTGAAGAGAGTCAATTATATCTGGTAAGATTGAAAATCATTTTCATTATCTTATTTACTCAGCTGCTCAAATTCAATAAGGCTCATTTATAACCTAGAACTGCCGCTTCCACCTATATCTAAGATGAAAACCGCTAAAACACATATCCACACTCCAGATATAAGGCTTACCAAGGGGGCAAAAAAGGTTTTGGAAGCCCTGGCCGCAGTTCATACCCTTGCTACCGCTCAAGATATTCACAGCAAGATGCGCACTGAAAATGAAGAGGCACCAGGTCTAACTACTGTTTATCGTTCTTTAGAAACACTAGTTAGTGAGGGGCTAGTGCAAGCAGTAGAATTAGGAGAGGGCGAAAAGCGCTACGAACTTATCAAGCCTGGCGAACACCATCACCATCTTATATGCAGTGTCTGCAAAGAAAGTGTGCACCTTGATCAATGTCTTATCAAAGACCTGGATTCAATGATCAAATCCAAATATGGTTTCCAGGTAAGCTCGCATATCCTAGAAATTTTTGGCACATGTAAGCGTTGTAGCGACAAGAAGTCTCGGTGATATATCCAAAACATAGGTGGTTATGGTCGAAGCAATAGAACAAGCAGATAAAGCAAGTCAGTCGGTCGCATTGAGTGCTCAGAGCATCAGTTCTTTTGACATGCTTGGTATTGCTGTTTCGACAATTTGTCTCGTTCATTGTTTAGCTATGCCCTTTATCATTACACTTTTACCAATACTCGGCTGGCAATTTTTGGCGGGTAAGCTAGCACATAGGATATTAGCGGCGTTTGTTTTTTCTTTTGCTATGTTTGCCATCGTGCCTGGCTATTTAAAACATCGTCATAAGAATGTATTGACCGGGATGATAATCGGGCTTAGTTTAGTGGCAATAGCAACATTTTTTTGCGGCTTGTTTTTGCCTGAAAGTTGGGAATTGCTTTTGATTACTGCTGGCAATTTGATTCTAGTAGCCACCCATTGGCACAATCACCATTTAACGTCGTGTACTCATCATGATTAAAAAATAGAAGAATTAATCAATCTCAAATAAAATGATCCTTTTTAACGGTGTCCTGATCAAATTTTGATGTTAACATAGGTTCTTGATAACTTAATTATTTACCAGGGAAAATTAATTGCGGCATAAATTATCCATTCCACACCCATTAAAGAAAACAAGAAAATATATTCAATCTCTTGTATTGTTTGTCTTTTTTCTAAGCCTGTTTGTTCTGCCACCAAATACAGTGCTGGCTGATCAAATAAATCATGCGCAAAATGTTTCAATAAAAAACTTTGGTGAAGTTTCGCAAGATATTTGGCGTGGGGCTGTACCATCGGATCGAGCATTAGAAGAATTAGCAGCACAGGGAATTAAAACTGTTATTGATCTTCGCTTTGAAAGTCCAAATCGCAAGCATGAAGAACAAACTGCTACGCATTTGGGCTTAAAGTATGTGCACTTGCCGATAGGATTTGGTAAAGCTAGTTGTGAACAAGCGATTTCTTTCCTCAAAGTAGTCAGTAACCCGACAAATTTACCAGTGTTTGTTCATTGTCATCAAGGCGCAGATCGAACCGGCACCTTGATTGGTATTTACCGGATTTTTGTGCAGAATTGGACTTTTGACCAAACATATAAAGAGATGCGATCCTATCATTTTAAGCCTTGGTTGTTTGGATTGAAGAAAAGCGTTTCTAACGTTGCCGATAATGAATTGACCAGACATGCCATAAAAATTTCTCTAAATGACGAAATTAATAGTATGCCAAATATAAAGCCGTAATTGTTTTGGCTCTTACTGCTCTTGGCGACTAATAATCTCAGCTGTAACAATTTTATTTGACGGAATTGGCTTAGGCTTAGCTTTGTTTGGTTTATTGAGTAATTTTAGACCTGGATCCAGCTCATATAAGCCATAGAGCGGAGCAATAGACTTTTCTATCACTTTAAGAACATTCTCGACTTCGTCGCCTATCAGATTGAATGCTTTCTTGGCTTGCTCTGTTTCAGCATAATTGTCTATATCATCAGCCAGCCTGACAATGCGATCGGTTTCTCGCACAAGCCTAGTCAATAGCTGCAAAACAGCCAGGTCTCTTGTTTTATCGTCTTGAGGAGTCAAAGTTGCTTCTCCACTGGTTTGACCTGCAATTTTAATTCTGGCATGATTGATTCAGCATCATAAGTATAAATTGAGGCTTAGTAATATTACCTTCAATTGTATTATGTGCCACATATGCCCATAAAAATCTCGTTTCTCTAATATGTCGCTTCTTGATATAAGACAGTTAAGCATTACTTTTCCCACCGAAGCTGGCAATGCACAGGCTGTGGAAGAATTAAGCTTAGTCATTAATAAGGGGCAAGTTCTGGGCCTGGTTGGCGAATCCGGTTGCGGCAAGACCGTCACCGCTTTAGCGATTTTGCAATTGCTGCCCCCGCCTGGCAAGATTGCTGGGGGAAAGATTTTATATGAAGGGATCGATTTAACTACCCTTGGCGAAAACGAAATAAGAAAATACCGAGGCAAAAAAATTGCCCTTATTCCTCAAGATCCGATGACTTCTCTCAATCCTGTATATACAGTTGGCTTTCAAGTCATCGAAGCCATACAGGTGCATGAAAAAATTAGCCATAGAGAAGCGAAGCAAAAAGCAATTGATTTATTTGAACTAGTGCGCATTCCGCAAGCAGCACAACGTATAGAAGAATATCCTCATCAATTCTCAGGTGGTATGCGACAGCGGGTAATGATTGCTATGGCATTATCTTGCAATCCTGAGCTTTTAATAGCCGATGAGCCGACCACTGCCCTCGATGTTACTGTGCAAGCGCAAATATTAGACTTATTGCGTTCAATCCAAAAGGAAAAAGGAATGTCGATTTTGCTCATTACCCACGATTTAGGGGTAGTGGCTGAAATGTGCGACCAAGTAGCAGTAATGTATGCTGGTTCGATTGTTGAACAAGCGGGAGTACAAGAATTATATAGAAATCCCTTGCACCCTTATACTGTTGGATTAATGAATTGTTTGCCCAAGCCTGGCACAAACCGTCTGGTGTCCATTGAAGGGCAACCACCGGATTTGGTGCATTTGCCTCAAGGCTGCCGATTTGCTGATCGTTGTGTATTAGTCGAACCACGTAGTCGTGAAGCAGTTCCACCGTTAGAAGAAAAATTACCAGGTCATTTTGTTCGTTGCGTTGTTGTAGGTACAAAAACACCGGTTTTAACTAAAAATGCTTAATGTTGCTACGACCAACCAAATAAGAAAACTGGAAGCAGATTGGATCTCCAGTTGTGAAGCAAGCTGGGGACAGGTACTTATGGAATTGGCTGGACAACAAGCAGCAAAAGTTGCTTACCATATGTGGCTCAATAAGCCTGGGAAGGTAGCCATTGTCTGTGGCAATGGCAATAATGGTGGCGATGGGCTGGTAATTGCCCGTTATTTGCATTTATGGCAAGTACCAGTGACGGTTGGTTTTATTGGCGCCAAAATTGACAAGAGTGAACATCAGATGAACTCCAAAGAAGCGCAGATCAACAAAAATATCGCCAAGAAACTTGAAATTGAAATGAAGCTCTTAGATAAAGCAAGCGCTCTTGATTTTAAAGGCATAACGCTAGTGATCGATGCTCTGCTTGGCACTGGACTAGATAGACCAGTTAATGATCTATATAAGGACGTAATTGAGCGCATCAATGACACCAGATTAGCTAAAGAATTAGCGGTGTTAGCCGTTGACGTACCATCCGGGATAAATACTGATACTGGTCAAATAATGGGGGGAGCGATTAGGGCTGATACTACCGCTACTTTTGGTTATTTAAAAGCAGGTCTACTTTGTCATCCGGCAGCGGAATTGTGTGGGGAGCTTAATTTAATTGATATTGGTTTGCCGCCACTAGGTAAGCGCTCACCAGAAATTTCTTTGAGCACAGTTGATTATATTTGGTCGTTAATACCAGAGCGCAAGGCTAATTCAAATAAAGGTACTTTCGGTACACTCCTCACAATAGCTGGCAGTACCGGTATGAGCGGGGCAGCTTTTTTAAGCAGCCGTAGTTCTCTTAGAGCGGGAGCTGGTTTAGTATTTTTAGCTACCGCCAAATCTGTATTAGAGCATTTACCACCAGGAGAAGTAATTTATAAACCTTTGCCGGAAACAGATGAGCAATCAATTGATAGCACAGCAGTAAAAGAAGCTTTAGAACTAGTAAAAACAGCTTCAGCAATAGTGTTAGGCCCCGGACTTACCACACATGAGCGAACAGTATTATTTATACGTGAATTTTTATCAGCATTAATAGCTAAAGCCGATAGTCCGCATTGCTTAATTGACGCTGACGCGCTTAACGCGCTTTCTAAATTCCCTGAAATTATAGAACATAAAGTCAAGCCTTTCGTGCTAACTCCGCATCCAAAAGAATTATCTAGACTGACTGGCCAAACAGTACAAGAAATACAAACCGATCGTATTACAGCGGCCCTCAAAGCAGCAAATAAATTTGGCAGTGTATTAGTACTTAAAGGCGCGCATTCAATAATTGCTAGCCCGGACGGGCGTGTTTTTGTTAACCCGACCGGCAACGCCAGTATGGCTAAAGCAGGGGCTGGAGATGTTCTTTCCGGTATTATTGGTGGCTTGTTGGCCCAAAATTTACCCCCCTTTGAAGCAGCCGTTGCTGGTACTTATATACATGGTTTAGCCGGTGAAATCGCAAGTTTAGAGTTAGGCATGGCAAGTGTCTTAGCTAATGATATATCAATGAATATTTCAGGAGCTTTAGACCACATCAACAATAACGAGCCTTCTGCTTTTGAAGAAGCTGTCTTTGCATGGACAATTTAAAAGCAAGCATTAATGATATTAATTATGAGTTGTTTTCGCCGCAACAACTAAAATGGCACAGTCTCGCTATAGAATTTGCTAATCAGATAAGCGTAGAAGAAATTATTGCTAGTGATAGAGAAAATAAGTTTAGACGCGATCTTTTTGAGTCTGCTTGCCAAAAAGGTTTTGGTGCTTTACCTTTTGACAAAATTTATGGTGGCGCCGGCGGTGACTATGTCAGTTTTTGTCTGGTAAATGAAATATTTGGCCGGCGCTGCGTTCCCATAATGAGTAGTTTAGGGGTTCATGTACTTTGCCAGGAACCTATTTATACATTTGGTACTGATAGCCAAAAAAATAAATATTTAAGGGATTGTGCCAAAGGTAAATTACTGGCAGCCTTTGCTCTAACCGAACCAGCGGCTGGCTCTGATACTGCTGCTCTGGAGAGCACAGCTAAATTAATCGGCAACGATTATATTCTCAATGGCAATAAAATCTTTATCACTAGCGGCAGCGCGGCCGATTTATTTATTGTTTTTGCTCGTTTGCCGGAAGGAATTACTGCTTTTATTATAGAGCGCAATTTTAAAGGACTGAGCATTGGACAAAAATTCGACATGCTTGGTATGCGTGGTTATGGTACTTGCGAAATTGTTTTTACTGATTGTGTCGTACCAAAAGACAATATTTTAGGAAAACCCGGTGAGGGTCGAAAAGTAGCTTTATCAAGTTTAGCCAAAGGACGAGTAACCATCGCTTCCCAAGCTTTAGGTTGGGCCCGCGGAGCTTTTGATGGATTGACTAAGTGTATAAGGCAATCAAGCATTGATTATTTATTAGCGAATTTGCTCACTAATGTAGAAGCAGCTTCTGCTCTAACTTATCAAGCTGCCCGCGCAATTGACCGGGGAGAAAGCAATATGGCATTGGCAGCCATGGCAAAATTAAAAGCAACAGATACCGCCATGCAAACTGCAGACCAGGCTCTAGCAATCACCGGTATTGAAGGATTAAAACCAGAGTATTTAATCGAACGGATTTTTCGAGACGCCAAAGCTGGTCAAATTTACGAAGGAACCAATCAAATCCAAAGACTATTAATTGCCCGCGATATATTTTCCGAATGATTGCTAATATATAGATAACCAGGGCAATATAAGATATAACAAGGCTATGACAGAAACTGAGATTCAAAAACCGAAGCGCTCTATCCTGGCTAATTTGATTGGTTTTGTTTGGGCTGTCCACATTCTTATTGCTGCTTTGCTGTATCCACGTTTCCTTTTGCCAACTAGCGACAGCCCACAAGAGGCAAAAAAACTAGCGTGGTATGCAGCTAGTCGGAAGATATTTGGCATTTTGATTTTATTTATCAATCTATTGTGCATCCTGGCAATGGTTACTCGCCCGACCTGGGTGGACGTAGCCAAAGTATTTTTCATTTTTCTCACATGGGTATTATTGGCAGTTATTTATATACTTTTCAATCATTTACGTGATATCCATGACTTATTATCCGCACTAGAAGATGAAGCTATACAAGGGCGTGATCAGTCAGTAATGCTTATACGCGCTGGGCAAGCGTTTTTACAATCTGGTAATAGAAAGTTATTTGGCGCTAATGAGGTGCAGCTTTCTTTCAATTCGCTTTTAAAAAAAGTAGGTCCACTAGCGCTCCTCTTTTTGCAGAAGGAAAAGAATTTTTTGCATATTGGCATAGAAGCCGGCAAACTCTTGTTTATGGGTACACGCTTCTTTAAGAATATGTTTTAAACTAGAATTATTGTTTTACGCAAGATGAGCCGCATGCAAACAATTGGACGATCTCAGCATGATTTTGACTTTGCCTCTTACAGCAAAGCCAAGCGTGATCTAATAGAAATTAGGCTTACTGAATATTTACCTGTAAGTAGTCCGGATACGCTTTGGCAATCTATGCGCTATTCAGTGTTAAGTGGCGGCAAAAGATTACGGGCACTTTTATGCTTAGCAGCAGCCGAAGCAATCGTTGGTTTAAATTCTGATATTGAGCCATTTTTGCCACTAGCTTGCGCTATTGAAATGATCCATGCTATGAGTCTTATTCATGATGATTTGCCAGCCTTAGATAACGATGATTATCGCCGAGGCAAATTAACCAATCACAAAGTTTATGGTGAAGCAACTGCGCTTTTAGCTGGGGACGCATTGCTTATGCTGGCAATCGAGACTTTCATCGAAAAAACAATAAAGACTGCTGATCCGCAAGTAATGCTCAATATCATCAGCCACTTTTGTCATGCTGTTGGTGCCAGTGGCATGGTGGGAGGTCAAATCCTCGACCTTGCTTTCACAGGCAAACAACAAGGCATGGAGAATGACAAAAATGAGACAAATCACATAGACGCTCAAACGATTGAAGCTATTCACAAAAGTAAAACCGGTGCCCTGATAAAATTCTCTGTCTGGTCAGGGGCAAGGTTAGCCAAGGCTAATGTTGAGCAATTGTCTTTACTTGAGCAATTTGCCGATAAGCTTGGTTTTGCCTTTCAAATTGCTGATGACCTACTAGATAGCACCGGCAACTTAGAAACCTTAGGCAAAACGCCCGGGAAAGACCTTGCAGCTAACAAAATGACTTGGGTGACAGTCTTTGGTGAAAAGTTAGCCAAACAAAAAATGCGCGATCTAGAAGAAGAAGGATTAGCAATTCTCAATAATCGAGTATTGCAAGCTGAGCGAGTTAAACCGTTGCAAGAATTACTTAGATACGCAGTCCACAGGAAAAACTAGATAAACATGGACGCTTTATTTCAGCTCATTCAATTGCCCTGCTGGACCATCACTAGCAATAATTCAGTTGGTCTGGCCACAAATTTTGC
>Ga0207134_1044_pt1 | contig 38603 bp, 38 predicted proteins | sample Alteio_BWMinHeat_12_FD_153527 | JGI IMG/M metagenome (GOLD analysis project Ga0207134, IMG submission 153527) | Enriched cells from forest soil in Barre Woods Harvard Forest LTER site, Petersham, Massachusetts, United States -... | ecosystem: Environmental > Terrestrial > Soil > Temperate forest >... | reverse complement strand
TAAATAACCGCCTTGTACTACAGGCAATTCAAATTGGCTGATTTGATAGCCTTTTGGTAAATCAGGATAAAAATAATTTTTACGTGCGAAGACGGATTTTTTTTGGATATTGGCATGAATGCCTAAACCCAGTTTAATCGCCATATCAACGACGGCTTTATTTAAAACCGGGAGTACTCCCGGAAATCCTAAATCAATGGCGCAAGCTTGGGTGTTAGGCTCTGCTCCAAAGGCTGTAGATGCGCCTGAGAAAATTTTAGTTTTTGTTAATAATTGCGTATGGACTTCTAAACCAATGACTGTTTCCCATTCCATCTTAAAACCCCTTCGGCATCATAGTGTGCCAGTTTGTATTTTTTTGATATTGATGAGCAATAGTTAATAATTTCGCTTCTTCGAAATAATTACCAATTAATTGTAAACCGACGGGTAAATTATTGACGAAACCGGCCGGAATAGACATGCCAGGTAAACCTGCTAAATTAACCGCAATCGTATAAATATCCGATAAATACATGCTAATAGGATCATTGGATTTTTCGCCAATTTTAAAAGCAGGAGAGGGTGCCGTAGGCCCCATAATCACATCTACTTTTTTGAAAGCTTCCACGAAATCATCGCGAATTAAACAACGCGCTTTTTGGGCTTTTAAATAATAAGCATCATAGTAGCCTGCAGATAATGCATAAGTACCAATCATAATTCGACGTTTTACTTCACTGCCAAAACCTTCCGTGCGCGAACGTTTGTAAAGATCTTCAAGGTCTACAGGATCTTTGCATCTATACCCATAACGCACGCCATCAAAACGCGCTAAATTTGAAGAGCATTCAGCAGGTGCAATTACATAATAAGCTGGAATGGATAAACCGGTATTGGGCAAATCTATATTAATAATTTTTGCGCCCATTTTTTCATATTCTTTGATAGCAGCTTGTATCGCTTTTTCAATTTCAGGATCCAATCCCGCATCAAAATATTCTTTAGGCAAACCAATACGTAAACCCTCTAAAGAATCATTAAGCGTTTTAGTATAATCAGGCACGGGTTTATTGATGCTAGTTGAATCTTTTTCGTCAAACCCTGCCATGACATTTAATAATAAAGCCGTATCTTCAGCGCTGCGTGCAAATACGCCGCCTTGATCGAGTGAGGATGCAAACGCAATCATGCCGTAACGTGATACGCGACCGTAGGTAGGTTTAATTCCGGTAATGCCAGAGAGCGCAGCAGGTTGTCTAATTGAACCACCGGTATCGGTGCCTGTCGCAGCAGGAGTTAAGTAAGCTGCAACTGCCGCAGCAGAACCACCGGATGATCCCCCTGGAACTCTTTCTAAATCCCAAGGATTTTTAACCGGACCATAATAACTTGTCTCGTTGGATGAACCCATCGCAAATTCATCCATATTGGTTTTGCCTAATAAAACAGTACCCGCATCTTTAAATTGTTTATAAGAAGTTGCATCATAGGGCGAAATAAAATTATCTAAAATTTTTGAGCCGCAACTGGTTTTAATGCCGGTAGTACAAAAAATATCTTTTTGCGCCATGGGGATACCCGTTAGCGCTACGGCGGTGCCTTTAGCAATACGAACATCCGCCTCCGCTGCATTTTTAAGCGCGACTTCCTCAGTTACGGTGATAAAACTATTTAATTCTTTGTCATATTGTTTAATGCGCTTTAAAAAAGACTGAGTGAGCTCTACGCTCGATATTTTTTTAGTGTGCAAATCGTTTTTTAATTGTGCAATTGTCTTATAGTCCATAGCTTAGGCCTCGACTTCGTCTGTTTCTATCACTTTGGGAACTAAATATAATCCCGCCTCAACTTGAGGGGCGATGGCTTGAAAAGCCGCGCGCTGATCGGGTTCTGTGACCACATCGTCGCGTAGCCTTTGGTTAATATCCAAAGGATGAGCTAAGGGAGCGACGTTTTTTGTATCGGTTTTGTTCATTTGTTCTACAAAATCCAAGATATTTGAAAGTTGGCTAGTAAAAGTCACCAATTCTTTTTCATTGAGGTTCAATCTTGCTAAATGGGCAATTTTTTTTACAGCATCTGTCGTAAGCGACATGGAGATTTCTCCGTCCGGCATAAAAGAGGTGGGAATTATACCTTAGCTCTGGCGAACTTCCCAATATTTGATTAGAATCCAGCAATACATCCAAAAAATGAAAGTAAAGGAAGGCTAAGTTATGATATTCAAAAGACTGCGTGGTGTTTTTTCCAATGATTTATCCATCGATTTAGGGACAGCCAATACTCTGATCTATGTGTTAGGTAAAGGCATTATGTTGAATGAGCCATCGGTAGTCGCTATTCGTCAGAATGGCGGGACTCATGGTCAAAAACATGTAGCGGCAGTCGGTAGCGAAGCTAAACTGATGCTGGGTCGTACGCCTGGCAATATTACGGCTATTCGTCCAATGAAGGATGGTGTGATCGCCGATTTCTATGTAACCGAAAAAATGTTACAGCACTTTATTCATAAAGTTCATGAAAACCGTTTCTTACGTCCAAGTCCTAGAGTATTAGTCAGCGTTCCTTGTGGTTCTACTCAGGTGGAACGTCGTGCGATTCGTGAATCTGCATTAAGTGCTGGGGCAAGAGAAGTTTATTTATTAGAAGAGCCAATGGCAGCCGCCATGGGTGCTGGAATGCCGGTAGATGAACCCCGTGGATCCATGGTGGTTGATATTGGTGGTGGTACGACTGAAGTCGCTATTATTTCTTTAAGTGGTATTGTTTATTCCGCTTCTGTGCGTATTGGTGGTGATCGATTTGATGAAGCGATTGTGAGTTATGTTCGCCGTAACTACGGTATTTTGATTGGTGAATCAACGGCTGAAAGAATTAAACAAGATATAGGCTCTGCTTATCCAACCAGTGATGTACGTGAAATGGAAGTGCGCGGTCGTAACTTAGCCGAAGGGATTCCGCGTAGTTTTACCATCAGCAGTAATGAAGTATTGGAAGCGCTACAAGAACCTTTATCCGGAATTATGGGCGCGGTTCGTGCAGCATTAGAACAAGCTCCGCCAGAACTCGCGTCTGATATTGCAGAACGCGGCATGGTATTAACCGGTGGTGGTGCATTGTTACGTAATATTGATCGTTTACTGATGGAAGAAACAGGTTTACCGGTTATTATTGCGGATGAACCCTTAACTTGCGTGGCTCGTGGCGGCGGTAAAGCGCTTGAAATGGTTGATCACGCGGGTCTTGAATTTATATTAAGAGAATAGAGGTGTTGCCATTAAACTTCTTTTCACTAAGGAATCGTACTTAGGACTGCGAGCATTTATGTTCGCAGTTTTAACTATTATCATGATGATATTAGATCAACGCACGAATACGTTGAATCAAATGCGCGTCGTGCTAACCGCGCCTCTCACTTCTTTACAATATCTGGTGAGCTGGCCTATTAACTTAATTGATAACGTCAGCCAATTAATGAGTTCGCGACAAGCTTTGCTTAATGAAAATCTAGATTTAAAAGCTCAGCAATTATTATTAAAAGCCCAAATGCAGCGTTTAGTGGCGCTAGAATCTGAAAATAATCAACTTAAAACTTTATTACGTTCATCCGCGCAAATTCAGGGTAAAATGGTGATCGCGCAATTGCTTGCTGTTGATTCTGATCCTTTTATTCGCCAAGTGATTTTAGATAAAGGCAGTCATGATAACGTATCCATAGGCTTGCCTGTTTTAGATGCGAATGGCGTGATGGGTCAAATTATTCAAGTTTCTCCTGCAACCAGTCGCGTGATGTTGATTAACGACCCACAAAGTGGAATTCCTGTTCAAGACACCAGAAATAATATTCGTGCTATTGCCGTCGGTGATTCTTATAGTAATCAATTACGTTTAGTTAATATTTCTCACACGACAGATATTCGCATCGGCGATTTATTTGTGACTTCAGGATTGGGACAAAATTATCCCGAAGGTTATCCGGTGGGAGAGGTGGTTAGTGTAGTGCATGATTTAGGGTTAGCATTTGCCGATATTAAATTACAGTCCAAAGCACGTTTAGATCAAAGCCGCCAAGTGTTAGTCGTTTGGCCCAATAAATCCGCTTCAGAGATTAAAGAGCATAAAAATGCGTAAATGGTTATTAATTTTTATCTCATTTTTATTAGCATTTATGCTAACACTAGTACCCATGCCCGAATGGGCAATTTGGTTTCGTCCGGCTTGGATTATGTTGGTGTTAATTTATTGGAATGTGACTTCTCCGCAACGCGTTAATTTGGGTGCTGCTTGTATTGTGGGTATTATGTTGGATTTATTAAACGGCACTTTGTTGGGTGAGCATGCGTTTGCAATGATTGTGACTTCTTATTTTGTATTAAAAATGCAGGCGAGAATCAAAATGTTTCCGTTACTGCAACAAACGTTCTGTGTTTGGCTCATGGTATTTCTCTATCAACTTCTCATTTATTGTATACAAGGATTTATTGGTGAATTGCCTAAGACTAAATGGTACTGGGCATCTTCTTTTGTGAGCATGCTGTTATGGCCGGGCGTTGCGAGTATTCTTAAAAGTTTTAAACGTCGTAGTCGTCTTAGAATGGCTTCCTAAATGTCTGATGAAATTCTTATTAATGCTTCAGAAAAAGAAATTCGCCTTGCCTATCTAGTGAATCAAACTTTACAAGAATTTCATATTGAACGGCTTAATCAACAAAGTTTGTTAGGAAATATTTATCAAGCTAAAGTAAAACGTATTGTTGACAAAATGCAGGCCGTTTTTGTGGATATCGGTTTAGAACGCACAGCTTATTTGCCTTTTAAAGATATTCAAGGACCCAATCTACTAGAAGGACAAATGATTACGGTACAGGTTTATAAAGATGCCGTAGGGACCAAAGGACCTAAAGTCACTATGCGGATTATTCCCGGTTCAGATCAATCTGAATTACGAGTTTTGAAATACTGGCTGTCTCCTAAAGTTAAAAAAATTCGGGTTGATAATAAAAAAATACTTGAGAAGTTGCAGCAAATTTCTAATTTAAAGGGTTTATTGGAATATTACTCGGAAAAAATGCCGCTTTTTACTCACTATGGATTGGATGCGGAAATTCAAAGCTTATTAAAAAGAGAAGTGCTCTTAAAATCGGGTGCTTATTTAATTATTGATCAAACAGAAGCCATGGTGACTGTCGATGTTAATACGGGATCTTTTTTAGGAGAGGTAATGGATGCTAATCTTGAAGCCATTCCTGTTATCGCACGTCAAATACGTTTAAGAAATTTAGCTGGCATTATTGTGATTGATTTTATTGATACCGTGGATTTGGATCAGCGCGCAGCATTATTGCAAACTTTCACCGCTGAAATGTTAAAAGACCCTCTGAAAGTGCAAATCAGCGAACTTTCATCCTTAGGTTTAATCCAAATGACGAGAAGACGGGTGCGTAAAAGTTTAGAGGCGGTTTTATGTGAACCCTGTCCCTGTTGTCAAAAGCGGGGTTCTGTTAAAACGATTGAGACGGTCACTTATGAAATTTTTAATAAAATCAGACAGATTGATGCAGAAACACCTTGGTCAGGGTATTTAATTCAAGCTTCCGCTGATGTTATAGAAGAGTTAGGGACTTTGTCTGAATTTTTAGGAAAACCCATTAAATTACACGCAGAAGAGTCTTATGGACGCGAACAGTATGGTATTCTACCCCTATAACTTTAGGGTGACATAGGACGTCGGTTTTCCGTGAAGAAACATTTAAAAAAAGCAGTGAAATGGAGTTGGTACTCTTTTGCCGCCGTGGTCATCATAACCGCTGTGTTAATTGGTGCTACGCGATTGCTCACCCCTGTTTTTAATCGTCATATGCCGGATTTTGAGGTTTGGGCTAGTCAAAATTTTCAAACGCCGGTTAAGATTGAAGACGCGTATTTTTCCTGGTCCGGTTATGAACCCGGTTTAACCTTGGAACATGTGACCATCTTAAATAAAACCACCCAAAAACCGGTTATTAATATTCAGAAAATGCATCTCAATCTTAATATTTTTAAAACGCTTTGGCACCGTAAGCTATCACTGGAATCGATAAACATACAGGGCGTGCATTTTATTGTGCGCGAAGAGGCGGGTAATAAATTTAATATAGCAGGTCTCTATCATGTGATGTTAAATGATAGTTTAACGGGCGCTGCGGTTAAGACCAATGAAGTGTTTGCCTGGATTTCTTCACAACCTAAATTATCCTTGCATGATATTGATGTGCGAATTATTTTTGCCAATGGAATTCAGCATACGGTTTTATTTGATAAATTAATTGTTAAAAACGATGGTTTATCACACACCCTAAAAGGCGATGTGGTTTTACAACAAGAATTACCCACCGAAGCAAAACTCTATAGTCATTGGTATGGAAAAGTGGATGATTTGGCGCATGCCTCTATTGCCATTGATCTTACTCTTGAAGGCGTTTCTCTTTTGCAGTGGCTACAAGAACAAAGCTGGCATGGATGGAAAATTCAACAAGGTGTGGGAAGCACCAAAATCGCAGCCCAATGGAAAGAAAATCAATGGCAATCCGTTGAATGTCAACTACAGCTTTATGATCTAACTTTGTTTTCAAACAAAACTAAACAAACGCGTAATATTGCGCGAGCGAGTGGCACCTTAAATTGGTCGCGAGAAAAAGAAAACCAAGTTTTTTCTGGCTACGATATTTTAATTGATTTACCTAACCATCTTTGGCCAACCCTGGATTTTACTACTACGTTTGATTCACAACTAAACCTTAAAAAAATTGCCGTGAGTTATCTCGATTTAACAGACGCCTATGATTGGCTATCTGCTGGAAAATTATTGCCAGAAAATATCAGTTTTAAACCCCGAGGAGAGGTGAGAAATTTTCAACTGGATTTACCCGTTCATGAAGCCATAACGACTGAAAATATTATTCTTGCGACGGATTTTTCTCATGTGTCATTTGACGCTTTTAAAGAATATCCAGAAATCCAAAATATCTCGGGGTATTTAAACTGGAGTGGTAAGCAAGGCGAGTTACAGTTAAACAGTCAAAATACGACGCTGGTTTATCCCAAATTTTTTGAGTATCCACTTCGGTTTGACTCTGTTTCTGGAAAACTTTCATTAAAGAAAAATATAATAAGCGCGCAAAATCTTAGATTTATTAACGCTGATATCGAGACTACCTCTAATTTTAGTGGTGATTTCTCGAATAAGTCGCTCGCAAAAATTAATTTAAGCTCTGAATACTCAGTACTCCATGCTGAGAATTTAACTCATTATTTACCGATGAAAGTGATGAAAGATAAAATGGTGCATTGGGTAAAGCAAGCGTTTGATGGCGGTCAACTTCAATCAGGAAAAGCTTCGATTAATAATGGCAAAGTCATGGTCAGTGGTTCTGCCAAGGATTTAGAAATGCATTATGCGCCCAATTGGCCCATGATTCATAAGTTAAATGGAACCTATGTGTTAGCTGGAAAAATTTTAACAATCAATGCGGCTTCTGGAATCATTAGTAATGCGTCGATAAAACAAGTTCGTGCAACCATTCAAAACGTGGGAGCGCCAGCGCCTTCTGTTATGCAGTTCGATGGGTTGATTCAGGGCGATTTAGCTAATGGCATCGATTTTATTCATAAAAGCCCTTTAGAAAAAACCCTAGGTAAAAATTTAACTGGTATAAATTTTTCAGGCGACATGCAATTAAAAATTAGCATGATGGCTCCTTTTGCAAAAATTGATAATACTAAACTAAAAGCAGAAGTGGTTATTGCTGACGGTAAAGTCATGATGAATGATTGGGATTTTGAATTGACCAAAATGAAGGGCGGATTTGGTTTTAGTGAGAGTGAAATTAAATCTGGAAAATTTACCGCGGATTTATTAGGCGAGCCGGTAACACTTTCTTTTTCGGGAAAACAAAAATCGGTGCAGGCATTATTATTAGGGCAAATTACTATTCCGGAATTACAAAATTGGCTAGATATCCCTCTCAATAAAGTGTTACAAGGTGCCGCTAAGTATCAAGTTCATTTGGAGCTTCCCGCGGATGAAAAAACGCCTGCGCAATTAACTCTGCAATCTAATCTATCGGGTGTGACAGTGATGGCGCCTATGCCATTTGCAAAACCTGGGAATTTATCCCGTGATTTTAAATTACAACTCTTTATGAAGCGAGAGCAGCCCTTAAAGAGTAAATTGAATTATGGAAATTTATTATCCGGAGCGTTTACCAATGATAAAAAAGGCGTAGGCGGCGAAATACGGTTAGGTAGTCTAGATGCGCAGTGGCAAAAAAATCCTGGAATTATCATTACCGGTAAAATGGACCAAGTTGATTGGCCCATTTGGAAAGATTATTTTGCTTCATTTTCAACGAATAAACATCATCTCACGCCTTCGAGTGGTATCGATACTAAATTGTGGCGTAGTGTCGATATCATGGTGAATAAATTAACGCTATTAGATTTTGAGTTAAACAAAATTCGCATCCAATTAACGACCGCGGATGCTTATTGGCAGTTGGGCTTAACCAATTCCAATATGGAAGGAAAAATTTATTGGCCAGAACAAAGTTCACCAGCCGAAGGCTTGCACGCGGATTTCCAAAGATTATATTTACCTTCCGGCATGAGTGGTGAAAAAATCAATCCTAAAACCATAGCACCCTTAGTATTTACGGGTGCAGATGTACATTATGGTGATAAAAGATTAGGACGAATTGAATTAACTTCTATACCTAACCTAACAGGCATGTCTATTAAAAATTTAAAAATTAGTTCGCCTTCGCTAAGATTATCCGCCAAGGGCGATTGGCATTTATCAGGTAAGCAATATCAAACGAATCTACAAGGAACCATTGAAACGACTCAGCTCAGCAATCTTTTGCGAGATTGGGGATTTTCTGCTTCGAATTTAGTCGGTCGCAATGCAAGTGTTGGATTTAATTTACAATGGGCGGATGCGCCTTATAGTCCAACTTCAGCCGGTTTATCTGGCAATGTCGCCATGAAAATTGGTCCTGGAAGAATTATCAATTTAAGCAGTAGCAATGAAGCCCAAATGGGCTTAGGCCGCATGCTCAGTATTTTTAGTTTACAAGAAATCCCAAGACGTTTAAGTTTAGATTTCAGTGATGTATTTGAAAAAGGTTTTAGTTTTGATGCTATTGCCGCGGATTTTTCTTTAAAAAATGGCAATGCTTATACTAATGATTTAGATCTTAATGGCCCAATCGCAAAAGTGACGATTAATGGCCGTATCGGATTACAAAATAAAGATTATGATTTTTTAATGATAGTGACGCCTTATGTGACATCCAGTTTACCGGTGGTTGCAACGGTTGCAACCGGCTTTAATCCTATCGCAGGCCTTGCCGCATTAGCGGTTGAGAAAATCATTGGCGGCGGTGTTTCAAAAGTTGTTTCTTATCATTACCGCGTTACTGGCCCTTGGAGTAATCCTAACTGGGCAAAAGTTTAAGCTTTTTTTGCTTTTGCTCTTTTAATCGCCGCTAGAATATAAGCTTTTCGATCTAATTGAATTTTCTTAACCGGCTCAACTTGTAAACGTTTTTCTCTTAAATTAAAACGATTTAGGGCGCGATCTCTAAATTCATCACTCATCGGCTCAGCAACAGAAACCATATCGATACAATCTACAGGACAAGGTTCAACGCACAATTCACAACCGGTGCAATCTTTCGCGATCACGGTATGCATTTGTTTAGCGCTACCCAAAATAGCATCAACAGGGCATGCTTTAATGCATTTTACGCAACCAATGCATTCTGCTTCGCGAATAACCGCTTGTAATCGCGGTCTATTTTTATCGGCTAATTTTTCTAAGAAATCCGCGCTCATGTTATTGCACTTTCATCCCGGGTTCAGCACCTGAATCAGGGCTTAGTAACCATAAATCTTTGCTTTCAGAGCCGACCGCTAAAATCACCATGCCTTGCGATTCACCAAAGCGCATTTTGCGCGGCGCTAAATTGGCAACAACTACTGTCAAACGGCCAATAAGTTTATCTGGCTCGTAGCCCGCTTTAATCCCTGAAAAAATCTGTCTTTTTTCAGAACCTAAATCGACTTCAAGACGCAATAATTTATCCGAGCCTTCTACATATTCTGCCTGTAAGATTTTAGCTACGCGCAAATCAATTTTGGCAAAATCATCAATAGAAATCGTTTCTTTAAAAGGGTTAGCCGTGCTTTTGCTTTCGGTAATATCACCTTGTGCTGACATTTTCATTTCCTCAATTTGGGTTTTATCTAAACGTTGTAACAGCGGTTCAAAGGTTTTTAAGGTGTGATTTAACAAGGGCGTATTTTTATCAAGCCAAGTTAGTGCTGAAATATTTAAAAAACCTTCCACTTTCTTGGCGGTTTCTGGCAATACAGGTTTTAAATAAATCATTAATAATCTAAATAAATTAATCCCCATGCTACAAACATCTTGGACTTCAGTGTGTCGCGCTGGATCTTTCATCGCAGCCCAAGGTTTTTTCTCGTCAATATATTGATTCGCTTTGTCGGCTAACAGCATAATTTGACGAATGGCTTGGCTAAATTCTAGGTCTTCGTATTTTTTAGCTATTTGCTCGCCTGCGAGTGAAAACTCTTCAAATAATTTCTTTTCACTTAAAGCGCTTGATAATTGATTATTAAAATTTTTCTGCAGGAAGCTCGCGCAACGGCTCGCAATATTAACAAATTTACCGACTAAATCTGAATTCACCCGATTTGAAAAATCATCAAAGTTAATATCTAGATCTTCAATGCGTTCACTTAATTTTGCTGCAAAATAATATCTTAAATATTCAGGATTTAAATGGTTTAAATAAGTACGGGCTTTAATAAATGTCCCGCGCGATTTTGACATTTTCTGACCATCAACGGTCAAAAACCCATTCGCAAATATAGCCGTAGGCGTTCTAAAATCTGCCCCACTTAATACCGCAGGCCAAAATAGAGCATGAAAATAAATAATATCTTTACCAATAAAATGATAAAGCTCAACTTTACTGTCTTTAGCCCAATACTCATCAAAATTTAATTTCTTTTCTTTATCACACAAATTTTTAAAACTCGCCATATAACCCATAGGCGCATCTAACCAAACATAAAAATATTTATTTTCTTCACCTGGAATTTTAAATCCAAAATAAGGCGCATCGCGTGAAATATCCCAATCATGCAAACCGTCTTTAAACCATTCATCGAGTTTATTCGTGACTTCCGTTTGTAAATGCCCCGCACGCGTCCATTCGTGCAGCATGCTATTAAATTTATCGAGCTTGAAAAAATAATGCTCTGATTCTTTCTCTATAGGTTTTACCCCAGATAAAACCGAGTAAGGATTTTTTAAATCCGTAGGCGCATAAGTCGCCCCACACACTTCACAATTATCCCCATACTGATCTTTCGCCCCACAACGGGGACATTCGCCTTTAATAAATCGATCGGGTAAAAACATATTTTTAACAGGATCATAAGCCTGACTAATCACGCGTTTCGCAATATTATCTTTCGCCACATGGCGCTTAAAAATCGTTTCTACAAAGGCTTGGTTTTCCGGAGAGTGAGTGCTGTAATAATTATCAAACGCCACCAAAAAATCATTAAAATCCCGCACCTGATCGTTATACATATTTTTTACTAATTCTTCAGGAGTAATTTTTAATTTATCCGCTTGAATCATAATGGGGGTTCCATGACTGTCACTCCCACAAATATAAGTACAATCATGCCCCAGCATTTTTTGAAACCGCACCCAAATATCCGCTTGAATATACCCCACCATATGCCCTAGGTGTAAAGGGCCATTCGCGTAGGGTAAGGCATTCGTAACCAGTAGTTTTCTTTTCATATTTCCACATCTAATTCAATAACTTGCAGATTATAAGCAAAAAAAGGGGTTTACGCTATACTTTTAAGATGAGTTAGCGGAGGGTTTTATGCCATATAACGAAATCGCGGCCTTAGAAGAGGCCAATAAACTTGAAACCTATTTATTAAGTAATCTTTCGAATCCCGATAGAAATGAAGAAAACTATAAAAATGCACTAGAAAATTTGATAAAAGCGGCAAGCACTTCATGGATTTTACATTCATATCAGCATGCTAAAGGTGCTACAAAAGCAAATCTATTATTACTGAAGATCTTATATTCGGGTGGAAAGCTTCCTCTTGAAGAAAACGAATTGGAAAAAGCTAAAGATACTACGCTTAGGATAGTAGAAGGCATAAGCAATCGACATCTAACGGGTGGGATAGGATATTTGAAAGAGACTGATTTAAGTGCCGCTACTCTTGCGTTAGCTAATCTTGATACCAAAACTTTTTTTAAAATTAACGCGCATTCGTTAATTAATCGATTAAAAGAAATATGGAAGAGAGAAAAATCTTTTGATGCCGGTCTTGCCTTATGTAACGTCTATTTTAAAGAGACGGGCTATTTACCTTTTTTACCTGAGATGTTGCAACAATTGTGTCAGTCTTATCCTGAAAAAAAAGAAGACAAACGAGTATTATCAGTCGCGAAAAAATTATTAGAGGTTGTTTCTCTTCGCAATAAACAATATAGAGAACAGTTCATGGCTATCGCAAAGGTTTTATTTGAAAGCCAAGATCTTGAAGGTAAAAAAATAGCTCTGCAAATTTATGAAACGGTTGCAAAATTAGGCGATCGGGTAGCAGCGCTAAAAGTCGCAGAAATTTATCGAGAAAAGAAAGATTTAGAAAAATACAATTTAATTATGGTGGATGTTAATTTGCGAGATAAAGAGTTTGATCAAGCGGCTAATTTTTTGCAGCAAGGTTTACAAAGAGAAGAAGCAAAGGCTGCGTGGTTAGCAAGTATCGATGACCCTGATATTGCTTACGAACATAAAAAAGCACGACTCGATGTTTTTAAACAAGTCGTAAAAGATAAACCCGCAGAAATCAAAGCCAAAGAAGATAATTTAAAAGTTTATTTCGTCATCCAAAAATTAGCTAGAGATAATAACAAAAATCTAAAACGGGAAGGGATTTTGCATTTAATGACAGCAGGTGTTGAGATGAAAAATCTAAACGATGCTGCTATTCAATTATTAAAAAATGAAATGCAAGCTTGGCTTGATCAATTTGGCAGTGCTAAAGAAATGGCAAAAATGAGTCCGCAAGAACGTGAAAATATATTTTTACGTATGCAGTACTTAGCCATAGCTGAACATAAAATGATGGCTGAAGAAGAATTAGCTCCTATTCCTATTCTTTTCGTTAAAGACATGCTTTTGGATAAATGGTCTAAAGAGAATGATATTTATGCTCAATTATTAAAATATGAAATGGTTAAATCGGAAATAGCAGGTCAATTAGAAGATATGACCCCCAAACAACAAGCAACTTTATCAGAGACCGCATTTCGTATCGCAAATCTTTCTAAAAAAGAAAAAAGTGAATTGAAAAAATTGGGTTTTGATGTTGATGCAATACGCGATGAAATCCGTAGTGAAGTAAAAATCATACAACAGCGAGAAAAGATATTGGACGAGATAAATAAAGTTAAAGAGGCTTCTTTTATAACGCGCGATATGACGAGATTAAAAGTATATGCTTCTGAAGGTGACTTATTGGCTTTAAATTATTTGGCAGAATATGCTGGCGTTAATAAACCCACAGGGATTGCGCTTTATCTAAAAGTTGCACTCCTTACCAAGGATGCGAAATTAGCGAGTGATCGATTTCAGATTCCTGAAAATGAAATACTAAACATGCATTATAAAGCCCAAGAAGCTCTGAGAGAATGTTCTAGAGGGTCTAAACATATCGCAAAAGATCTTGCCATATGGGGATTAAGATTTTTAGTTGATCGTTCGGCAAAACCGGATGTTACTAGCGATGGACATATATTGGGCGAGTTAGAAAATCAGGACTCCCTAAAAAGGATTTTTGTGGAAAGTCTAAAGCCTATTTATCCTATCCATTTACCCAAAGCAAAAATTGCTCCGTCTACCGCTCCTAGAAGACATTCCTAGCTTACTATGGCATAATCCTGCGCCATGACTAATATTAAAAGCCACATTGAACCTCACGTCGGCCAAAAGGGCTTAAAAGGCATTCCGCACATTAAAAATATTATTGCGGTAGCCTCCGGCAAAGGCGGGGTGGGAAAGTCTACGGTTTCGGTTAACTTAGCTTTAGCCTTAGCTAAAGAAGGTGCTAATGTCGGGATTTTAGATGCTGATATTTATGGTCCCAGCCAGCCTAAAATGTTAGGGATTGATACTCCTCCCACACCTAAAGATCCTAAAGTGTTATATCCTATTATTCGCCATGGGTTGCAATCCATGTCGATTGGCTACTTAATTGACCCCAAAGCCGCGATGATTTGGCGTGGACCCATGGTCAGCATGGCTTTACAACAACTCTTAAACGATACGCATTGGGAAAACCTGGATTATTTAGTGATTGATTTACCCCCGGGTACCGGTGATATCCAATTAACCTTAGCGCAAAAAATTCCTGTCGCGGGTGCTTTGATTGTGACAACCCCTCAAGATTTAGCATTATTAGATGCCAGACGTGCGATTGAAATGTTTCAAAAAGTGCAAGTACCGGTTTTAGGGATAGTAGAAAACATGAGTCTTCATACCTGTACCCACTGTGGGCATCAAGAGCCGCTCTTTGGGGCAGGTGGTGGTGAAAAATTAGCCCAAGAATATGGCGTAACCTGTATAGGCCAAATACCTTTAGATGTTAAGATTCGTGAACAAACCGATAGCGGCATGCCGCCGGTCGTTAGTGATCCTGAGGGAAGTTTATCTAAGCTTTATCGAGATATCGCAAGACAGGTTGCTGCAAAGATTGCTTTACAACCCAAAGACTACTCGAGTAAATTTCCTAACATTGTCGTTAAATCAGATTGAGGGAGTATTAATATGAGCATCAAGTCAGATAAATGGATTCGTCGCATGGCTGAAAAAGGCATGATTGAGCCTTTTGCTAGAGACCAAGTCAGAAGTTCAGAAGGGGGCAATAAGACTATCTCTCACGGAACTTCAAGCTATGGTTATGATGTGCGTTGTGCTAAAGAATTTAAAATCTTTACCAATATTAATTCCGCCGTGGTTGATCCCAAAAATTTCTGTGAAACTAGTTTTGTAGATATCACTTCCGATGTTTGTATTATCCCACCCAATTCTTTTGCTTTAGCTCGCAGTATTGAATACTTCCGTATACCCCGTAATGTATTAGTGATCTGTGTAGGGAAATCAACCTATGCACGCTGCGGTATTATCGTAAACGTGACCCCCTTAGAGCCCGAATGGGAAGGTCATGTGACCTTAGAATTTTCTAATACCACCCCATTGCCTGCTAAAATCTATGCCAATGAAGGGGTCGCGCAAATGTTATTTTTAGAATCTGATGAAGAATGCGAGACGTCTTACAAAGATAGAAAAGGGAAATACCAGGGTCAGAAAGGCGTTACATTACCTATAGCATAAGGATCGACGAGACCTTAAGTCTCGTCATCATCTTTCATATCTTCCAATTTATCTTTGATGGCGATATGACGGCTAGAGTTAATACGTTCGCGCAATTCTTTGCCGGGCTTAAAGTGTACTGCATACTTAGGCTCGGTCATGAGCTTTTCACCCGTTTTAGGGTTATGAGCTCTACGCGGCGGTCGATAATGTAATGAAAAACTACCAAAACCCCGAATTTCAATGCGGCCGCCTTGTTTCAAAATTTCACTCATTTGTTCAACAAGGGTATTAATTGCGAGCGCAATATCTTTTTCAGGTAGGTGAGGTAATTTTTGACTGATCTCAGCGATGAGTTGGGATTTTATTAGCATAATATCCTTACAGCAGTAATGCCGCCTCCGTTGTTGAGTTTTTAGACATCTGCCTCAAATCAATACTAGTCTATCCATTTTAAAAAAGCTATAGGTGTTTGATTATTTTTCAATTAATCCTTTTTGATGGTCATTATTTGCGCAATAGGATTTAAAGCTATTATCGAATATAATGTCTTTGAATTTGATAAGGGGCGGTATGAATAAGTTAATTCGAATGATTATTTTGTTTTTCTTTTTAATCAGTTCTACTGTGGCTTTCGCCATCAAAGTGAAATCACTTTATGAAGCAGAAGTTCCTGTTGCAACACAATCTGAAATGGCAAGAAAAGCTGTGTTGCCTGAAGCGCTGCAACAAGTGTTAGTTAAAGTTACTGGATCCAATCAAGTGTTAACAAATCCGAAAATAAAATTAGAGCAAGCGAACTTGCCCGCATTGTTGCAAGAGTTTAGTTATGCGCCTTCTATTTCTGGCTACACTTTAAAAGTAAAATTTGATCCAAATGGTGTGAATGATTTATTAAAAACGGCGGGTGTTGCCACTTGGGGGATAGAACGCCCCTTGCTTTTAATTTGGTTAGTACATGAAACGCCAAGCCAACCCGCACAAATTATTGATAACGAAAGTACAGAAAATGTTTTAGCCGTATTACAAGAAAATGCTCGTCAACGTGGGATCCCAATCTTATTACCGACTTTAGATTTAGCAACCTTAAATCAAGTAACCGTCGCTGATGTTGTTACGCCTAATCTAGCCGTATTACAAGCTGCTGCAAAACGTTATAACACGGATAATATGTTAACGATGTCTATTACTGAACTCGGTGGACAATTTAATCTAAAAGCTCAAATGGGCTCAGCGAATTGGAATTTACAAGCGCCCACTTTGGAAGAATTATTGAAAACATTCATTAACCAACTCGCGGAAAAATTAGCCGGGCAATATTCAACGGTGGTGAGTGAGACCATTCAAGGTCAGGTCACTCTGAAAGTGGTGGGCATTACTCACCATGATGATTTTCGACGGCTGATGCAATATTTAAAACGATTGCCTCCCGTTGCAGATATTGAGCCGCAACAAATTTCGGGACAGGAAGTTGTGTTATCCTTGACGCTACGCAGCAGCCCACAATCTTTGGTGCAAGCCATTTCAGCTGAGACAAAATTGACGGCAACCAGTACTGCATTTACTTATCAATGGAATCCCTAATGAAAACAATGCTTAGTCAGACGTTTATTATTTTTGGTATTATTGTTGCGGTTGTTCTATTACATTTATTGGCGCCGATTTTGACGCCATTTTTAGTAGGCGCTTTATTGGCTTATTTATTTAATCCATTAGTCGTAAAATTAAAACGCAAAGGCGTTCCTAATTTATTAAGTGTTTTATTAGTCTTTATTGCCATTCTGCTTATTTTAACGGGCTTAATTTTATTATTAATTCCATTGGTTCAGAAACAAATAATATTATTCGTGCAAACTACTCCGGCGATGATTGCCTGGGTGCAAACGAATGTTCTGCCTTGGGTTAGTGATAACTTTATCGATATCAACAGCCTAAAAGAATCGTTGGGAACGGCGAGTTCAAAAATGGGTGATGTGGTAAGTTGGACATTAGCGACAGTTTTACATTCTGGACAAGCGGTGATTTTTTGGATGGGAATGATTTTTCTTATTCCTGTCGTGACTTTTTATTTATTGCGTGACTGGCAAAGAATCTTAAAAGCGATACGTAATTTGTTACCGCGCTCGATTGAGCCTACTGTGGTTAAACTAACGGAACAATGCGATGAAGTGTTAAGCGCGTTTTTCCGTGGACAATTATTAGTAATGTTTACTTTAGGCGTATTGTATTGCATTGGACTTAGCATTATTGGATTAAAGCTTGGCATTTTAATTGGGATCATGATTGGATTCATGAGTATTGTTCCGTATTTAGGGGTGAGCGTCGGGATACTCATGGCAACGATTGCGGCTTTAGTACAGTTTGGTGCAGGCCATGAATTATTATTAATTTGGTTAGTTTTTCTGATTGTACAATCTTTAGAAGGCAGTATGCTAACGCCTTTATTAGTCGGTAAACGCATAGGTTTACATCCGGTAGCAGTAATATTTTCTGTGTTAGCGGGTGGTCGGTTATTTGGATTTTTTGGAATATTATTAGCGCTCCCTGTTGCTGCGATTGTGATGGTATGGCTGCGTTATCTTCATCAACGTTATCACGCGAGCCGTTATTATCAATGATGAATCAATTAATCTTAGGCGTTAGCCTAAAAGATGAAGCGACGTTTGAGAATTTTTATGCGGGTCGCAATCACGAATTAATCGCGACGTTAAAACAAGCGATAAAAGGCGTGGGTGAGCAAATTATTTATTTTTATGGGGCAGGGGGTGATGGCCGCACGCATTTATTACAAGCCGCTTGCCATGAAGTTCCTCGTAGTGTTTACCTTCCCTTATCACAATTGATCGATTTGTCCCCAGAAATTTTAGAAGAATTAGAAACGCTGGATTTAATTTGTGTCGATGATGTTGATAAGATTGCTGGACGCGCTAACTGGGAAGAAGCTTTTTTTCATTTATTTAATCGCGCTCGCGATGCCGGAAAATGTTTAATAGTCTCAGCTAATGTTCCCCCTAAAGCGTTAAAAATTACGCTACCCGATATGGTTTCTCGTTTAACTTGGGGTATTGTTTATCAATGTCACCCACTGACCGATGATGAAAAACTTGCTGCTCTTATTATGCGTGCTGATCGTTGGGGGATGACACTTCCTGAAGAAGTAGGCCGTTTTATTTTGTCTCACTGTCCGCGTCATATGTCCACCTTGTTTGCTGCCATGGATGCTTTAGATAAAGCGTCATTAGCTGCGCAGCGCAAGCTGACTATTCCTTTTGTGAAAACCATTTTGCAGATATAATTGTTCGTATTAAACAATAGAGGTTAGTTATGTCACAGATCAAACAAATTATAGGTAGAGAAGTCTTAGATTCCCGTGGTTTCCCAACGGTCGAAGCCGAAGTTATTTTAACTACGGGCCAAAAAGGTTGTGCAGCTGTTCCATCAGGGGCATCAACAGGATCACGCGAAGCGATTGAGTTACGAGATCAAGATAAAAGTCGTTATATGGGCAAAGGTGTATTAAAAGCAGTGGGGGCGATTAATAACCCGATTGCTAAGGCTCTAAAGAATTTTGAAGTGACAGACCAAACAGGATTAGATGAAACTTTGATCGCTTTAGATGGCACGCCGAATAAATCAAATTTAGGGGCGAATGCTTTATTAGCCGTATCGCTTGCTGCGGCAAAAGCAGCAGCAGAGTTTCGCAATGTTCCGCTTTATCAATATCTATCCCATAATGCGGCAGACTATATTCTTCCTGTGCCTATGATGAATATTATCAATGGCGGTGCGCATGCAGATAATAATGTCGATATTCAAGAGTTCATGATTCTACCCGTAGGCGCACCTACGTTTGCTGAGGCTGTCCGTTATGGCGCTGAAATTTTCCATCATTTAAAAACGATTTTACGTAAACGTAATTTAAGCACGAGTGTGGGTGATGAAGGAGGTTTTGCTCCTAATTTACCGACTAATCAAGCAGCACTAGAAGTTATTTTAGAAGCGATTGATGCGGCAGGTTTCCAAGCGGGCAAAGATATTTATTTAGGTTTAGATGTGGCAAGTAATGAACTGTTTGAAAAAGGCCAATATCATCTGCATTCAGAGAAAAAGATGTATTCTGTGAAAGAATGGGTGGATTATCTGGCTAAGTTAGTCGATCTTTATCCTATTATTAGTATTGAAGATGGTATGGCTGAAGATGATTGGGCAGGTTGGAAATTATTAACAGAAAAATTAGGTAAAAAAATTCAGTTAGTCGGAGATGATTTATTTGTGACTAATACTGAGCTATTAGGTCGAGGGATACGCGAAGAAGTGGCGAATGCTATTTTAATTAAACCGAATCAAATTGGTACGCTCACTGAAACTTTAGCTTCGATACAAATGGCGAAGAAAGCGCATTATAACACGATTATTTCACATCGTTCAGGCGAAACCGAAGATACGACCATTGCAGATATTGCGGTTGGAACCAACGCTGGACAAATTAAGACGGGATCACTTTGCCGTTCTGATCGAGTGGCAAAATATAATCGTTTATTGCGTATCGCAGAGGAGTTAGGTACTCATGGACGTTATGCGGGTGAAAAAATTTTTTCTAAATTAACGCATTTAACAAAGGTTGAAAGCTAACGTGTCGACACGCTTAGTCACTGTGTTAATATTGATTGTGCTAATATTTTTTCAATACCGGCTATGGTTTGAGCCGCAAGGTATTCGAGATATGGTACACATGAAAAAACAATTATCACACCAATTACAAGATAACGCTCAATTAAAAAAACGTAATGAATTATTGTTAAAACAAGTACAACAATTACAGAACAATCAAGTAGCCGTAGAATCACGTGCACGCAATGAATTAGGGATGATTAAAAAAGGCGAAACCTACTACCAGGTGGTGAAATAAAGATGAAGATATTATTAAGCAATGATGATGGATTTTTAGCGCCGGGTTTAAATATTTTAGCTAAGTTTTTAAGTGATATAGCAACGATTACGGTGGTGGCTCCCGATCGTAACCGTAGTGGCGCCAGCAACTCTTTATCTTTAGTGAATCCCTTACGTGTGATTAAAAATGAAAATGGTTTTTATAGTGTCAATGGCACACCCACAGATTGTGTGCATTTAGCTGTGACTGGGTTATTAAAAGAAATGCCAGATATGGTAGTTTCAGGAATCAATGAAGGATCAAATTTAAGTGATGATGTTTTATATTCAGGTACGGTTGCTGCAGCAACAGAAGGACGGTTTTTAGGATTATCTTCTATGGCTGTTTCTCTCGCAGGGCCCAAATGTGAATACTATGATACCGCGGCAGCCATCGCTAAAATGATTATTTTAAAATTAAAAGATGATCCCACACCCAAAGATACCGTCTTGAATGTCAACGTCCCTGATTTACCCATGTCTGAAATTAAGGGAATTCAAGTGACCCGTCTGGGTACACGCCATATTGCAGAACCGACGATTAAAGCCTTAGATCCGCGTGGCCGAAAAATTTATTGGATAGGTCAACCAGGGCCCGAGCAAGATGCAGGTCCAGGAACAGACTTTCATGCAGTGAACTCAGGTTATGTATCGATTACCCCTTTGCATATAGATTTAACGCATTATAAAGTCTTTGATCAATTGTCGGGGTGGGTTAAGGGCATTAAATTAAAAGGCTAATTTGTGCGGCAATTTTTAGTAATTTTCTTGTTAGCTTTTTTTATGTGGGGTTGTACCACCAGTAAAGTGATCTATGCCCCTGTTTCTGATGCAGCTTCTATTGAACCTATTCCTAAAAAAGGATTTCATAAAGTTAAGAAAGGCGAAACAATTTATGCGGTTGCTTGGCGTTATGGTTTAGATTATCGTTATGTGGCACGTCGTAACCAAATGACTTTGCCTTATCGTGTACATCCCCAACAAAAAATATTTTTAGTCGGACATCCCAAAAAATCTCTCCCGCCGCCTGTTGAAAAACACGAACTGAATGCACCCGTTAAAATCTGGACTTGGCCTGCTAAAGGACCTCTTTTAAATAGATTTTCTGACACTAATAAAGGCCTCAATATTGGCGGCCAAATGAATGATGCCATCTTTGCTACTGCTGGAGGCAGAGTGGTCTACAGCGGAGATGGATTACGCAACTATGGCAATTTGATCATTATTAAACACAATAGCCTTTATTTATCAGCTTATGCTCATAACAGTAAGCTCTTGGTTAAAGAAGGAGATTGGGTAAAACCAAGACAGAAGATTGCTGAAATGGGTAATAGTGGTACAAGACGGGTCATGCTGTATTTTGAGATCAGAAGAAGCGGTAAGCCTGTGAATCCATTGGAGTATCTTACTAATTAGCGCTTAATTTTTGAAACATACTCACCTAAAGGCGTATAATAGCTCTTATGGTTTATGATCTTTTGGTAAAGAGGGATGCTTCTATGCCAAGAAAGAAGAAAGATCAGGGAAGTTATAATTCTGAGACCTCTGTTAAAGAGGTCGAGCACGATATGGATTTATCCGTAAAAGAGGATATTGAAAAAGAAATGGGGAGCACAGAAGATCTGGAGCACCCTACCCGTAGCCGCGCAAAGTCCGCTGACCCCACGCAAATTTATCTCAGTGAAATTGGTTATTCACCCCTACTTACCGCCGATGAAGAAGTTCAGTACACCAGGCTTGCGCAAAAAGGCGATATGAAAGCGCGAACCAAAATGATTGTGAGTAACTTACGTTTAGTCGTAAAAATTGCCCGTCATTATTATAACCGCGGTTTAGAATTTTTAGATTTGATTGAAGAAGGGAATTTAGGATTATTACGCGCGGTAGAAAAATTTGATCCGGAACGTGGATTTAGATTTTCAACTTACGCCACTTGGTGGATACGTCAAACGATAGAACGCGCTATCATGAATCAAACCCGTACTATTCGTTTACCGATTCATGTGGTTAGAGAATTAAATTCTTATTTAATAGCTTCTCGAGAATTAATTAAAAAACAAGACCGCGAACCCACGCATATGGAAATTGCAGAAGCCGTGAATAAATCCATGGATGATGTAAAAGAAATGTTAGAGCTTAATGAACGCATGATTTCACTCGATGTCTTAGTCGGCGGCGAATCGGTTAATACTGGCCGTCCTTTATCAGAAGCGCTTGCTGATAAACACAAAACGGATCCTTCTGAATTACTCTCCGATGAACACTTAGCGACAGTTTTAGAAGAATGTCTTGAAGAGCTAAACGATAAACAACGCGAAGTCTTATGCAGACGTTTTGGTTTGGCAGGTTATGATCGCGAAACCTTAGAAGAAGTCGGCAAATCCATAGGCTTAACACGCGAACGCGTGCGCCAAATCCAGATTAGTGGATTGAAGGCGCTACGCGAAATCATGTTGCGTAAAGGGATTACACGCGATGAAGTGGACTAGAAGGATCTCTTGGTACAGCATTGGGTCTGCGACGTAAACAAGGGCCAAATAAACTTCCCTCTGCACCCCACCAGCTATTATTCGCCGCAGGTTCAGCTTCAGGTTCTGGGTTTATTGCTCCATAGTTAACTGCAGCTTGAGGGGCCACTAAATGACGATTCTGCTGCCAAAAATAATATTGTTGCGCAAAGCTACTATAAGTTCGTTCTTCGGTAAAATAATTAATAAGACCTGCAACTAAACCTGCCGCAAGAAAAGTCGAATGTTCGACGGGTTTAACCACATCAAAATTCCGGGTAATAAAACTGGCGATTTCAGAATCTGCACCGAAAATATGAGAAGTAATGAATGAACTAATGGTATCGTCTGCGCCGAGTTTTCCATCGGTAAATCCATAAAGAAGATTACTCCAGCTGGGCCAGCTTAATACTTCATCCAGCACATGAACATTGACTGCCCATCTATAATGACGCGGAATTTCCAGAGCTTGAATATAGTGTTCGGTAAATCGAGAAGTTTCATCATCATTTTGCAGCGCCTTTAAAGCGGTAATTTCTTGTTGTACGTCAGCTTGATTCAGATGATCGCGGATAACATGTCCTAGCGCGTCATAATAGGCCATGAACGCACCATAAGGGCCGCCTATCATCCAAGCCCACTTGGATTGCAATAATTTGGGTGCAAGATCGGAAGCTTGGTCAACAAGGCTGGAAGTCACGAGCATTAAATCTACTATCCCGCCTGATAAAGTACTTTCTTCGATGAAAGTTCTAACTAAATGCGTTGTTGCGCTGGCTCGAGTTTTCCAGTCTGCATCTTTTGCTTCTTGATGTTGCATTCTTATACTCCTCGTTTAAAGAATGCAAATGATAATGATTCTCATTATGTGATGCAAGTTTTTTTTACACTTCGAATGTTTTCTCGAGTTTTTTAGCCACAGGAGTATTTTTGAGTTTTATATAGATAGGAAGGCCATTCTTATAAGGGGGGTAGTCTTCGCCCTCTATGAGAGGCTGTAGGTATTCGCGGCAGAGCTCGGTGATGCCAAAGCCATCTTCGGTAATATAATTACGGGGGAGTTTGGCTTCAGTATTAGCGGCTTTTTCGATGGGGGCCTCACCAATGCTCCAGCGGTAAGGGTGGTTGGAGTCTCGGACTATGATGGGCATAGTAGCGTTCTTGCCAGCTAGGGCAAGTTCAACTGCGGCTTGTCCTACGGCATAAGATTGTTCAGCATCGGTTTTGGAAGCAATGTGTCTGGCGGATCTTTGTAAATAATCGGGAAGGGCCCAGTGGTATTTATAGCCTAATTCTTGTTTGATCATTTTGGCGATAATGGGGGCAACGCCGCCTAATTGTTTATGACCAAAAGCATCGGCTAAATTTGAATCGGCGACAAAATTTCCCTCAGCGTTACGTATCCCTTCGGAAACGACAATAGCGCAGCTGCCGTATTTTTTAACGCAAGCATCGACTCTAGCTAAAAAAGCTTTGGGATCAAAAGTAATTTCAGGAAATAAAATAATATGGGGGGCATCGCCTTCTTTTTCAGCAGCGAGACCTCCTGCTGCAGCAATCCAACCTGCATGACGTCCCATGACTTCAAATACGAATACTTTGGTAGAAGATTGCGCCATAGAAGCGACATCTAAACCAGCTTCGCGAATAGAAATCGCAATATATTTGGCGACTGATCCAAAACCCGGAGAGTTATCGGTCATCGGTAAATCATTATCGACGGTTTTAGGGACACCAATACAAGTAATAGGGTAGCCCAGAGTTTTACTGATTTGAGAAACTTTATAAGCCGTATCTTGGGAATCCCCGCCGCCATTGTAAAAAAAGTAACGGATGTTATGGGCAGAAAATACTTCGACGATGCGTTCGTATTGCGCACGGTTTTTTTCGATAGTCCCTAATTTATGTCGGCAGGAGCCAAAAATACTGCCGGGAGTGTGACGTAAAGCCGCTATATCAGCGGCTGAATCAAAGCTAGTATCAATTAAGTCTTCCGTGAGTACACCAATGATGCCGTTTCTAGCGGCGTAGAGTTTGCCTATTTTGTCGGGGTGTTTGCGGATAGTTTCAATAACACCTGCGGCGGATGCATTAATAACGGCGGTGACGCCACCGGATTGAGCATACAGAGCATTGGATTCAGTCATGTAGGGCCTCGTCTGATTACTGTATTTTCTGCATCATACTGGTTTGAAACCCCAAAAAAAACCCCTTTCTCTATATTTCAAAAGAAAGGGGGTGTTCTGCCGGATAAAAGGGTTAAATTAGAGAGAACCTTGAGCGCTTAAGGATTGTAATAACAGTTTTAAGTGCTCTTTTTTAAACGTCAAGGCTTGTTGCAAATCCTGCATATGCACACTACTTGCTAAGATATAATCCGCATTTAACTTTTCAGATAAATGTAATACTTCAGCTTTTAAACGTCCGGTAATTAACCATTGGTCTTTTTTCGAAACATTTAAGGCTTCGGCAATAGTCGTTAAATAACGTTTGGCTTCTTCGTAATATTGTTCAGCTAATTGAACCATCGAAGGAATATTGAAATAACATGTCGGTAAATTAGGAATGACATGCACAAGGTTAATTTTAATAGCTAGGCCTTGTTGTTTGGCTTCTTCAATGGCTTGTTTGATTTGATTCAATTCAGCATCAGTAACTGAATTGGTGACGAGTAAAACTGTTTTCGGTGCTTCCATGACTGCGATCTCCCTTAACTAGTATCCGGTTTAACTCCACCTTCTAACGGGGGAACGCTCATGATCGCACTATTGATTGCTAATTCAAATTGGGACTTATCTGATCATTTTTACGGGTTATCCCTAGCCAAATTAGGGTTTTTTATGACAGGTATGTTCTTAATTAAGACAACCGCCATTAGCTGTATAAAAATAGACCTGTTTTCTTATTCTTCGGATTCAGACTCTTTAACGCTATTGGTTAAGACCAATTTTACGAGTTCAGGTACTGATTTTGCGCCCATTTTTTTCATAACACTCGCTCTGTGAGCCTCGACTGTTTTTAAAGAAATATGTAATTCAGCAGAGATGACTTTGTTTTGTTTGCCAGCGACAATTGCTTGCAGTACTTGTACTTCTCGTGCCGATAATAAAGCAAATTTTGCTTCAGCTTGCGCTGATTCTTGGCGTTTCTCACGGTTGGTCTTATCAATTCTTAACGCTTTATTGATATTTTCTAATAAGACTTGATCATTAAAAGGTTTAGTTAAAAAATCTACGGCACCTGCTTTCATGACACGTACAGCCAAAGGGACATCGCCGTGACCGCTAATAAAAATAATAGGCAAAGAATGGGAATGAGCTGCATTGAGTTTGGCTTGGAGTTCAGGTCCGCTCATACCAGGCATGCGCACGTCTAATAAAATACATCCATGTTGATTCGGATTGTATTGATCTAAAAATTCTTGTGCTCGAGCAAAGGTTTTTACTTTAAATCCCACGGATTCTATCATCCAAGTGAGAGATTCAACCATGGCTTGATCATCATCTACTACGTATACAATCGGTTCCATTACTGACATGGTGTCTCCCTCCTAGGGTGCATTAACATTAATAGGTAAAGTAAATCGTATCCAGCTTTGGTGGTGCGCATTGGAATTTATCGTAAATTGCCCCCCATGGGCCTCAATAATCGATCGGCAAATGGCGAGTCCCATCCCTGTTCCATGGGCTTTGGTCGTGAAAAAGGGCTTAAATACTTTGGCAACAATTTCTTTTGAAAAACCAGGGCCGGTATCGCTGACAGTAAATTCAATAGTATTTTTGTCAATTTGTTTAGTCTGTAGTCGAATTTTTCTTTCTTTAGGATTGGATTCGCGAACTGATTCAATAGAATTTTTTAATAAATTTAAGATCACTTGCTGTAATTGAATTTTATCGGCAAAAACAAGTGGGGTATATTTAGCGAGATGAAATTCGATTTTGATTTTAGAGCTTGTAATATCATTTCGAATTAAACCTAGGGTTTCGCGAATCACATTGTTTAATTTGCAAGGGGATTTAAATAATTGTCCTTTGCAGAAAAAGTTTTTTAATCGATGAATGACTTCGCCCGCGCGTTCGGCTTGAGCGACTGCTTTTTTCATGATTTCGGCTAATTGTTTGGGATCATGATCTTGTTTTTCTAAATAGCGTACACAGCCTTGAGTATAATTCACAATAGCTGCAAGAGGCTGACCGATTTCATGAGCCATGCCTGAGGCCATTTCTTCCATCGTGCTTAAACGATAAACATGCGCCAGTTGTTGGCCGCGCAATCTTGCTTTTTTATCGTAAATTTGTTCGGTCACATCGCGCGAAGCTAATTGAATTTCGCGGGGGGATTTAGTGATTTCATCAGAAAAAATTCGAATTTGGCTTTCAAACCAACGGTATTCGCCTTCTTTACGTCGTATGCGATAAGTGATGCTATGCGGCATCGTATGTTCTTTGCGCCGGCCCATGGCTTTTTTAAATTTATTGATATCATCATGATGCAGTAACTTATAGATATTACGCTTAGTTAATTCATCGGGCGTATAGCCTAATAAAGATTTGCAAGAAGGGGAAACATAAAGATAAGTGCCATCGGGTTGATGTCTGGAAATAATATCGGTAGCGTTTTCTGCTAATAAGTGAAAACTGAGTTCACTTTCTCTCAGTTTAAGTTCCAGTTGTTCTTGATGGGCAAGATTGTTAAGCAATAAACTACTTTTGACTAGTATTAATTCTTGCTGTTTTTTAGCTTCTTCTTGCAAAAGGGTATTATTATTGCGTAATTCATCTAATTGGTTTTTGTAAGGGGTAGCATTGTGATGCGTAATTAAAGCCGCGGCTTTGTGATGCTCAGTCGCATGTATAGGCCCCACATGGGTTTTACATAAGCCTTTCAAACCATTTTTACGTACATATTGAGTTTCTAAAGCCCATTTTTTTTGTTGCGGCAAGATTTCTTGAATAATTTTGGGGAAAGCATGATTCTGCTGATAGATTAAATTGACCGATCGGCCTAGCACTTCCTTCCTTGAGTAGCCAAATAACTGAGTCGCTCCAGCATTCCAGTCGATAACGCGTCCTGCTTTATCCACTAATACTGCACTTTCTCCTATGGCTTCAAACAAGGATTGAGTAAAATTGGCTTCCATAGCGCTCTATCCTTGGGTTATGTCCCAACTTGTAATATTATCATAACTTGAAAACATGAGGGGAATTTTAATGCGTATTCATATTTTAGGAATTTGTGGCACGTTTATGGCGGGAATTGCGCAATTGGCGCGAGAGTTCGGCCATGAAGTGACGGGATCTGATCTTAATGTCTATCCTCCTATGAGCACGCAATTACAGGCCAGCGGTATTCAATTGAGAGAAGGCTATGAACCCTCACACATAGATCCTAAAGTGGATTTTGTAATTGTCGGCAATGTGATTAGCCGCGGCAATCCAGCGATGGAATATGTATTGAATCAAAAAATTCCTTATCAATCAGGACCTCAGTGGCTCGCTGAAAATATTTTACGCGATCGTTGGGTATTAGCAGTATCAGGAACTCATGGGAAAACAACGACAACCAGTATGTTAACTTGGATTTTAGAAGCAGCAGGTAAGAATCCGGGTTTTTTAATTGGAGGTGTGCCTGAAAACTTTGGAATTTCAGCGCGATCTGGAAAGTCTCCCTATTTTGTTATTGAAGCGGATGAATATGATTCCGCATTTTTTGATAAAAGATCTAAATTTATTCATTATGGTCCAAAAACACTAATTTTAAATAATCTTGAATATGATCACGCAGATATTTTTCCTAATTTAGAAGCGATTAAACAACAATTTCAATTTATGATCAGAACAGTCCCCGGAAATGGATTAATTATTCAAAACGCTCTGGAACCTAATTTGGTGGATGTCCTAGCCAAAGGGTGTTGGACTAAGATTTCTACTTTTGCAGGAACGGAAGCTGATTGGCAAGCCAAACTTTCTCGTCCTGATGGCAGTGAATTTGAAGTTTATTATAAAAAAGAATTAGTAGGCGTAGTCGAATGGCAGTTGTTGGGTCAGCATAATGTGAATAATGCATTGGCAGCACTTTCTGCAGCGCATCATGCGGGGGTGAGACCTTCTGAAGCTACCGCTTCTTTAAGTTCTTTTAAAAATGTCAAACGTAGATTAGAAGTGAAAGGCCAAGTGAAAAATATTACGGTGTATGATGATTTTGCACATCATCCGACGGCAATTGCTACTACTTTAGCGGGGTTGCGTGCTAAGATTGGCAATGCAAGAATAGTCGCTATATTAGAATTTGGTTCTAACACCATGAAGATGGGTGTACATAAAGAGTCAATTGAAGATTCGCTTTCTTTAGCAGATGTGGTGATATGTAAAGAACCCGATAATGCAAAATGGAATTTACAAGAAACCTTAAAACATTTTAAACAATCTACTGCCATATATAAAACAGTGGATGAGTTAGTACAAAAATCTGTACCGACTTTTAAACAAGGTGATCATGTCGTAGTCATGAGTAATGGCGGTTTTGATGGTATTCATAACAAGCTATTAAAAGCCTTACAAGAGGGTGCATAAGTGGATCAATTTACTTGGCAAGGCGCATGGTTGGGATTAGGTGCTTATGTTGTAGTCGCCTTAATTATTTTATTAACCTTTATTAAATAAAAACTATGAAAAAAAATTCAAAAGTAAAAGTTTCAGCTGTCGCAAATTTCTTAGCCGAGCAATCGGTACCTGAGGAAAATAAATTTTTATGGTCGTATGAAATTCAAATTGAAAATAATAGTGATGATATTATTCAAGTATTGAATCGCTATTGGCGCATCACCGATATGACAGGCCACGTAGAAGAAGTTCGAGGACCGGGCGTTGTGGGATTACAACCTATTATCAAAGGCGCTAAGCAATTTTCTTATAACAGTTATTGCCAACTAATGACCCCAACAGGCACGATGGAAGGTTATTACGAAATGCAAAATTTGGATGAGACTAGATTTATTGTGGAAATTCCAAAGTTTATACTATCGACACCTTCTGAATTGACGGCGTTGTTTCGCTCACGATTACATTAGTCGGTTTGGGTCCTGATAACGTCATTTTATTTTTAGAAATAACACCGACAGGCATTATTGTAAACAATTTCTCATCAAGTCCTATAGGATATTTAGGAGTTCCATGGATGGTTTGCGTGGCCCTTGTTTTAGATGAGGTAATTAAAATCGACTCTCCTTCTTGCTTAAAATCTAAGTAAGCCATACCAAGCACGTGAACCCGAACACTTTGCTTATCAAGCGGTTCAATATTAGTAATCATAATAGAATGGTTTACTAAGTCTTGGCAGGATGGATTCGTGGGGTCGCATTTTACGACGACAATACCACCAACAAAATTAACTAAAAACGTATCCGAACCGATAGGATAGAGTTGAAGTGCGGAGCCTTTTATATAGGCATCTAACTTATGATCAAAGGCCATGTAATAAGGAGAGGTATAGAGCGGTTTTTGAAGATTGTCGAGGTTAAATAATTTTAATTGGTAAGCCACTGCATTGCCTTCAAAAATGACGATTTGTTTTGCATTTAACCTTTTGATTAAAGGTGTTCCAGCAAAACTTCCTATGATTATATTTGTTTTAAGAGAATAGATAGTTTCTGCGTCATTATGAGAAATAATAAATAAATCATCATTTCCAAGAGCAAGAATGGATTTGATAGGCTTGTAGAAATTACACGTACCCAGTATTTCCCTCGTTGCTTTATTTAAAAACATAACATGTTGGAAAGCTTTATCATGTTTGTCTTGGTGCACTGCAACTTTTGCTACGATGCCCGTTCCTGAATCATAAAAATATTTTTCTTCTTCCTGTTTAGCATGAGAGGTTGTCATAAAAAATCTCTAGTGAAAGTTTCATTGAGTATGCGGATAATTTCTGGTTTATCCGTGATAATGGATAATTCTCGATTTTTATCAAGCGAAGTTTGGGTCAAATTAATGGATCCTAATAAAGCGCGCTTTTCATCAATAAGAATCACTTTGGCGTGAATATAGAGATGGTGATTTAACTGAACTTGTACGCCAGCCTTAGTAAGATAATGCAATTTTTTTGGTGAAAGCTTATTGGATGTTAAAATTTTAACATCAACACCTTTGCGAGCTGCGTGAGCCAGTTCGCCAATTATTTTGTAATCAGCAACATTTTGGGCGTAAATTTTGATGCTATCATGCGCACTGCGAATAAAATCAGTTATTTTTTCGCGGCTATTATCGGGACTCCAGACTAAGCGATCATCCGGTAAATTGGCTCGAATTTTTTTAACTAATAGTGGATCTTGTAGAATTAAAGCAAAATTTCGTTCATTTTTAAAAGTAGAATGGGTCAAATTAAAAGTCATGATGATGGCGTAATCATCAATCAAAAAAGTTTTTTGATGTAAGAATTTAAATTCAGGATTCGGTTTTTTTACTTCAATGCCATCTTTGTGTAAGTTTGCTATGGCAAATTGATTTTCATTGGCCGCACGATATGGCGAGGGTTCAAGCATGACATCCACGGATTTTCCTTCGTGTTTTGCTTTTTCTAAAGCATCAATAAAAGCTGAGTCAGTTAATCCATAAGTGACTAAAGTGATATTAGATTTGGCATGGTCAATAAAAGACAAGAGTGGGGCGCGACCTTGGTCTGGTTCTATAATTAATTGATCTGCGAAACATAAAGCCTGACAAAATAAAAACGTCAGTAAAACTATAATTTTTTTCAATCGACGGTCTCTCTTCCTGCAAATGAGCGGGCAATAGTCCCGCTATCTATATATTCTAATTCGCCACCCAAGGGAACACCGTGGGCAATGCGGGTGACTTTAATATTATAAGGTTTGATAAATTCTGAAAGATAATGCGCGGTCGCTTCACCTTCAACCGTTGGGTTGGTGGCTAAGATGATTTCTTTAATGGGGTTAGCATTAATTAAGATATTCAATTCTTTTATGCCAATATCTTCAGGGCCAATACCATCTAAAGGTGAAAGATGGCCGAGTAAAACAAAATATCGACCCCGATAAGTTCCCATTTGTTCAACCGCAATTAAATCAGTTGGGTTTTCAATAATGCAAAGTAGGGAGGGATCTCGATTGGGGGAGGCGCAGAGTTTACAAAGTTCGGTTTCACTAAAGGTTCGGCATTGGAGGCAATGTCTTATATTAACCATCGCATGATTTAATATTTCCGCTAAATGCTTTCCCTTTTCCCGTTCACGCTGTAATAAGAAAAAAGCCATGCGTTGAGCGGTCTTCGGGCCTACGCCCGGAAGACAGCGAAACGCTTGTATTAGCCTTTCTAATAAGGGAGTTGCGTGCATGCATTACTTATCGGTTGGTAAATCAAAACCTTCGGGAAGTTTAATGCCAGTTAATGCAGCCATTTTTTCACGGGTGCCTTTTTCGATTTTATCAGCAGCATCATTAATGGCAGCAGCAATTAAGTCTTCAATGATGGCTTTTTCTTCTTTTAATAAGCTAGGATCGAGTGAACAGCGTTTAGCATAATGCGTGCCGGTCATCGTAATTTTAACTAATCCACCGCCTGCTTGACCTGTGACTTCCATTTCTGCGATTTGCTTTTGAATATCTTGCATCTTTTTTTGCATTTCCTGGGCTTTCTTCATTAAGTCGCCTAAGCCCGGACGTTCAAGTGGTTTGTTCATGGAAAAACTCCTTAGATTTAACTTTATCTATTCTATCAGACTAAAAAGAGAGTCCAAAGAAATTAATAGGTATTAAAAATCAATTAGTTACACAGCTTTAATGGAGTTGGGATCTAAAGTTGCGCCGAAAACATCCATAATGGCTTTCACATGCTCATCTTCTTTGATCGCAGAAGTTGCATGTGTTTGCTTTGCGGTCATTTTTTCGAACTGTTCTTTAGCAGGAGTTTGCAAAGTTTCGTTGGCAATTTTAATCTCTAATTTTATCGCTTGATTAAAATATTTGGTTAGCGCTTCTTGAATACGCTCTAAGACTTTATCATTGAATAAAGCGCTATGTTGCGGCGCGAGTGCTAACTCCATTTTATGGTTTTGAAAACTAGTTTGTGAGCAATTGGAAGCGAGCGCGAGCGCAACGCCTTTTAATTCTAATTTAGGTAATAATTCTGACCAGCCCGTTACTTTTATTTCTTTTGTTTCTTCTTTTTTCTTAAGGGGTTCTGTTATTTTTGCAACTTCGGAAATAGGTTTAAACGCTAACATGCGTAATAAAATCATTTCAAAACCAAGCGCTGGATGCGGCATATAAGGCAAATCACGTTTGCCAATGAGAGCAATTTGATAATAGAGTTGTACATCTTCAGGGGTTAATTGTTTAGCTAATTGTTTAATGGGTTCAAGATGTGTGTTTAATTCAGGAACCACTTGAGCTAAGGTAATTTTATGTAAAGTGGATAATAGTTCAGATAAGGCTTGGTTAAAATCCGGTGCTTGTTGAATCAAATCTTGAATGCCCGCATAAAGTTTTTGGGCGTTTTGTTCAGCAAGTGCTGTCAGTAAATGAATGATAGGCGTTTGCTCAACATAACCTAACATTTCTCGGGTTTCAGTTTCAGTAATTTTATTAGCACAATAAGTAATCGCTTGATCCATTAAACTTAAGGCATCACGTACGCTGCCATCAGCTGCATCTGCGATTAATAATAAAGCATTGGATTCAAAAGTAATATTTTCGGCAATACAAATTGTTTCTAAGTGTTTAGCAATTTGTTCTTGCGATACGTGTCTTAAGTTAAATTGCAAACAACGGGAAAGAATCGTAATCGGTAATCGTTTAGGATCTGTGGTTGCTAATAAAAATTTTACGTGTGCGGGTGGTTCTTCTAACGTTTTTAATAACGCATTAAAACTGTGACTGGAAAGCATATGGACTTCGTCGATTAAATAAATTTTGAATCGACCTTGGGTAGGGGAATATTGGACATTATCTAAAAGCTCACGCGTGTCTTCGACTTTGGTGCGTGAGGCAGCATCGATTTCGAGTAAATCTACAAAACGGCCAGAATCAATAGCAAGACAAGTGCTGCATTCATTACAGGGGGTGGGAGAAATACCTTTTTCACAGTTTAAGCATTTGGCGAAAATTCTTGCGACGGTAGTTTTGCCCACACCGCGTGTGCCTGTAAAAAGATAAGCATGATGTAATCGTTGATCAGTGAGCGCATGAATCAGCATGCGTAGGATAGGTTCTTGCCCGACCATATCTTTAAAGTCATGGGGTCGCCATTTGCGAGCTAGAACTTGATAAGGCATGGGGCTGCTCCTTGTCCTTTATAAGGTGGCAACCAGCATAAGCCTTACTTCGGCGCCCGAATCGATCGCTACCGTTGCTTCCTTCCGGACCTGGCGGGGTTCACCATCTATCGCCGCGAAGAGACCCATACTGATATGCCATAACACTTTTTTAACTCAAAAACTTTGGCGGAGAGAGAGGGATTCGAACCCTCGGTACGTTATTAGCGTACACACGCTTTCCAGGCGTGCTCCTTAAACCACTCGGACACCTCTCCTCATTTGGGCGTAAGGGTAAACTAGATTGAGGAGGGATGCAATTATTTACCCAAAAGCTTTTCCAAAATCTTTTGATAAATTTTCACCAATAGGCTCAAGTCAGAAATGAGCACATGTTCGTTTATTTGGTGCACACTGCCATTGCAGGGCCCAAGTTCAATGACTTCAGCGCCCGTTGGAGCAATAAAGCGGCCATCAGAGGTGCCGCCGCCCGTTGAAAGTACACAGTCTAATTCAGTGATTTCTTTGATGGCTTGGACTGCAGCTGTGACAAGTTTTTCTTTTTTAGTCAGAAAAGGGAGTCCCGAGAGATCCCAGCTTAAATCAAAATTTAGTTTGTGTTTTTCTAATAAATCAGTGACCCGTGATTTAATTTTATCTATGGTAATTACTGTTCCAAAACGAAAATTAAAAGCCATTTCAAGAGAACCTGGGATGACATTTTTAGCGCCGGTTCCTGAATGAATATTAGATATTTGAAAACTCGTGGGGGGGAAAAATTCATTGCCTTCATCCCAACGAATGCTGGTGAGTTCCTTCAAAAAAGGGGCGACCGCATGAATAGGATTTAAAGCTAACTCAGGATAAGCAATATGGCCTTGTTTGCCCTGAATCGTTAAGTTGCCACTTAAAGATCCTCTGCGTCCTACACGGATTTGATCGCCAAGTATTTTTTCGCTACTCGCTTCGCCTATGATGCAGTAATCAATTTTTTCGCCACGCTTAGTTAATTCTTCGATGACACGTTTAGTCCCATGCTGATTAGTCGGGCCTTCTTCATCGCTGGTAATTAAAAAAGCAATGGATCCTGCAAAATCGGGATGTTTTTTTATAAAATGTTCTGCAGCCGTAATCATACAAGTTAAACCGCTTTTCATGTCAGCTGCGCCGCGACCAAATAAAAATCCGTCGCGTTCTAGCGGCTTAAAAGGCGAAACATGCCATTCTTTTTCAGGACCAGGTGGGACTACGTCAGTGTGGCCTGCAAAGACTACTAGTGGTGCGGCCGTTCCTTTTCGTAGCCAAACATTATCTACATTTTCGAAACGCATTCTTTCAATTTTAAAATCTAACTTAGACAGATGCTTAATAATAATATCTTGGCAGCCTGCATCATCTGGAGTTACCGAGGGACATTGAATCAGTTGTTTCAAAAGCTCAAGCATGAGTCGCTTCCCTTAGTAATTCATTTAATCCAATTTTTTCTCTAGTTTTTGCATCGACGCGTTTGACGATGACGGCGCAATAAAGACTGTATTTGCCATCTTGGCTCGGGAGATTTCCAGAAACAACGACGGCGCCCGAAGGTATGCGTCCGTATGTAATGGCTCCTGTTTCACGATCATAAATTCGCGTGCTTTGACTGATATAAACACCCATGGAAATCACAGCACCTTCTTCTACGATAACGCCTTCAACAATTTCAGAGCGTGCGCCAATAAAACAATTATCCTCAATAATAGTAGGATTGGCTTGAATAGGCTCAAGCACTCCGCCAATACCGACGCCACCGGATAAGTGCACATTTTTACCAATTTGGGCGCATGACCCGACTGTTGCCCAAGTATCGACCATGGTGCCTGAATCCACATAAGCACCAATATTGACATAAGAGGGCATCAAAATAGTTTGGGGAGCGATAAAAGCCCCTTTTCTTGCAACTGCGGGTGGCACAATACGAGCGCCTTGGGTTTTCATTGTTTTTTCATCGGTATATTTAAGCGGTACTTTGTCAAAATAATAAGAACAACCGCCGTGCATGACTTCATTATCAAACAGGCGAAAATACAGTAAAACGGCTTTTTTAATCCATTGGTGCGTGACCCATTGACCGTCAATTTTTTCAGCGACCCTAATCTTGCCTTGATCAAGTAAATCAATCACTTGTTGAACAGATTGCTTGAGATCCGCTGGGGCATTTTGAGGGGTGAATTGAGTTCGAATTTCAAAGGCTTGTTCGATAGAATTTTGTAGTGTATTCATAGGATTTGTGCCGCCAAATGTGCTAGCATAGCGTATTTTTTAGGATTGTAAACGTAGAATATGTCTGAGCAAAAAAAAGTCACCAATGCTTTAGTACTTTATAAACGCCTCTTTGCCTATGTGCGGCCTTATTGGCTTGCCTTAGTGCTGGCCATGTTTGGCAGTATGCTTTATTCAGGGATTAATTCTGGATTTATTTATTTTTTAAAGCCTTTAATTAATAAAGGCTTGGTTGAAAAAAATCATCACTTTCTCCACGCCTCGCCTTTTTTCGTGTTAGGGTTTTTTATACTCTTAGGTCTTGCTAGCTTTTTATCCAATTACAGTATGGCTTGGGTTGCAAATAATGTCGTCATGCGTTTGCGACAAGATATTTTTGCGCGCCTTATAAAACTACCCGCTAATTATTATGATAACTCTACCACCGGCAAAATATTATCCGTGATTATTTATAGCGTGGATCAAGTGGCTAATGCGAGTGCCGATGTGATTACATCAGCCTTGCAATCTACTTTTATGATTATTTGGTTAATTATCGTGATGTGTACCACGAGTTGGAAATTAACTTTATTATATTTTGTCATTGTTCCTTTGGTTGCTGTCATTACAAGATTAACCAGTTTGCGCGTGCGGCGTCTGAGTTTAAATATTCAAGATGCAGTCACGGAAGTGATTCAGTGTTCAGAAGAAAATATCGATGGTTATAAAGTCGTGCGTGCGTTTGGGGGTGAAGCTTCTGAGTTAGATAAATTCAATAAAGCCACTCGATTTAATCGCCAGCAAGAAATGAAAGTAGTGGTCGCAAGATCTTGGAGTACGTTGGGTGTGCAATTAGTGGCTGCCATGGCGGTTTCTGTGACGCTTTATGTGGCAACAGTTGATATTAGAGGATTAATTTTATCGCCGGGTGGGTTCGTGGTGATGGTGGCTGCTATGTTAGCTTTGCTTAAACCCATGAAAGATTTATCCGGCATGCAAAATAAATTATATCGAGCGCTGGCTGCAGCTCAGGTTATTTTTGAATTATTTGATCAGCCGGTTGAAGAAGATAAGGGAACGAAAACTATTTCCGGTCGTGCCTTAGGTAAAATTGAATTTTCTAAAGTGAATTATTCTTACTTACCCGATAGACCCGTTTTGCGGGATGTCAGTTTTACCGTAAATCCGGGCGAGGTAGTCGCTTTAGTAGGACGCTCAGGAAGTGGAAAATCGACGATTGTTAATTTATTACCCCGGTTTTATTCAGAATATTCGGGAAGTATTTTATTAGATGATGTTCCTATTGGTGATTATCAGTTAACAGATTTACGCAAGCAATTTGCTTTTGTTTCGCAAAACGTAGTGTTATTCAATGATACGGTTGCCAATAATATTGCTTATGGATCTATTGGTAAAGTAACAGAAACAGAAATCTTAGAAGCGGCTAAAGCGGCTTACGCGCTCGATTTTATTGAAACGTTCCCCAAAGGGATACACACGCTCATTGGTGAAAACGGCGTGTTATTATCAGGCGGCCAAAGACAGCGTCTTGCGATTGCCCGCGCTATCTTAAAGAAAGCCCCTATTTTAATTTTAGATGAAGCAACCTCAGCGCTTGATACTGAATCTGAGCGCTATATTCAACATGCGTTAGATAAACTCATGAAGCATTGTACGACCTTAGTGATTGCGCATAGACTTTCAACCATTGAAAAAGCCGATAAAATTATAGTATTAGATCAGGGCAAAATTATCGAAATGAATTCGCATGAACATTTGCTGAAGTCGCCTGGTTATTACGCCAAACTTTACCATATGCAATTTGAGAGTATGGACAGCGTAGAGGTTGTGTAATGCTAGAACACTCTTGGTATCGTTCTAATTTAACCACTTTAACTAGAGTTTTATTACCCTTAGCAGGATTATTTGGAATTTTAGTCAGTCTACGTCGATTTCTTTATCGCATTAAGTTAAAAAAATCTTATCGCGCAAAAGTTCCCGTGATTATTGTGGGAAATATTACTGTAGGTGGAACAGGAAAAACACCTTTAGTCATTTGGCTCGCAGATTTTCTGAGTTCAAATGGATTTAAACCCGGTATTGTCAGTCGTGGTTGTGGTGGATCACAACAAAATACGCCGCGTTTTGTTACAGAAAAATCAGATCCGTCTGATGTGGGCGATGAAGCTTTATT